>JAEEGL017280991.1_pt1 | contig 10138 bp, 9 predicted proteins | sample 9134231 | NCBI WGS metagenome assembly JAEEGL01 (sample SAMN16246548, study PRJNA631951) | gut metagenome | biome: gut microbiome; feature: rumen; material: fiber-attached | host: Bos | place: Iran: Karaj | collected 2018-10
CGCGCCTCTGCCCACCTATCCCCAGGGTTTCCCTGAGGAAGTGCTGGAGCCGTTCCGAAAGGCTACAGGACGCGGCGTACTCTGCAACCTGCCCTATTCCGGCACCGATGTCATCCGTGATTATGGTGAAGCACATCTGAAGACCGGGGATCTGATCGTCTATACATCCGCGGATTCTGTTTTCCAGATCGCGGCGCATGAGGAGCTTGTGCCTCCGGAACAATTGTATGAATACTGCCGTATCGCCAGAAACATTCTGACCGGTCCGCATGCTGTGGGCAGGGTTATCGCCCGTCCGTTCCTTGGAACCTGTGCTGCTGACTTCAAACGTACGGCGAACCGCCATGACTTCTCTCTGGAGCCGCCGGCGGAGACCATCCTGGATGCGCTGAAAGCCAATGGAAAAACGGTATACGCGATCGGTAAGATCAACGATATCTTTGCAGGCGCAGGCATTACAGAGTACGTCTACACACATGGCAATACCGAAGGCATGCAGCGGACACTCGAAGCTCTGGATAAGGATTTCAATGGTCTGTGCTTCACTAATCTGGTCGATTTCGATATGCTGTATGGACATCGTCAGGACATCCATGGCTATGCTTCCGCCTTCGCTGAATTCGATGGCTGGCTGGAAGGATTCATCCAGAAAATGGGACCTGAGGATGTAGTCATGATCACGGCTGATCACGGTTGCGATCCGGGAGATGATCATACGGACCACACACGGGAGTATGTGCCGTTGGTCATGTACGGCGCCTCCATCGAGCCGAAGAATTACGGCACACAGCCCACTTTCGCTGCGATTGCTGCAACGATCGCGGATCTGCTCGATGTCCCATATACCTGCAAAGGTGAGGTGCTTCAATGAACCTTGAATTACAGCGGGAAGTGCTCTGCAGGGAAGCGGTCAAAGCCATGAAAGGCGCTTATGCGCCCTATTCCGGCTATTGTGTCGGCGCGGCTTTGGAATGCGAGGATGGAACGGTCTATATGGGGTGCAATATAGAAAACGCTTCTTACACGCCTACGGTCTGCGGTGAACGAGTGGCAATTTTCAAAGCCGTCAGTGAAGGCAAAAGAGACTTCACCAGGATCGCCATCGCGGGCGGCAAAGGTGCTGTTATAGAGGATATTTTTCCTCCCTGCGGCGTTTGCCGGCAGGTCATGAGTGAGTTCTGCGCTTCTGATTTTGAGATCCTGCTGATCAAGAAAGAGGAACCCTTGGCGTATGAAGTCCATACGCTGGCGGAGCTTCTGCCCTACCGTTTTTCACCGGATCATCTGAAATAGAAAATGAGAAAATCGTTCTATTTCTCTTGATTATTTGGCATGAAAAAAGTATAATACAGTAAATGTATGCAATCCCATCATTGCATCATAATATTATCATTTTTAAGGAGAAAGAAAAATGAAAAAACTCTTGAGTCTGATGCTCGTCATCGCTATGGTGTGCATCATGATGGCCGGCTGCGGCAAGAAAGACGCACCTGCAGCCTCCGGCGATGGCGAAAAAGCTGCCGCCGATGTCAAAGTTGCTATGATCACCGATTATGGTGATATCACGGACCAGTCCTTTAACCAGACCACTTACGAGGCCTGCAAGGCTTTCTGTGATAAGAACGGTGTCAAGTTCACCTACTACAAGCCTGCTTCCGATTCTGATGAGGATCGTATCGCCATGATCGAGTCCGCCATCGACGAAGGCTACAATGTAGTCGTCATGCCGGGTTATGCCTTCGGTAAGGCTATCGAAGCTACTGCTGACAACTATAGTGATGTCACTTTCATCGCGCTGGACGTTTCCGCTGGTGATTTCTCTGAGAACTATAAGATCCCCTCTAACCTCTACTCTGCTGTGTACCAGGAAGAGCTCTGCGGTTATATGGCTGGTTTCGCTGCTGTCAAGCTGGGTTACAAGAACCTTGGCTTCCTGGGCGGCATGGCAGTTCCTGCTGTACAGCGTTATGGTTATGGTTTCGTTCAGGGCGCTGATGCTGCTGCGAAAGAAGCAGGTCTTTCCGACGTTACCATGAAGTACGCATATGGCAACCAGTTCTATGGCGATGCTGATATCACCGCTGCTATGGACACTTGGTATGCCGGCGGTGTTGAGATCGTCTTCGCTTGCGGCGGCGGTATCTTCACTTCTGCTGCTGAAGCTGCTGCTAAGGTCGGCGGCAAGGTCATCGGCGTTGACGTTGACCAGAAGGGCATCATCGATGGTACTTATGGCGATGGCATGACCGTTACCTCCGCTATGAAGGGTCTGGCTGCTACCGTCAATACCATGTTGGATGTCGTATGCCAGGGCAAGTTCTCTGAGTACGGTGGAAAGATCGATACTCTGGGTCTGGTTTCCGAGGATCCGGCTGCGAACTATGTCCAGCTTGCTGAGTCCACGCAGTTTGGTGATGGTTTCTCTGAGGATGACTACAAGGCTCTGGTTGCTGACATGTTCGGCGGCAAGATCACCGTCTCCAATGACATCACCAAGTCCGCTTCTGATTTCGCGACCGTGATCGCGCTCGAGGATCAGGGCAACATCAAATAATCAGATATAAAGAGAAAAAAACGGGAAGAGTCTATATGAATGTTCATATAGGCTCTCCCCTTTTTCAAATCCTATTCTATTGATCACGAAGGGAAGGAACGAATCTATGTCTGAATATGCAATCGAAATGCTGCATATCACCAAACGCTTTCCCGGTATTATTGCCAACGACGATATTTCCCTCCAGCTGCGCAAGGGAGAGATCCACGCGCTTCTAGGTGAGAACGGAGCCGGTAAATCCACGCTCATGTCCGTTCTTTTTGGATTGTATCAGCCTGAAGAAGGCGAGATCCGTAAGGACGGTGTCAAAGTGGAGATCAACGACCCGAACGATGCGAACGATCTTGGCATCGGTATGGTGCACCAGCACTTCAAACTGGTCGAATGCTTCTCCGTTCTCGATAATATCATTCTCGGCGTAGAACCGAACAAAGCGGGATTTCTTCAGAAGAAAGAAGCCCGGGAGAAAGTCATCGCACTTTCCGAAAAGTATGGCCTGAAGGTCGATCCGGACGCGATCATCGAAGATATCACCGTAGGTATGCAGCAACGCACAGAGATCCTGAAAATGCTGTATCGGGACAATGAGATACTCATCTTCGACGAACCGACGGCCGTCCTGACACCGCAGGAGATCGAAGAATTGATGCAGATCATGAAGAATCTGGCGGCGGAAGGTAAATCGATCCTCTTCATCTCCCATAAGCTGAACGAGATCATGGAAGTCGCGGACCGCTGCTCTGTTCTGCGCAAAGGTAAATATATCGGAACGGTCGATATCAAAGATACGACCGCGGAAGGTCTGTCCGCCATGATGGTCGGCCGCAACGTCAATTTCCATGTGGAAAAAGAAGAAGCGCATCCGGGCGATGTCGTTCTGGATGTGCAGGATATGGTCGTTGCCTCCAAAACACATCATAACAACGCGGTCAAAGGCGTTTCCTTCAAGATCCACGCTGGTGAGATCCTCTGTATCGCCGGTATCGATGGCAATGGCCAGACGGAACTTGCCTACGGTATTTCCGGCCTTGAACCTCTCAAGAGCGGAAAGATCCTTTTCAAAGGCATGGATATCTCGCACATGTCGATCCGCAAACGCAGCACCCACGGTATCAGCCATATTCCGGAGGACCGTCATAAGCACGGTCTGGTCCTGGATTATACACTGGAAAACAACCTGGTCCTGCAGCGCTATTTTGAACCTGAATTTACTTCCGGAGCCGGTTTCCTGAAGAAGGCGAACATCCGTAAATACGCGGAAAAGATCATCGATGAGTATGATGTTCGTTCGGGTCAGGGTCCTATCACGATCGCCAGGGCTATGTCCGGCGGTAACCAGCAGAAAGCGATCATCGGCCGTGAGATCGATAAAGATCCAGATCTTCTGATCGCTGTACAGCCTACACGCGGTCTGGACGTAGGCGCTATCGAAGGTGTCCATAAGGAACTCGTCGCCCTGCGCGACGCCGGAAAAGCGGTCCTTTTGATCTCTCTGGAACTGGACGAAGTCATGGACGTTTCCGATCGTATCCTCGTCATGTATGAGGGTGAGATCGTCGGCCAGCTGGATCCGAAACAGACGACGGTCGAAGAAATGGGTCTGTACATGGCCGGTGCAAAACGAGAAGAGGTGAAAGCATGAAAAAGAACATTCTGAAAAATGAAGGCGTTCAGTCTTTGATCGCCTCTTTGATCTGTATCGTGCTGGGCCTTTTGATCGGATTCATCGTGCTGCTGTTCATCAATCCGGCTGGTGCGTTTGATGCGATCCTTGCGGTCATCAAGAACTACTTCACCTATTCCCGTGCCAATCTGCAGCTGAAGAACTTCGGTAATACCCTGGTCCAAACGGCGCCTCTTTTGATGTGCTCTCTGTCCATCCTCTTCTGCTATAAGGTCGGACTGTTCAACATCGGTTGTGCCGGACAGTATGTTGTCGGCGCCTGCGCGAGCATCTATGGCGCTCTTGCGCTGGGACTTCCCTGGTGGGCGGCGCTGCTCTTCGCCATCGTCGCCGGTGCGATCTACGGTGCCGTCGTCGGTCTGCTGAAGGCATACTGCAACGTCAATGAAGTTATTTCCGGTATCATGCTCAACTGGATCGGTCTGTATACGACCAACATGATCTTGAGCGCGGTCAAGGAAGAAACGAGTCCTTATACCCTGCACCTGAAGGATTACGCGGCTTCCAGTATCCTGCCGACGTTAGGCCTTGATAAGCTTTTTGCCAATAATTCCTACGTTTCCCTGTCGATCCCTCTGGCGATCCTGGTCGCCATTGCTTTGAAGGTCATCCTGGACCAGACCAAGTTCGGTTATGAACTCAAGGCGACAGGTTTCAACAAAAACGCAGCGAAATACGCTGGCATGGCGGAAAAACGCAATATCATCGTCACGTTGGCGATCGGCGGTGCCCTTGCTGCGGCGGGCGGTGCTCTCTTCTATCTGACTGACTTCGAACAGTGGAGCGTCACTGCTTCTACCGTTCCGGGCATGGGCTTCAACGGTATCGCCGCGGCCTTCCTCGGTGGTCTGAACCCGATCGGAACTATCTTCTCCTCTTACTTTATCCAGCATATCACCCGCGGCGGCGCCTTTGTTGATAAGACGCTCTACTCCGCGCAGATCTCTGATCTGATCTCAGCCATCATCATCTATCTGTGCGGTTTCGTCGGATTCCTGAAACTGGCTATGAAGAAAGGTATCGCTGCCAAAGAAGAGAAGAAAAACTCGACGAAAGGAGCGGATGCATAATGTTACTGCTTGTCCAATACACATTGATCTTCGCGTCTGTTCTTCTGCTCGTCGCCCTTGGCGGATGCTTTTCCGAGCACTCCGGCGTGATCAACCTAGGTCTGGAAGGTATCATGGTCATTGGTGCCCTGGGCGGCGCCTTGATGATGCGTTACCTGCCCGCGGATCTGCCTGGTGTCGTTACGGTTCTGTTGGTCATGATCGGTGCTGTTATCTTCGGTGTCGTCTACTCATCGCTGTTGGCAGTCGCCTGTATCAACTTTAAAGCGGATCAAACGATCGTCGGTACCGCACTGAACATCCTGGGAACCGCTCTGGCTACCGTTCTGGTCAAGGCGATCAACATGAAAGCCAATCCGGATGACGTCTCCTCTACCATCCAGTACGTGGTCCAGAAGAAGAAATTCATCCAGTACATCGGTGGATTCGAATTCAGCTGGTTCCTGGTCGTTACCATCATCGCGCTGATCGTCGCGTTCGTTGTCTTGTACAAGACGAAGTTCGGTCTTCGTATGATGGCCTGCGGCGAACATCCCCAGGCAGCGGCTTCCGTTGGTATCAACGTTTATAAAATGCGTTGGGCCGGTGTTCTGATCTCCGGTATCTTCGCTTCTCTCGGCGGTATCAGCTATATCATGGCCGGTGTTTCCGAGTGGAAATTCGAGAATGGTGTTGCAGGTTTCGGTTTCCTGGCACTGGCTGTTATGATCTTTGGTCAGTGGAAACCGTTCCGCATCGCGCTGGCAGCCCTGCTCTTTGGCTTGTTCCGCGCTTTGTCCAACGTCTATATCGGTATCGGGTTCCTGAACAATCTGAACATCCCCAGTACGGTCTATAACATGATGCCGTACATCATCTCCCTGATCGTCCTTGCTTTCACTTCCAAGTCCTCCAAAGCTCCGAAAGCGGAAGGCATCCCGTACGACAAGGGTCAGAGATAAGTGTACAATCCCATATGAAAAGAGTCTATCGGCAGGCATGAAAGCCTGCCTTTAGACTTCACAAAACATGCGAGGTGAGGTTCTGCTATGCGAATGTATGATATCATCGAAAAGAAACGTGATGGTCATCCGCTTTCCGAGGATGAGATCCGTTTTTTCATCAAAGGTTATACGGAGGGTTCGATACCTGATTACCAGGCTTCCGCCTTGTGTATGGCCATCTTCTTTCAGGGGATGAACGATCGGGAGATCTCTTTCCTTACAGATGCCATGGCGCATTCCGGCGATATGATCGATCTGTCACGCTTCGATACACTCTCTGCGGATAAACATTCGACGGGCGGCGTCGGAGATAAAACGTCTCTTATCGTGATGCCGCTTGTTGCTTCTTTAGGAGCGAAGGTGGCAAAGATGACAGGCCGCGGCCTTGGGCATACCGGCGGTACCGTGGATAAACTGGAATCGATCCCGGGATATGATATCACCCTCGATGAGAAAACGTTCTTGAAACAGGTCGAGGACATCGGGATCGCCCTTGTCGGACAGTCCGGCAACCTGACCCCTGCCGATAAAAAACTGTATGCACTTAGGGACGTCACCGCTACGGTGGATTCCATCCCTTTGATCACATCCAGTATCATGTCCAAAAAACTGGCAGCAGGCGCACAAAACATCGTTCTTGACGTCAAAGTCGGATCCGGCGCTTTTATGAAGACTGTAGAAGATGCCCGGGTGTTAGCTGAAAAAATGACTACGATCGGCCGTCTTTGCGGTCGTAATATTGCCGCGGTCCTGACCAATATGGATGAGCCTTTAGGCCATAATATCGGCAATGCACTGGAGGTCATGGAAGCGGTCCGCGTTCTGCAGGGCGAAGGTCCTGAAGACATGAAGATCGTCTGTCTGACACTGGCTGCCACATTGATTTCCATGGTGTTCCGGATCCCGCAGGAGGAAGCAATGAAAAAAGCCGAGGAAGCGCTCTCCTCCGGAGCTGCTTTTGCCAAGATGCAGGAATGGATCGGACGGCAAGGCGGAGACGTTCGGTATCTAAAGGACACTTCTCTGTTCCCCAAATGTGCTTTTGCCTACGATGTAAGATCCGGATCCGAAGGATATATACAAGCTGTCGATGCGGAACAGATCGGTCTCTGCTCTGTTCGCCTTGGCGCGGGACGTGCCACCAAGGAGGAGCCGGTAGATCCTGCCGCCGGTATCATCATCAAGAAAAAGATCGGTGATAAAGTTGCACGAGGAGATGTGCTCTGCACCTTATATACCAACCGCCGTGCGGTCTTGAAGGAAGCTGCCGCTCAGATCTCGGCAGCGGTCACGATCGGACCTGACGCTCCGATCAAGAAACCTCTGATCTTCGATATCGTTCGATGATGGAAAGGAACACATATGGAAACTATGTTGATCATCGGTATCGCCGGCGGTTCGGGATCCGGTAAAAGTACGATATCGGATCTGTTGAAAAAGAAATTCGGCGATGATGTCACGGTCATTTATCATGACGATTATTATAAAGCGCAGCATGAAAAGACTTTTGAAGAGCGTACAAAGCAGAACTATGACGCACCGGAGGCATTCGATACGGATCTCATGGCGCAGCATATCAATCTGCTGAAACAAGGCTTTTCCATCGAATGCCCTGTGTACGATTATACCATCCATGATCGCAGCGATCAGGTCAAGACCATCGATCCGACACGCGTTCTGATCATCGATGGCATCATGGTGCTGGCTGAACCTAAACTGCGCGAAATGATGGACATCAAGATCTTTGTCGATACCGACGCGGATATCCGCATCCTCCGCCGGATCCGCCGTGACGTGAATGAACGCGGCCGCTCTTTGGAATCCGTCATCGACCAGTACATCTCCACGGTCAAACCGATGCATGAAATGTATGTGGAGCCAAGTAAAAAATACGCGGATCTGATCATCCCGGTAGGCGGACACAATCTGGTCGCCATGGAAATGATCGAGAACCGCGTACGTACGCATCTGTTCTAATGCGGGTCTGCAAGCATCGCAGCTAATGGAACGCTTTCACGTTTGCGCGACAGCTCCATGAGTCCCAAATGCGTATATCCATGGATCGTCACTCGTTGACGATCCTTTTTTGCGTTTCTTTTCATGAGTTCCAACAGTTTTTCACGATCGGAATCGCGTTTCATATCGATGAAATCAATGATGATGATGCCGCTCAGATTCCGCAGCCGGATCTGCTCGGTAATGACCGGGCAGGCTTTTGCATTGACGTTGAAGATCGAATCCTCACGAGAACTGCCACGCGCCGCTGAACCGCCGCTGTTGACATCGATGACGATCAGTGCCTCAGTCTCATCGATCACAATAGATCCCCCTCCTGGCAAGGGCACCTCTCTTCTACTCGCAGCGTCCAGAGCGGAACGGATCTTATAGAATTCAGAAAGACTCCAACGCCCTTGATCGAACAGCTTAAACAACGATTTTAACTGCGCGGGAAGATCCTTCATCATTTGTAGCTTCCGCAACAGTTCCTTAGCCTCACAAACGATCTCATCCTCTTGAGATAGGCCTGTTGAAGATAAAAAAGAGATCAACGGATGGACTGGTTCATATAGAATGGCCCCTACAGGCGCTGTAATGCCTCTATTTTCGATTTTGCTGTATAAGTCGTATAAATACGCACCTTCCGTAAAGATCGACTCAGAATCGGCATGCAGTGCTTCTGTGCGTAAGATCCAACCCACTCGACCATCCCCAGGCAAGGCATGAGCCATCTCTCGTAAACGCTGTTGTTCTGCCTGATCCTCGATACGCAGTGAAACATGGATCCTTGTATCGAAAGGTGTCAGGACCAGATAATGACCAGGGATGGTATAGTGCTCTGTAACACGGTATCCCTTCTTACCTCTTGGTTCCTGTATGATCTGCACGATCGGCTGTGTGCCGCCTTTTACGGGATGACCGGCATTCCAGAATCCGGGATGATCCATCTGCAGATTCACATAATAGGAATGCAGCGTGCCGGATTCTTTCTGTACCTGTCCTTTTACAATGCATCCAAGAACGACCGGATCCGTCAAAGAGAACCGATGGTACTCCGTAAGTACGTCGTTTTCGATCAAGCCGGCGAAGAACCGCTCAGCAGTGCCTTCGATCGTTATCGTTTTTTTCTGTTTGTACATAGCTTACATCAATGGTGCGAACTGACCTTCTACAGTCTGGTACAGATGTGTCCGGTGGATGGTCTCTTCATGCAGCCATTCTGGATGGCCGATGAATGCATAGAAGCATTCCAAAAGTGAATCGACCTTCAGGTTCAGGGTACTGCCGCAGGCGCAGGTAAGTACGAGGGTGCAGTCATCCGTCATCTCATACTGATAGATCAGACTCTTGACATCGACATCCAGCCACTGTTTTCGGCCACGTACTTTGCCAAGGCGTCGGACCATGATCTGATCCTGGGAGAGATACGTGTTGACTGCGTCAGCCCAATTGAAATCAAAGGATGGGAAAGTGATCCGATACGTCGAAGCAGTGACAAGAGCCATCGCGGTCTCATAACGCTCCGGTAAGGATACACAGCGGGTCAAGGACAGTCCCGGAGGCAAAACAGCATTCATACGCTGCACGAGCTCCTGGTCATCCATCTCCGTCTCCAATGTGATATCGGCGTATTCATCCTCGCTGGTCATGCCCAATGCCAGAGGGTTTGCGAAAGACAACAAAGGATGTGGATTGAAGCCCTGGGAATATGCCAGCGGTACTTCTGCCCGCCGGAATGCTCTCTGGAATGTCCGCAGCAGATCCAGATGTCCGATGAATTTCAAAATGCCGGTCTTTGTGAAACCGATACGTTTATTGATCACGGCCGGCCTCCTCTCCATAACAGAGC
>JAEEGL017333809.1_pt1 | contig 10138 bp, 10 predicted proteins | sample 9134231 | NCBI WGS metagenome assembly JAEEGL01 (sample SAMN16246548, study PRJNA631951) | gut metagenome | biome: gut microbiome; feature: rumen; material: fiber-attached | host: Bos | place: Iran: Karaj | collected 2018-10
AAGCCGCCTGGGAAAGTAAGTCGTTGCCAGTTTTTTTATTTCCCGAAAAAGTCTGTCTCTTTCTTTATACTATCATTTCTCTTTAAGATACAGCGTCTTTGTGGTATACTTTAAGAATGAGTTCTAACGTTTTACAATATGTTTTCTGGGTCCTTCTGGCGCTGCCTGTGCTTGCGCTCGGTGTTTACTTTTTTGGAAACATAACCGGCAGCATACTGGAAAAGTACAGAGACGATGAAAAGCGCCGCAAAGCAAAGGAACAGCAGAAAAAGAGACGTCAGGAATTCGAAGAAAGCTACAGCAGAAGAAGAGGCGGCAGAGGCTGATGGGAAGAGGACTGTTCATTACATTTGAAGGGGCTGACGGAAGCGGAAAGACCACTCAGTACAAGCTTTTTGCGCAGTATCTGAGGGACAGGGGCTTTGATGTCATAACGACCAGGGAGCCCGGAGGCACCGAGATATCCGAGAAGATAAGGGTGCTCATACTGGATCCGGATAACAGAGAAATGACTGATATGACTGAAGCATTTCTTTTTGCCGCAAGCCGCACGCAGCATGTTTCGCAGCTGATCAGACCTGCAGTGGAAGATGGAAAGATAGTGCTTTGCGACCGCTTTATGGACTCTTCCATAGCATATCAGGGATATGCGAGGGGCTTGGGGGACTGCGTAAGGCAGATCAACGAGGTCGCTGTAATGGGTATGCAGCCGGATCTCACGTTTTTCCTCGATCTGGATGCGGAGAGCGGCAGGCGGCGCAACAAAAGGGCAGGAAAAGCAGACCGCCTGGAACAGCAGGATATAGAGTTTCACGACAAGGTCTACGAAGGATATAAGAAGCTCGCTGAGATATACAAAAACAGGTTCATTGTTATAGACGCATCAGGCAGCATAGAAGAAGTCCAGGAAAGGATCAGGAGGAGCTTCGTTGAGCGGCAGTGCCTTTGAGCTGAATAAAAACCAGGCAATAGCGCAGCAGCTTTCTGTCTCGGTAAAGAGCGGCAAAGTAGTTCATGCCTACGCCTTCATCGGCGGCAGCGCAGAGGACAGGGCGCAGCTGGGGAAATGGCTCGCAGGATATCTTCTCTGCGAAGATCCTGAAGACGGTCCCTGCGGTGAGTGCCTTGCCTGCAGAAAGATAGAGCATGGCAATCACGAGGACCTTATTTACCTGCGCAGGCAGAAAGACAGGGAAAGCATAGTAAAGGACCAGGTCCTGGATCTTATCGACCGCATATCCTTTAAGCCTTTCGGAAGCAGGTATGTAGCTGTGATAGAAGACGCGCAGCTTCTGAACTCCGCCTCGCAGAACAAGCTTCTTAAGACTCTGGAAGAGCCGGTGTCTGAAGCAGTAATGATACTTCTTTCCGAGAGCACTGAGGCGCTGCTTCCTACAGTCCTCTCAAGGTGTTCCTGCTTCTATCTGCAGGGAGCGGAGCTCCAGGCAACAGAGGAAGACGCAGCCCTTGCAAACAGATTCGTCCAGCTAATAAAAAGCGCAGCTCCTTTCTACAGGAAAAAAGCTGTCATCTCGGAGATCATTGCAGACAAGGAGAACGCCAGGAGCAGGACTCTTTCTTTTCTGGATGCTCTTGAGGAAGAACTCAGATTGCAGCTTCTATCCGGGGCGGACCGGGAGCAGCAGGATGAGAAGATACTCATAAACGCGGTAAAACAGGCTGAAACAAGCCGTAAATATATAAAACAGCTTCACAGCGCGGCGTACACATTGAAACAGCTGTGCCTGCGCGTGTGAAACGGAGGAAACAATGACAAAAGTAATTGGAATAAAGTTCCGCAGCGGCGGGAAAATGTACTATTTCGACCCTCTGGACTTCGAAGTAAAGACCGGAGACAATGTTATAGTCGAGACTGCAAGGGGCGTTGAATTCGGTACGGCAGCTGGAGACATCAAGTTCGTTGAAGACAGCGAGGTAGTGCAGCCGCTCAAGCCAATCATAAGGATCGCGGACGAAGACGACAAAAAGGCTCACGAGGAGTCTGTCAAAAAGCACGACGAAGCCATGCGCATATGCGAGGAAAAGATCGCAAGGCGCGGCCTGGAGATGAAACTTATAGATGTAGAATACACCTTCGACAACAGCAAGGTCATATTCTACTTCACGGCAGACGGCAGGGTGGATTTCAGGGAACTGGTAAAGGACCTGGCTTCTGCCTTCAGGATGAGGATAGAACTCAGGCAGATAGGCGTAAGGGACGAGACAAAGATGATGGGCGGCATAGGCCCCTGCGGAAGAGAGCTCTGCTGCCACAACTGGCTGGACGATTTCGAGACCGTATCCATCAAGATGGCCAAAGTACAGAACCTTTCACTCAATCCTACGAAGATCTCCGGCATCTGCGGCAGGCTGATGTGCTGCCTGCAGTTTGAAAACGATACTTACATAGAGCTCAAAAAAGGCATGCCGGAAATAGGAGAGTATGTGATCACACCCGACGGGAAGGCGGTCGTTGACGACATCAATATCTTCAAGAACCGCGTAAAGACAAGGCTCGTGCTTGAAGAAGGCGGAGACGACAAGCCCGAAAAGCTTTCTTCCGAGTTCTATTTCTACGACAACGAAGAAGTAAAACGGGACGCAAAAAAGCGTGCGCCAAAGCGACCGGGTCAGCCTGCAAAGAGCTCCGGCAAAGATGGTGACGCTGCCAGCGAAGCCGAACTGGCTGCTCTGGAGGATTGATTTTGGCTGAACGTGCTGATGAGATAGGCTTCGGCGGTTATGTACTGTATCAGGACAGCGATGCTTTCTGCTACGGGGTGGACGCGGTACTTCTGGCCGATTTCTGCGATGCTTCGGAAAAAGATACAGTGCTGGATCTTTGCTGCGGCAACGGGGCAGTATCGTTGGTCATAGAGGCAAAGTATCATCCAAAACAGATGACCGGTCTGGAGCTCCAGGAAGATGCAGTCCGCCTTGCAAAGAAAAGCGCCGCTACCAACGGGCTTGCTGATAAGCTCAGCTTTATCTGCGGAGACGCTGTGGATATAGAAAAGTACTTTAAGGGATCGTCGTTCGATATTGTTGCGTGCAACCCTCCGTATTTTGAGGGAGGACGGGGCATAGACTGCGCAGAAGGCGCAAAACAGCTCGCCAGGCACGAGAGCACGGCAGGACTGGAGGATTTTCTGAGAGCAGCTGCTTACGCGCTTAAAAAAGGCGGCAGGCTGTGCATGATACACAGACCGGAAAGACTGGCGGATCTGATGGAGCTTTCGAGGCGCTGCGGACTTGAACCTAAAAAGCTCAGGATGATAGTGCCCCACAAAGGCGAGGCTGCAAACATGGTGCTGATCCAGTTCGTAAAGGGCGGAGGCAAGGGCCTTGCGGTACTTCCGGATCTGGCGGTAAGAAACGGCAGCGGCGGATTTACAGAGGAGATAGACCGGATATACGGAAGGACAGCCGGATAAAAACAATAAAAAAAACAGCGGATGCATGATGCATCTGCTGTTTTTATCTTTACTTGTAGTTCTGCATCTTCTTGAGGCACTTCCTGCAGACGTTCTTGCCTTCGATCTGAATGACATCGGTGGCGTCGTTGCAGAAGATGCATGCGGGCTGATACTTGCGAAGGATGATATCGTTTCCTTCTACGAAGATCTCTATAGGATCAGTATCCTTAAGATCGAATGTGGTACGAAGCTCTTTGGGAATTACGATCCTTCCGAGCTGGTCCAGCTTCCTGACTATGCCTGTAGCCTTCATTTTATCCCCCTAATAATGAATGAATAAATACAAATTTTTGCCAATGTGAGATAATTATATCAGTTTTAATAAAATAGTCAATACTATAAAATATTGGATATAATACTAATTTACTGTTTTTTTACTTTTTCTTGATGAGGCTTGCAAGGCTCGTGCAGGCATTCACGAAGCTTGTTGCGGCTTTAAGAGTACCTTTGTTGCTGTCTACGACCTCATTTACACCGGATAAAGCAGCGGATGCTTTGGTAACGACAGCCTTTGCTCCTTCGGCTCCGTCTTTTGCAACACCGACTATGGCTTCAACATCTGACATGACCTGATCCACGTGCTGCATGGTGGATGGAAGTGTGCTGAGGGACTTGGATATCTTGATAAGAAGAACGATAAGTACTACTATAGCAACGATGGCTACTGTGATGAGGATCGCGGTAAGGAGCGATCCGACAGTGATAGTATAATCCATAAATGATACCTCCTTATATATGTATTATATATTATGCCTTAATTGCTAAACTTTTACAAGAAGAAATTATACAAGAATAATAAGCATTTTTGACTTTCACTTAATATATGGTATAATAATCTTACTATGGCTAAATATATTGTTGAAAGATCCGGACCTCTCCACGGGGAGGTCGAAATAAGCGGCGCAAAGAATGCCGCGCTTCCTATACTGGCTGCTACTGTGCTTACTGCAGACGTCTGTGAGATCTGCGACGTCCCCAAGCTCAAGGACATAGACGTTATGTGCAGGATACTGCGCAGCCTTGGAGCAAAAGTTGATGAAGACTGGGATGCTCATGTGGTCAGAGTGGACGGCAGCGGGATATCCATATCCGAGGTGCCTTACGATCTTGTAAAACTAATGAGGGCATCCATATTCGTAATGGGTCCGCTGCTTGCAAGGCTCGGGAAGGCATCCATAGCTCAGCCGGGAGGCTGCGCTATAGGAGACAGACCTATAGATCTTCACGCGAAAGGCCTTAAAAACCTGGGCGCCAGGGTAATAATGAGCGACGGCCTTGTGAATGCCAGCGTAGATGCACTTAAAGGCGCTCTTGTTTATCTGGACTTTCCGAGCGTCGGAGCTACCGAAAACATAATGATGGCAGCTGCTCTGGCAAACGGAGTGACTACTATAGAAAACGCGGCCGAAGAACCGGAGATCGTGGATCTGGCCTCTTTCCTTAACAAGATGGGTGCTAAGATCAAAGGCGCAGGTACCGATACCATCAAGATCGAAGGCGTTAAGAAGCTGCACGGCGCAAGGCACGCTGTTATCCCGGACAGGATAGAGACCGGCACCTTCATGGTCGCAGCAGCGATAACAAGAGGCAATGTCCTTATAAAGAACTGCCTCCCGGACCATGTCCGTCCTGTCATAGCCAAACTTATCGAGTGCGGCGCAGTAGTAGAGGACGAGCTCGAAGGTCTAAGAGTCAGAGGGGATATCAACAAGCTCGTTGCCACAGATATCAAGACTCTTCCTTATCCGGGCTTTCCGACAGATATGCAGGCTCCGTTCATGGCGCTGCTTACCACTGTAAGCGGTACGAGCAACGTTATAGAGACTGTTTTCGAGAACCGTTTCATGCATGCTGCCGAGCTGTCGAGGATGGGTGCCAATATCAGAGTTGACGGCCGCACAGCCATCGTCCCGGGAGATAAGCGTCCGCTTGCAGGAGCTCCTGTTATCTCAACGGACCTCAGGGCGGGAGCTGCTCTGGTGCTTGCCGGGCTTGTCGCCAAGGGAAGCACGGAGGTATCGAACATCTACCACATCGAACGCGGTTACGAGAACTTCGTTGAAAAACTCTCAGGTATCGGCGCAAAGATAAAAAGGGTAGAGGATTGAAGCAGGGTCTTTCCAGGAACCAGATCAAATATATAGTTATAATAGCCATGCTTGTGGATCACATAGCGTGGCTTTTTGTGCCTTTCTATACCCCCGCGGGTGAAGCTATGCACTTTATAGGGAGGCTCACCGGGCCGACCATGGCGGTCTTCGTGGCAGAAGGATACCGCTACACCAGGGATGTGAACAGGTACACCCTGAGGATGGCGCTGTTCGCGCTTGTATCCTGGCCTTGTTTCAGCTTCATGGAGTATGGAAGGATAGAACCTGATTTCGGCGTCATCTACACTTTGCTGCTGGCTCTGCTGGCTATAAGAGTATATGAGTCTAAAATGGATCCGTTGGTGCGGGTGCTCCTTATAGGCGCCATTGTCTGGGCCTCCGGTTACGGAGACTGGGCTTACTACGATATTGCCTACGCCCTGATAGCCCACATCTGGCACGATGACAGGCGGATCAGATGGAGCCTGCACGCGTGCCTGGGCGTTCTGGACGTTTTGCTTACAGCAATGATGCTCAAAGGATACGGCTGGCCGGTCATCACCGCTTTTTACGAGCTGGGAGTGCTGCTTGTTCCGCCGATGCTCATCTTTCTTTATAACGGGGAGGGGGGCAGCAGGCATCCGTTCCACAAATGGTTTTTCTATGTATTTTATCCGCTGCACATGGTGCTGCTGAGGCTGTTTTATATGATGCTGCGGGGATGAGCTTTTTCAAATACATATCGCTATAGTGATGATTACTATGGTATAATTTATTGATAAACACTACTATTTACACTGAGGGAAAAACATGTATTCACTTTGCAACGACTGGGAATTTACAAGAAACTGGACTGAGAGTTTTTTAAGAGGAGAGGGACGCTTCGAAAAGGTGAGGCTTCCTCACAATATAGAGGATCTGCCTCTGCATTACGCGTCTCCCGATCAGTACGAGAGCATCTGCGGCTACAGGCAGCTGATATTCGTGGCTGAAGAGAGCAGGGGAAAGCGCCTGTTCCTGCAGTTTGACGGGGCGGCTCATATAGCTTATGTCTACGTAAACGGAAAGCTGGCTGCAGAGCACAGGACCGGCTACACCGCGTTCCGCACGGAGATAACGGATCTGATCCAGTACGGCGCCGAGAACATGATAGCCGTAAAACTGGACACTACCGAGAATCCCACCACTCCGCCTTTCGGTTTCGTAATAGATTATCTGACCTACAGCGGCCTTTACAGAGAGGCCTGGCTGGACATCAGAAACAGAGACTACATATCAGATATTTATGTAACCACTCCTGACCTTCAGACTGCGCACGTAGTGCTGAGCGTCGATGGCAGCTATGATAAGATCAGGCTCAGTGTAATGGACGGAACGGATGTCGCAGCGACCTGCGAGAGCACAGGCCTTACTGTGGATATATCCTGCCCGGACGCGCAGCCCTGGGATGTTGATTCCCCGAAGCTCTACACCTTAAGAGCAGACCTGCTCGACAAGGACGGGGCTGTGGCTGACAGCGTCAAGACCACTTTCGGCTTCAGGACCGCAGTATTCAAGGCTGACGGTTTCTATCTGAACGGAAATAAGCTGTTTATCAGAGGTCTCGACAGGCACCAGAGCTTCCCGTATATCGGGTACGCCGCTCCTAAGCACCTTCAGGAGGAGGATGCGCGCATACTCAAGGAGGAGCTTGCCTGCAACGGAGTCAGGACCTCCCACTATCCGCAGAGCCAGTACTTCATAGACGCCTGCGACAGGCTGGGACTGCTTGTATTCACCGAGATCCCCGGCTGGCAGCACATCGGAGACGACGCGTGGAAGGACCAGGCAGTAAAGAATACAGAGGAAATGATACTGCAGTACAGGAACCACCCGAGCATAGTACTCTGGGGCGTACGCATAAACGAGTCCCAGGACTGCGACGATCTGTACATAAGGACCAACGAAGTGGCTCACAGGCTGGATCCGAGCCGCCAGACTTCGGGAGTCAGATACATTGAAAACAGCCACCTGCTGGAGGATGTCTACGCGTACAACGATTTCTCCCATGACGGTTTCACTCCGGGATGCAAGCCCAAGAAAAAGGTCATGAAGGAATCCGACAAGCCGCTTCTGATCTCCGAGGCTAACGGTCACATATTCCCGACGAAATCCTTCGACAGCTGGGCTAAGAGGCAGGCTCACGCCATAAGGCATGCAACAGTCCTCGGAGACGCTATGGCGGACGGACAGCACTGCGGGTGCTTCCAGTGGTGCATGTTCGACTATCCGACCCATAAAGACTTTGGCTCAGGGGACAGGATATGCTATCACGGCGTCATGGATGCCTTCAGGAATCCCAAGCTTGCCGCAAGCGTGTACGCAAGCCAGGGCGATGAGTATCCGGTGCTGGAAGTCAGTTCCCCCATGGACATAGGAGACTACCCGGCAGGCAACATAGGCGATATCTATGCCTTTACGAACGCGGATGAAGTCCAGCTTTACAAGAATAATAATTATGTAGCCACTTTTAAGCCAAAAGCATTGGGAGCGCTCGAACATCCGCCTGTTTCAATAGACGATCTTGTCGGCGAGCTCCTTGAGACTCAGGAAGGCTTCGAACCGAAAAAGGCAGCGCTTCTGGGAAGCTGCCTCGCGGACCTTAAGCAGTACGGCATGGCCAACCTGCCGCTTGGCTCCAAGATAAAGTTCGCCTGGGCGATGTTCAGGTACAAGCTCAAATACTCAGACGGCGTTGCTCTTTACGGCAAATACATAGGAAACTGGGGCGGAGCGAGCACAGTGTGGCGCTTCGATGCTGTCAAGGACGGCAGAGTCATCAGGAGCGTCAGCAAGTGTCCCAGCAGCATCCTTCATATAGAGGCCAGGCCCAGCAGGACTTCGCTTGTCGAAGGCGACACCTACGACATGGCAGCGGTACGCCTGCGCATTTTGGACGAAAACAACAACCTTGCGGTATACGCCCAGCTTCCAGCAGAGCTTGAGGCAGAAGGCTGCATACAGATAGCAGGTCCTAAAGTAGTCACACTCGAGGGCGGCATGGCCGGTACTTACATAAAGACGACCGGAAAGGAAGGGAGCGGCAGGCTCATAATAAAGACTGCCCAGACCAGACCGGTTGAAATAATATACAGCGTCAGAAAGAAGTAGTATCAGGAGACTAAGATGAGCGAGCTCAGATATCAGGTAGTTATAGAGGCAAAGGATGGTCCGGCAGCGATCAACGGCGTAGCTGATCTTGAGAAAGGTCCCATGCATATAATCTGCGACGTTCCCGAGGGACTTTTGCGCAGCGTCCTTGCAGAGGTAGAGATAGAGATCGAAAACGACGAAAAGATCTTCATGAACGGCTACCAGACCTGGACCCATTCTCCGGAGTTTTCAGCTTCGGACAGGCAGCGCACCTACGGCAGAGATCTTCCCAGGTTCCTCAAGGATAAGTACCACCTGGACAGCTACGGAGACCTGTTCTTCCAGAATTATCCCAAGACCTTCGGCAAGTTCACGGGCTATTCATGGTGCTATTTCAGGAACGGCGATGTATTCCGCCTGGTGGCATCTCTGGACGAGACCCTGGGCTACACAGTTTTCAAATTCGACGCTCTTAAGGACAGCCTTGTTATAGAAAGGGACTGTCACGGAGTAAAGTGCGGAGGAGAGCTCAAGGCTTTCGACCTGTTCTACGCAGAAGGGACCGAGGATGAGGTCTTTGATGCCTGGTTCGCCGCCATGGGAGTAAAGCCCCGCACCACCGAAAAGCTCGCAGGCTACTGCAGCTGGTACAACAGATACGATAAGATAGACGAAAAATGCATGCTTTCGGATCTGGAAGGTGCCTGCAGGGTGCTGCGCCCGGGAGATCTCTTCCAGATAGACGACGGCTGGCAGGAAGCAGTTGGCGACTGGATGCGAATAAGGAAGGACCGCTTCCCCGGAGGCCTTGCTCCGCTGGTGGAGAAGATACACGGAAAAGGCTTTAAGGCAGGTCTGTGGCTTGCGCCTTTCGGAGTGCAGGAGGATTCCGCGCTTATAAAAGAGCATCCGGACTGGCTCCTTAAGCCCGGCGGAAAGCCCTGGCCCGCAGGCATAAACTGGGGCGGATTCTACGCTCTGGACATAGACAACAAGGAATACGTCAGCTACCTCGAAGAAGTCTTCGATACAGTCCTTAATAAGTGGGGATTCGACTTTGTGAAGCTGGACTTCCTCTATGCTGCTGCTCCGTACGGGACAGAAGAAGAAAGCAGGGCTGGCCGCATGATCCGGGCCATGAAGCTGCTCAGGAGAGTCTGCGGAGATAAGCTCATCCTCGGATGCGGCGTTCCGTTGATGCCATCGTTTGGCCTTGTGGATTACTGCCGCATAGGCTGCGATGTAAGTCCGGACTGGGACGACAAGTTCTACATGCGCTGGACCCACCGCGAGAGAGTCTCAACTAAGAACAGCATAGACGATACCACTTTCCGCAGGCAGATAAACGGCCGCGGGTTCATGAACGACCCGGACGTGTTCTTCCTGAGGGACGAGAACTGCAGGCTCACTGAAAAGCAGAAAGAACAGCTGTACACCGCT
>JAEEGL017358712.1_pt1 | contig 10138 bp, 6 predicted proteins | sample 9134231 | NCBI WGS metagenome assembly JAEEGL01 (sample SAMN16246548, study PRJNA631951) | gut metagenome | biome: gut microbiome; feature: rumen; material: fiber-attached | host: Bos | place: Iran: Karaj | collected 2018-10
AATCCGCCCAGGTCTCGGGTGCGGCTTACCCATCCATTTAAAACAACTTTCTTTCCAACATCAGCGGCACGCAAATCTCCGCAGGTAACAGTACGTTTAGTGTTTTCCATAATATATTTCCTTTTGTAAAAATCCTTTTATGCTCCAATAAAGAAAAGTGAGAAGAAGAGATAAATGCTTGCAATGAGCATCAGAAGGTTTCCTATAAAGTGCATGAACTTTACTTTCTTAAGGTTGTAGAAAACAAAGCCTGCAATGTAGAAGCCTGCTGCACACATGAGCATTGCAAAACATTTTGTAGAAAGAACATCATACAGAACCTTTATCATTGCAAAAAGAGAAACTGCTGCAAGTGAATAAAGTACGGTATTAAGCTTCTGATGGCGTTTTCCGGCAATTGCATAGAAAAGAATTCCAACTACGGCAAAACCCCATACAATACCAAACATAATCCATCCAAGCTGACCCTGGATTTTTGTGATTGTGTAGGTTGTATATGCAAAGCCTATATTCAAAAAGACAAAGGTATGTGAAAGTCTGTTGAATACGATTTTTGGTACAATTGCAGTAAATGCATGCTGGAGACAACTGAAAAGGAACATAAGAATCATTGAAGCTCCGAAGAGGGAGTTAAAAATGATTGTAAGGCTCTTAAAATCCATACCATTATGAATTCCAAGGGTGTCGAGAATTGCTGTGGCGGCAATAAAGAGGCCTACACCAATTCCCTGAACAATTGCAGATGCTATTTCTTCGTTTGTTGTAAGAGAGCGTTCATTCTGCGAAAGTTCAATTTCTTTTTCTTCGGCTGCTATGCGTCTTTCTGCTCTTGCACGGGCCCTTTCGCTTCTTGCATATTCTGCAGCGGCATATTTTGCCTTTAAGCGTTCAGGATCCTTTGAATATTGAATATTTATTTCCCTGATTTCTGCTTCGTAATCTGCCTTGAGCTTCTTAAGGCGATACTTCTTTTTCTGTTTAATTGATTTTAATGTTGTTTTGCGTACTGCTTTAGATGCAATTTCGTCCTGAATAGATTCCTGTACATCCTGAACAGCACTCTGTACGTTTTTAATTGTCTTTGGCATTTCCATCTTTTACTTCTCCTGAATTATTATGTTCCGGTAAATCTCATACAGGATTACGCCTGCTGCAACCGAAACATTCAGACTGTCTATTTTACCGCAGGTTGGAATAGAAACAATTGTGTCGCATTTTTTCTGCAGAAGTGTATCTATACCAGAGCCTTCGCTACCCATAATAATAGCAGATTTTGGTGCAAAAGATAAACTGGTGACCTTCTGACCGCCGGCATCTGCTCCGTAAATCCAAAAGCCTGCTTCTTTTAACTGTTCTGCAGCCCTTACAAGATTTTTTACTATTGCAACAGGAACCCAGGCACTGGCTCCTGCACTGGAACGGCCTATTATTTCGTTTGATGCAATATTGCTGGCAGAATTATGCTCAGGAATTACAACAAGTGATGCCCCGAACTGATCGCAGCTGCGGATAATGGCACCAACATTGTGAGGGTCTGTGATTTTGTCCAGTATAAGGACTGTTTCATGTTCTGATTTAGCTTTTTTAAGCCAGGCATCAAAGTCTACAAGATTTTCAGCCTGTTTTTTCTGCCCTGAAATGGTCATTACAAGGCCGCGATGGTCACGAAGGGCAGGGTCAAGTTCTTTTACCAGGTCATTCAGCTTCTGGTCGTCGGTTTCTTCAACACAAAGGCCGGCTTCTTTTGCAGCGGCAAGAATTTTTTTTACGCGAGGGCCGGGTTTGCTGTAAAAAAGTTTATATGCTCCGACATCACCTTTTGATTTTTGTAGAGAACGGATTTTTTCTTCGATGGAATGGAAACCTGTTATGATCATTTAGCGCCCGCAACACTGTACACTTCGTTATCAAGTTGCGGCCTAACGGCCACAACATTGCTTGTATTTCTTTCCGCTTCCACATGGACAAGGGTCGTTACGGCCAACCTTTGCTCCAATGCGTTTTACTGTTGTAGGAATAACATTTCCGGCTACATATTTCCAGTCGCCGTTTACTTCACGGAACAAAGAAATTTCGTGGTGAACGTCATGCATCTGGTGAAGAGTGTAATCGGCTTCGAATTCAACAACTTGTTCGTTGTCTTTTTCGCCTTTATCTGTGCGGATAATCTTAAGACCGTTCCACTGAGACTCTTTACTCCAGTCTTCTGTAGCTTTGCGGTCAATTTCGCCAACTTCTTCGCCTTCTATGCAGGAGCTTATGATGTAGTCAATTTCGTGTTTAACATAAGAAGAATAGCGGGCTCTCATACAGGCTTCTGCAGAAGGAGCCTTCTTTTTTCCTTTGATGATAGGTTCGCAGCATTCGGCGTATGTTTTGCCGGAGCCGCAAGGGCATAATTCATTATTTGTACTCATAGGAGGTATTTTAACAAATTTACGGGTATACTACAATATGGATTGCTTCGTCGCCGATGGCTCCTCGCAATGACAGTGGGGTTAAAGTCCGCGTGCCCAGTCGTAGGTGCTCAGGTAGGGGTCGGGGCGGACAAGGTCGGAACTGGACCATACTTCGTGGATGGAACCTTCTATTGAAACCTGACCTATTCTGCTTGTTTTATACAGATGCTGGTTGGAACCGTCTATTGTAACATAGCCTTCTGGTCCAATATAACTAAGGTTTTTAATGGCAATACGAAGGGCTTCTGTATCAAAGCTTCCGGCTTTTTCGCAGGCAGCGGCCCAGAGGTAAACTGCAAGGTACCCTGCTTCTACAGGGTCTCCTATGCTGGTGTTGTCGCCGTATTCTTTTTTATAATCATTAACGAATTTGTTGTTTTTGTTTGTTTGTGTTGATTCAAAGTAGTTCCAGGCAACATAATGACCCGAAATATTTGCTGCACCAATCTGAGAAATTTCATTTTCAGAAACAGAGAAGCTTATAATAGGGTATTTTGTAGATATAAGTCCTGAATGCTTGAACTGTGAAAAGAATTCAATATTGGAGCTTCCGTTAAGCGCATTTATAATAACATCAGGCTTTTTTTCTGTAATATCCTTAATTATTTCGCTGAAATCTGTTTCGCCCATAGGAACATAGCGTTCTGCAACACATTTTCCATCCAGATTTCTGAGCTGGGCTTTTATAATTTTAAATGCAATCTGGGGGAAAACATAATCGCTTCCAATCAGGTACATTTTTTTTCCAAAATTTTCGGCACAGTATTCAATGGCAGGAACAACCTGCTGGTTAGGGCAGGCACCAACGTAGACAATATTAGGGCTGGCTTCCATTCCTTCATACTGAACAGGATACCACAAAAGGTTGTAATGCTCTTCAACAACAATCTTTACTGCCTTGCGGGAGTCAGAAGTCCAGCAGCCAAAAAGAGAAACAACCTTGTCTTCTTCTATGAGCTTGCGGGCTTTTTCAGCAAAGGTTCTTGCATCACTGTTTCCGTTTTCCTCTATTGCTACTATCTGATGGCCAAGAACACCACCAGCTTCATTTATTTCTTTTATGGCAAGGAGCTCTGCATTAAGAACAGCTTTTTCACTGATTTCCATTGTGCCTGATAAAGAATGAAGCAGGCCTATTTTTACAATATTTTCCTCCTGTTTTTTACAGGAAGTTATACATAAAGAAGCTGCTATTAAGGTAATTATGAGAAATGCTGTGAAAAAGCTCTGTCTATTTTTTTTCATAATCAATTCCTGTTTGATTCAATTATTTACTGAATAATCTCAAAAGTCTTCATGAGACCTTTTCCTTTGATTTTACATTCAATCGGTTCTGTGAATTTAAAGCCACAACCCCTCAGCTTTTTCTTAAGATCTTCTGTAATTCTTATTGCACCAGGGTTTGCGGCAGATTCCATTCGGCTTGCAACGTTTACTGTGTCGCCCCAAACATCATAAATGAATTTATGTGTACCAATTACACCGGCAGTTACAGGACCGCAGTTAAGACCAATTCTTATATTAAACTTAATGTCAGCAGTTTCGTTGTACTTTGCCAGATCCTGGTACATTCCCTTGGCAAAATTAATCATAATTGATGCATGCTTTTCGTTTGCTTCAGGAACACCGCAGGCTGCCATGTAAGCGTCTCCGATTGTCTTGATTTTTTCTACGCCCATTTCTTTTGCACGTTCATCAAACATACTGAAGAGCTTGTTAAGGGCAGAAACAATTTCTTTTGCAGTGTGACCGCTTGAAATAGTTGTAAAGTCTACAATATCAGAGAACAAAAGTGTAACATTTTCAAAATGTTCTCCAAAGGCTTTATTTCCTGTAGTTTCCTTGAGCCTGTCTGCAATCTTGTCCGGCAGAATTGAACGCAAGAGGCTGTCAGATTTTATCTTTTCCTGTTCCAAAGCGGCTGTTCTTACTTTTACAAGAGCTTCAAGGCGCATGTTTTCTTTCTTAATGCGTTTTTCACGCTGGTAGAAATAGAAAAGGGCACTGCCTGAAATAAGAATTATAAGAACAATCCAGAAGCCGGCCCGCTGGTATAGATATGGACGCTGGAATACAAACATCATTTCGTCGTTTTCTGACTGGATGCCGTTTCCGTTAATCGCGTAAACCTTGAAGGAATGCTTTCCAGGAGAAAGGTTTGTATAGGAAACAACACGCTTCATATCTGGTGGAGTGTATTCCTGTTCAAAGCCTGTAAGCATATGACTGAACATAATTCGTTCAGGGGCATCAAAACTTATTCCTGTAAATTTAATATCTATGCGTTTTGTACCCGGTTTAAGATAAATCATTTCACCGGTATTTTTGTGTTCTACAGAATCAACTGTTATTGTTTGAACATGAACAAGAGGGGTTATATTGTTATCCTGAGTTTTGGTCGGGTCATATATGGCAATACCATCTATCATCGTAAACCAGAGGCGGCCCTTTGAATCTACGATTGAACGGGCTGTAGAGCTTGGACCATCAGAATCAAGACCGTCATTTTTTCCATAGTATTTTGTATTAACAGAGGTCTGTTTTCCTGCCAGAAAGCTTTCAAGTTCACTGTTGGAAATCATGGCTACACCGTGATTGTTTGTAATCCAGGCATTTTTATTTACATCAAAAAGAATCTGGAATACAGAGTTTGTTCCAAGACCTGTTTCCGAGTTGAGGTTTGTGCAGTTGAAGCGCTGGCTTTTTTCAGGGTTAAAATCTTCTATATGAGAAATGCCGCTTCCTGTACAAATCCAATAGTTATTTTTTTCATCCTGAGTGATTTTGAATATTACGTTTCCGGCAATTCCATAAGTAGAGGTCAGATGAGAAAAGATTTTTTCATCCTTCATCAGGTAGATACCGCCACCATCTGTACCAATCCATATAACACCATGAGAGTCCTTGTAAAGGGCCATTACATATTCTGTTTCAAGACCTTCCGGCTGTTTGAAGTTTCTGATTGTGCCATCTGCATGAATTATGCTTAAGCCCGTTGTGGTTCCTACATAATATTCCTGAGGAGCAGTTTCTATGGCAACTCTGACCTTATCTCCTACCAGTCCCTGATCTGTAGACCAGTATTCTACTTTTCCGTCGTATAAAATCTGACCAGGTTTTGTATAGCAGCTTACAAGAATCTTGTCATTCGAAGTAACTTCTACATGGCGGATTCTCAATCCCTTTGTATATCGGGTAAGATTGTTTTCTACAAGTTCATCATCCTTGTAGCAGTAAACACCACTGTCTGTTCCTGCCCAGATTCTTCCGTCAGAGGTTTCGGCAACTGCATTTACGGTAACATTTAAACGGCTCAGCTTGAATTTTCCATGAGTCATTTTACCAATACCGTTACGGTCTGTTGCAAACCAGATATTGTCTTCACGATCCTGTATGATTTTGTTTATGTTTGAGCCTGAAAGCTCCTGGGCTCCCTTGTACTGAACGAATTCATTGTTAGCGTAAACTACAAGGCCCTTTTCTGTTCCAAACCAGATGTTGCCGTTTTTGTCCTGCAGAATTGAACAGGTTGGAATGGTGTCGAGGATTGTATTTGTAACAACTCTTGAAGCGGTTCCTTTTTCCATTTTATAAATACCGCGTTCTCCAAGTCCAAACCAGTAGGTTTCGTTGGTATCCTGGAAAACACTTGTTGCAAAATAGCGGCCCAGCTTTTCAAACTCCAGAAGTGGGCGGAAAACTCCGTTTACAAAAAGGAAGAGACCATTTTCGTTTGAAATTGTAAGCCAGATGCGGCCAAAAGAATCGCAGTAAATGTGAGAAACAATTACACCGTTGGCTGTTGTTCCCGGAGCGAATTGCGGGGTAATAAGATGGCCTTCCGGAGTAAGATAAGCTATACCACCGGCAGTTCCAATCCAGATGTTTCCATCATGGTCTTCGGCGAGGGCCCTTACAGAGTTATTTGGGAGGCCTTCTGTGATTGTATAGGTTTTTACTTCATTGTCTGTAAGTTTGTGGAGGCCTTCATCGTTTGAACCAAGCCATATGGTGCCCTTGGAGTCCTGCAGAATTGTACGCACCGAAACAAAGTTGTAATGTGTATCGACTGCCCGATTTATTGAAGCAAATTCAACACCATCGAAGGTAACAAGACCTTCATAGGTTCCAATGTTTATATATCCGTCTGATGTCTGATAAATATCGTTGGCTGTTGTGCCTGAAAGACCACCAAAGGAACTCCAGGATTGATATACATAGTTATCAAAAAAGCCGTTTTGAGCAAAAGAAGGAGAAAAAATGATAAATAATAAGAACTTTACAAGAAAAACCCTTTTCCTCATATATATATTATCGTCGAATTTCGATAGAAAAGCAAATTTATTTTGTACTACTCAACAGTAACAGACTTAGCTAAATTTCTTGGTTTGTCAGGGTCGTTTCCGCGCTGAACTGCACAGTAATATGCAAAAAGCTGGGCCGGAATTATAGCAAGCATGGAAATAAAGGCTTCGTTTGTATCTGGAATAGAAATTACAGTATCTGCGCTGTCGCCAAAGGAAGCAGTTTTATCCTGAGTGATAACAAGAGTTGCAGCTCCTCTTGATTTTACTTCTACAATGTTGCTCTTAAGCTTGTCAAAGAGAAGGGGCATGGTAGCAGTAGCAACAACCAGAGTTTTTCTGTCAATAAGGGCAATAGGTCCGTGCTTGAGCTCTCCTGCGGCGAAGGCTTCGGAATGCATGTAGCTTACTTCCTTTAATTTAAGGGCACATTCAAGACTTGTGGCGCTGTCAAACTGGCGGCCTATATAGAAAACCTTTTCCTTATTAAAGTTCTGGGAAGCAAATTTCTGAATTACATCCTGATTGTCCAGAATTGTCTGTGCCTTATCCGGAATTGCTTCAAGCTCATCAAGAAGGGCAGTATATTCAAAGTTAGAAATTGTTCCGCGCAGCTGTGCAGTCTTAAGTGCAAGCAGACAGAGGCACATAAGCTGGGTTGTGTAGGCCTTTGTAGAGGCAACTGCAATTTCGGGGCCTGCCCAGGTGTAAATAACATCATCTGCTTCGCGGCTGACAGTTGAACCTACGCAGTTTGTAATTGCAATAATGTGGGCACCGGCTTTTTTGGCAAGTCGGAGGGCTGCAAGAGTATCTGCAGTTTCTCCGGACTGACTTATTACTATAAAAATATCATTTTTGTTGAGAATAGGATCCCGGTAGCGGAACTCACTTGCAAAATCAACTACAACCGGAATACGGGCCAGACGCTCAAAGGTATATTTTGCAACGGCTCCGGCATGGTAAGCAGTTCCACAGGCAGTAATTACAACTCTTTCTGCATTTTTCCAGGCATCGCCAAATTCAACTTCGTCAAATTTTATATCTACATTTCTGTCGTTTTCTTTTACAAGGCGTGGACGCAGGGTGTCTTTTAAGGCCTTTGGCTGCTCGTAGATTTCCTTGAGCATGAAGTGGGCATAGCCGCTCTTTTCGGCAGAAGAAATATCCCAGTCTACATGGAAAGGTTCTTTTATTACCTTTTCGCCTTCGTCTGTAAACAAGTCTACATGGTCGTTATAAAGTACGGCAAGCTCTTTCTGATCCAGGAAGTATACATCGCGGGTATATTCAAGTACGGCAGGAACATCGCTGGCAATAAAGTTTTCTCCCTGACCAAGACCTATGATAAGAGGGCTTTCTTTACGGGCTGCAATAAGACGGTCCGGATAATCCTTGCAGACAACTCCAAGAGCATAGCTTCCTTCGAGCTTGTGAAGGGCCTTGAGTACTGCTGAAAAAATATCAGGGTTCTGTTCGTAATAATAATTTACAAGATGAGCAATAACTTCGGTATCTGTCTGACTGCGGAAAACAATTCCCTGTGACTGAAGCCAGCCCTTAAGCTCCATGTAGTTTTCTATAATACCGTTATGAACAATGGCAATTGAGCCGCTTACATTTGTCTGTGGGTGGGCATTAATGTCGCTCGGTTCTCCGTGGGTGGCCCATCGTGTGTGACCAATTCCAAGAGAACCCTTTATGGTTTCATCGGCGATTTTTTCTTCAAGGAATTTGAGGGCACCCTTTGCTTTGCGTACGACAATGTCTTCTCCGTCAAAAACTGCAATTCCTGCACTGTCATAACCACGATATTCAAGCTTTTTGAGGGCATTTATAAGAACAGGTGTAGCTTCTTTTTCTCCGATATATCCGACGATTCCACACATTATCAAACTCCTTGAAAAAAATATAATGACTTTTAAAAATAAAATCTATAAGACCTTGTTTTCCTTGACATATTTTGAATTGATGTCATAATGGAGGTGATAAATTATATTAAAAAAATCTAACAGGAAGCAAAAGATGGCATCAATCAACATGAAACAGACAGATCCTACAGCATGGCTTGAGGAATATCGGGGAAAAGCATTTAAGGGCAGCTGGCCTACATTGAAAGAAGTTTTTGATATTATTTCGGAAAAATATCCTAACAATAATTGTTTTACAGATTTTGACGGACCCGGCGGTTCAAGAAATACGCTTACCTATGCCCAGGCCAGAACAAAAATTGTTGAACTTGCTGCCTGGCTTGCTGCTAATGGAGTAAAGCATGGAGACAGGGTTGCTGTTTCCGGAAAGAACTCTCCTGAATGGGCTGTAGTTTATCTTGCTGCTTTTTATGCCGGAGCAACAATCTGTCCAATGGATTACGGCCTTCATAATGAAGAAATTGAAAATCTTTTGAATACGGCAAAACCAAAGTTCTTTTTTGTTGACTCAGAAAAGTATGAACACTTTACAGCAAAGAAGCATCCTTTTGGAGTTTATTCACTTTCTTCTGAACAGCCGGAAAAATATGTTTATAATCTGAGCACAAGCGAAAATCCTGAAATTACTTATCCTGAAGAAGACGATCTTGCAGCCATCCTTTTTACAAGTGGAACTACCGGTACTCCAAAGGGAGTAATGCTTACACATAAAAATCTTGTGAGTGATGTTTATCTTGCACAGACTAACATGAACATTTATTCAACAGATGTTTTCTATGCACTTTTGCCAATTCATCACGCATATACAATGACAGCTGTTTTCCTTGAAGCAATTGGTGTTGGTGCCGAAATTGTATTTGGAAAAACAATGGCTGTAAGCAAAATGATGAAGGAGCTTCGCGAAGGAAAAATCACAATGCTGCTTGGTGTTCCGCTTTTGTTCAACAAGCTGCTTGCCGGAATCATGAAGGGCATTAAAGATAAGGGTGCCTTTGTTTACGGAATCATTAAGTTCCTTATGGGACTTTCTTATATTATTAAGAAACTTACAAACTGCAATCCTGGAAAGGTTTTGTTTAAGTCTGTTTTGCAGAAGGCCAATATCTACACCCTGCGTATTGCCATCTGTGGAGGTGGTCCTCTGGCTCCAAGCGTATTCAAAGCCTATAACGAACTTGGTATAGACTTTGTTCAGGGTTACGGACTTACAGAAACTGCTCCTATTATTGCCCTCAATCCTGTTTATGCCTTTAAGATTGAAAGCGTTGGTAAGAATCTTCGTGAGGTTGAGTTTAAAGTTATTGATGCCGACGAAAACGGAGTTGGTGAACTTTGTGTAAGGGGCCCTATGATTATGAAGGGCTACTACAATATGCCCGAAGAAACTGCTGCTACCTTTACAGGCGACGGATGGTTCAAAACAGGTGACCTTGGCTGGATAGAC
>JAEEGL010906968.1_pt1 | contig 10137 bp, 7 predicted proteins | sample 9134231 | NCBI WGS metagenome assembly JAEEGL01 (sample SAMN16246548, study PRJNA631951) | gut metagenome | biome: gut microbiome; feature: rumen; material: fiber-attached | host: Bos | place: Iran: Karaj | collected 2018-10
CAACATCGAGGTGGCTTCACTTATGCTTTTTCTCCGCAAGAGCCAGGCCAGTTCACGCCGTTTGCCAAGTCAAGTTCAAAATTCATCAACGGCAAAAATGGCAAATTTATCAAAGACTTCAATTTATACTACATGCCGAGGAGTCTCTCGTTTAGCACCGAAATCTATCGTGACTATGAGGAAACATTGTTGCGAAACCGTGGTGCCGCGCTGGTCATCATGAAACCCACCTATTTCAAACAATTCACGTGGCGGCGTGACTATGGTGTGCAATATGATCTTAGTAGGAGCATACATTTGCAATATAGTGCCACCGCCAATGCCCGTATCGACGAGCCTGTGGGCAGGGTGGACACTCGTGGCAGTCGAGATAGTATCTGGCAGTCTCTTGCAAACGGGGGTACAATGCAGAACTTCCAGCAGACCATCAATCTGACTTGGGATGTCCCCATCACAAAACTACCCTATCTTGACTTCCTGCGTATGCCCATAACCTATCACACAGGGTATAACTTCCTTGGCACTACGCAGGCATTGGCATCACAAGGTAGTACACTCAACAATACCACTCAAATGCAAGCTTCTCTGACTGGACAGATGCAAACGCTATACAACAAGTTCGACTTTATCAAGAATGCATATAAGCAAAAGCCTGTAACCCAGCCTAAGGACCCCAAGCGTATGACCAAAAAGGAGCGTGAGAAGGCTGTGCAGGACTCCATAGCCCGTGCCAAGAATCCCGATTCTGTACGCAGGGCGGAAGCTGCTGAGCGTTGGGCGGAGCTGGGCAAGTTCGGCATACGTTTTGTGACGATGCTTAAGTCATTTGGCGCACAATACAGCAATTCGTCAGGCTCAGTGTTGCCTGGTTATATGGGTACTGCCAGCATTTTGGGCATGGATCCGCGTAATGGCTGGATGCCTGGACCATCGTTTGTGCTAGGATATAACGATGGATTGGTGGAGCGACTCCGGAGCGAAGACCTGCTCTCGCGCGACTCGCTGATGAACACGCCACATCAAAACACGCTCAACCGTATGTTGTCGCTGCAGGCGCAGGTGGAACCTATTCGAGACTTTAAAATAGACATTAACGCTACTCAGAATTACCAGTCGCGTGAGGAATATTATTACAAGTATTTGAGCGAGTGGGACGAGGTTGACGGGCCGTTGTCGTATGTAATGACAGGTAGCTACTCGACCACTTGTTGGAGCATGGCAACTACCTTTGTCGACGACAGCACCCTCTTTGACAACTTTTTGACAAATAGGAACATTGTGGCAGGCCGCCTTGCAGCCATTAATAATAATCCCTTGTGCGACCAACTTGTGCGCGACACGATGAATGGTCAGTACTACCCTGCGGGTTATAGCGCCAACCAGCAGACCGTATTGCTCACCAGCTTCCTCGCCACCTATTTAGGCAAAGATGTAGGCAGCTACCCCTTTTCGCCTTTTCTGGGGCTACCACTGCCCAATTGGTCGGTGTCGTACAACGGTTTGAATAAGATTCCTGCATTGAAGAAATGGTTCAACAACATCTCTATCTCGCACCGTTATTCTTCGACATACACCATCGGCAACTACTATACCGATGCTGCCATTTCGGGCAAGGAAGGCTACGACTACGGCTCGGAAACGGTGCTGAACAACACTGGCGACTTTGTGGCACCGTTGAGCATGGAGGGCGTACAGATAAGCGAACAGTTTAACCCGCTGTTGCGCCTGTCAGTAAGCATGACCAATAGCGTACAGTTGAATTTCTCAGTGCAGAAGAACCGCACACTCCTGCTTAGTTTCTCCAATAACCAGCTGACCGAGACCACACGCGACGGCATCACCTTCGGTGGTGGCTACCGTTTCAAGGATGTTGCACTCGACGTGAAGTTTGGCGAGAGTATTCATCACCTGAAAAGTGATGTGGTGTTGCAGTTGAACATCACTTACAACAGCAACATGACCAATATACGGAAGATAAATCAGAATATCAGCCAAATATCTTCGGGTAGCCAAGTGTGGATGGCAGAGGTGTCGGCAGAATACGCCCTCAGCACCACGCTGACGTTGCGCGCTTTCTTCCAGACGAATATCAATACCCCATATATCCAAAACTCTTATCCCAACTCAACCACCAAAGGTGGTATAACACTTAGAATAAGTTTCTGATGAATACTGACCGATTTAAGAACTTTGACCCCGATGTGCGACAACTGGTTCTCGCCTTTGAAGACGAGAACGGCCGCCATTTTTTTGATGTGGAGGAGTTGGAAGTGATTGCCGACTATTATTTGGAGATGCAGGATGTAGAGGGGTTGGAGGCCGCTGTGAGGCTGGGAGAGCAGCTATACCCTGGCAATTGTGCGATTCGCCTGCGGAAGGCTCAGATGCTGGGTGTGAAGGGCTCTTACCATAGGGCTTTGCAGTTGCTTGAACAGCTGGAGCGTGACGAACCAGACAACACCGACATCTTTTATTCGCTGGGCACTCTGTACAGCATGACGGGCGATGCAGAGAAGAGTATTAGCTACTACTTGCGAGCTGCCGTCGACGGCTATGAGCTGGGCATGATATATGGCAATGTGGCAGACGAATATATGAAGCTGGGCAACACTGCGCAGGCTGTTCGCTACTATCGTATGGCGGTGGCAGACAGTCCCGACGAGCATCGCTCGCTTCGTGCCCTTGCCTATATTTGGGACTGGCAGGGCAGGTCGGAGCAAGCGGTGCAGTATTTCTCAAAACATGTCGCCGACCATCCTTATTGCAAGACGGCATGGTACTGTTTGGGTTGTTCCTATATGCAGAGTAGGCGTGTCGATGCCGCTAAAGCGGTGGATGCTTTCGAGTATGCCCTGGCTATCGACAATAGGTACGAGTACGCTTCGTATGGGCTTTCCGAAGCGTATATGGAGTTGAATGACCTGCCTCATGCCGTGAGGGCGTTGCGCGATGTGCTGGACTATACCGACGACCGCCATCAAGTGTTACGCGCCATCGGCAACCTGTATATGCGTGCGGGCAACTACCATACGGCCTATACCTATTTCCGCGACGCCTTGAAGGAATATGCCGACAACGGCTTCTCTTGGAATGACCTAGGTCGTTGTTGTGAGAAATTGGATTATGTGGATGAGGCGATTGCGTGCTATAACCGTGCCATCAACCTCTATCCCGATTATGACGATTTGTGGCTGGACCTCGCCGACCTCTATATAGCCCAACAGCGTTTTGCCGAAGCTGCTGCACTATTGGATAGTGCCAGAATGGAGGCGGATAATCGGTTTCAGTTCGACAACCGCCTGCTCTATTGCTACTACAAATTAGGACGACGCAACAGGTTTTTCAGGCTATTGGCAGAAGATGCGGCTTCGGATTCTTCTCAGTTCTCTGACCTGCTCTTCTATTATCCAGAACTGACGCTAGACTCGGAGATTGTCACAGCTATTGCAGGGTACCAACAGAAATAAAAATTAAATATCCATGAATAAAAAACTAATACTGATTCTCCTACTTGTATTCGGCTGTCGTTTGTCGATGGCGCAAACTGGCGACGTGGAGCCTGCCATGCAGCATGTGGCCGAGCAGGTGCGCGGCACCGACAGCAGCTCGTCGGGCTTTGTGTCGGATGTGCTGGCATGGTACGATGCCCACATGAACTATCAGGCAGTGGGGCTATTGATGACGCTCGAAAGCTCGTTTATCCCATTTCCGTCTGAGGTGGTGATACCGCCTGCCGTCTATGTGGCGTGCAACCCCGACACCAAAGGCGGCATGAAGGTGTGGCTGATAGTGCTGATAGGCACTTTGGGCGCATTGTTGGGTGCCTATATTAACTATTTCCTCAGCCGTTGGCTGGGACGCCCCATCGTTTATGCCTTTGCCGATAGCAAGGTGGGACACCTGTTGCAGCTCTCGAAGGAGAAGGTACAGCGCGCCGAAGTCTATTTCAACGACCACGGTAACGTCTCCACCTTAGTTGGCCGTTTCATTCCCGTCATACGCCAGCTAATATCCATCCCTGCGGGCCTTTCTAAAATGAACCTCCTGCCGTTTACCTTCTTCACTTTCATCGGTGCGGGGCTGTGGAATGCCGTCCTGGCTTTGCTGGGCTGGCTCGCATATCGTGCCGCCGACCCTCAGGTGATTGAGAAATACAGCCGCCAGCTCTCCATCATTATCGTAGTGCTGTTCTGCGCTGCGATAGTCTTCTTTGTTGTTCGTGCCATCGTTAAGAAAAACCGCAAAGCAGATGTCAGACAATCTTAACAACGAGGAGCTTGACCGCAAGATTGACTTTGCGCGTGTCTTCATGCGTAAAGACCGTCCGCTGCCCAAGCAGGGGTGCAGCTGGGCTTTCTTTATCTTTCTAGGACTACTCACCATCGGTGTGGTCATAATGTATGCATGGTATAAATTAAAAATTAACAGTTAGCTTGCTAGCCCGATACGTACATTTAGCACATTCACGCATTAACACATTCACACATTCAATCGTTCTATATGATGAACTTTCCTATCCTCGATACACAGGTTTATAATAAGCGTCTGGTCTATCTCGACAATGCTGCCACTACCCAGAAGCCGCAGCAGGTAACCGACGAGCTTAATAATTATTACCTCACGCTTAACAGCAACATCCACCGTGGCACCCATCATCTTGCCACGTTGGCGACGGAACGTTACGAGGCGGTGCGCCGTCAGGTGCAGCAATTCATCAACGCCCGCAGCCATCGCGAGGTGGTCTTCACCCGTGGCACCACGGAGAGTATCAATCTAGTGGCGTCATCATTTGGGTGGAAGTACTTGAAGCCATACGACGAGGTGATTGTGTCAGGCATGGAACATCATTCGAATATCGTGCCGTGGCAGTTGGCGTGCGAGAGGGCACAGGCGAAGCTGAAGGTGATACCGTTCAGCGACGAAGGAGTGCTGGATTTGGATGTGTATGAAAGCCTTTTCACCGCCCGTACCCGCATAGTGGCATGCAACCATGTGTCGAACACACTGGGTACAATCAACCCCGTGAAGGAGATAACGGAGATTGCTCACAGGCATGGTGTGCCAGTGCTGATTGATGGTGCCCAGGCGGTAGCACACATGGCTGTCGATGTGCAGGATATCGGTTGCGACTTCTACTGCTTCTCAGGCCATAAGATGTATGCGCCTATGGGCGTGGGGGTAATGTACGGTAGGGAAGAGGTGTTGGAAGAGTTACCTCCCTATCAAGGTGGTGGCGAGATGATACAGGATGTGACTTTTGAAAAGACCACATACAACGAGTTGCCTTTCAAATTTGAGGCAGGCACACCGTCGGTGGGTGACGTGCTGGGGCTGGGTGCTGCCATCGACTTTATCAAGGGAGTAGGCATCGCCAACATCGCCCGCCATGAGGCGGAACTGCTGGACTATGCCACCCGCGAACTATTGAAGATACCCCGTCTGCGTATCTACGGCACCGCACCCAATAAGGCGGGCGTGATATCCTTCTTGGTGGGCAATAGCAACTCGTACGATGTGGGCACATTGCTCGACAAGGTGGGTGTCGCCGTCCGCACCGGGCACCACTGCACCCAGCCCATCATGGACCGCTACGGCATCACTGGCACCGTTCGCGCCTCGCTGGCCTGCTACACCACCAAGGAAGACATCGATGCCTTGGTAGATGGTTTGAACCGTATACTCCCTCTCTTAGATAATTAAATCACTAGTTAGTATAGAAATACTAGGAATACTGGAAAAACTAGCAAAAAGGAAACAAATCCCATGCTGAAGACCATACATATCGAAAACTACGCCCTTATCCGTGAGACGGACATCTCCTTCGACGAGAGCTTCACGGTCATCACCGGTGAGACGGGTGCGGGCAAATCCATACTCCTCGGTGCATTGGGGTTGCTGTTGGGACAGCGTGCCGACACGCAGGTACTCTACGACAAGGAGCGCAAATGCATGGTGGAGGCAACGTTCGACATCGCCGGACTGTCTCTTCAGCCACTTTTTGAGCAGTACGATGCCGACTACGACGACTTACTCATCCTCCGTCGTGAGATACTTCCTTCCGCCAAAAGCCGAGCCTTTGTCAACGACTCGCCTGCCAACCTCCAGTTTCTCAAGGAACTGGCACTGCACATTCTCGACATCCATTCGCAATATCAGACCCTCACCCTCACCGAAAGCCTTTTTCAGACCCAGCTTGTAGACACCTTTGCCAACTCAGCGTTGCTGCCTCGCTATCAGACCCTCTACCGCCAATATGTACAGTTGAAGCACGAGCTGGAACGACTAACGGCACAGGATGCTGAGAATAACAAGGTACTCGACTACAATCGTTTCCTTTTCGATGAACTGGTTGCCGCCAACCTGCAAGACGACGAGCAGCAGCTGCTTGAAGAGGAGGCCCGCCTGTTGGAACACACGGGCACCATCAAAGAGGCGTTGGGTACGCTCGATACCCTCTGCGACAGCGACGAAGGGGCTGTGGCCCGTCTTCTTTCAGCTCGCAGTAGTCTCGCTAATGTGGCAGCGTATCACAGCGATATTGAGATGTTGCACCAGCGGCTCGACTCTTGTGTCATCGAGCTTCAGGATATGCTCTCCGACGCTGCCTCGCTCAACGACCGACTGCAGTTCTCGCCCGAGCGGCAGGCGTTCGTCACCGAGCGGCTCGACCTTATCTACCGTCTGCAGAAGAAGCACGGTGTGGACAGTATTGCTGCGTTGTTGGAGGTTCAGAACCGTCTCGACCAGCAGCTTCAGGAGGCTGACAGCCTCGACGACCGCATCCGTGAGGTGATGGAACATGTCGACGCGGTGTTCGCACAGATGCAGCAGGCTGCCGATAGCCTCACCGCTGGTCGTCAGCAGGCTGGCGAAGTGTTGGAGCGTCAACTGCTCCCCATCCTTGCCCAGTTGGGGATGTCGTCGGCACGCATCGTGGTCGACATCACGCCTTCTGCCGACTATGGTTCTATGGGACACGATAACGTGCGCCTGCTTTTCAATGCCAACCAAGGCGGTACCCTGCGCCCGTTGGCAGAGGTGGCATCGGGTGGCGAACTCTCGCGCCTCATGCTTGCCGTCAAATCCGTGGTCACGCAGCGCAATTTCCTCCCCACCATCATCTTCGACGAGATTGACAGCGGTGTGTCGGGCGACATCTCGGTTGCCGTGGGTGCCATTATGCGCCAGATGGCACAACACATGCAGGTGGTCGCCATCTCGCATCTGCCTCAGATTGCGGCCAAAGCCTCCCAGCACCTCAAGGTGGCAAAGTCCGTTGAGGGCAACCGCACCATCTCCCGCATCCACGCACTACAACCTGACGAGCGTGTTACCGAAATAGCCGTCATGCTCTCTTCCAACCCACCCACCTCGGCTGCCCTCCAGACAGCCCGTGAATTAATGTCATAATAAAACTTGCATCTATGAAAAGAACCTTGGCAATAGCCCTACTCTCTATCTTGGTACTCTCTGCTACCGCGCAGACCAAAAAGGCTCCGCAACTTGTTTCGCCACTGCACCTCACTCCCGCACCGTCTGGCACCTTCGCCGAAGTGCGCACCAACCACTACCACGGTGGTCTTGACCTCCGCGTGGGTGGTGACGAGGGTGTGGGCACTCCTGTCTATGCTCCTGCCGACGGCTATGTGTCGCGCCTGCGCATCTCTGCCTATGATGGTGGCAAGATGCTCTACATCGACCATCCGGGCGGCATCACTACCGTCTACCTCCATTTAGATGGCTATCATGGTGCCATTGCCAAGTATGTGCGCAACTTTCAGTCGCGCAACCAGTGCTATGCCTTCGATACCACCGTTGCCGAAGGGGTGCTGCCCGTCCACAAGGGCGACCTCATTGCCTACGCTGGAAACACCGGCATGAGTGGCGGACCTCACCTGCACTACGAGGTTCGTGATACCCGCACTCAGCAGAGCCTCAATCCTCTCCGCTACGGCATCACCCTTCCCGACACCATCCGTCCTATCATCCGTGGCATCCGCCTGCTGCCTGTGGACAAAAACACCCGCATCAACGGCACCAAGTCCCCCATGCAGGTCGATGTATCAACTAAGTTCCATCGCCTGGGTTCTGTCTACAACCCTATCCCCGTCCTAGGCCGTTTCTATATCAGCGTCTGGGCCACAGACATGTCCGAAGGTTCCACCTTGCGCAACGGCTATGAGCGTCTCGACATCTGGGTTGACGGTCGTCATTTCTTCCAATACAGCGTCGACAAGATAACCTTTGCCGACACCCGCGCCATCAATGCGCAGCTCGACTATAACCAGTACCTTGCCACCCGCGAGCCCTACATCATCACACGTCGCCTGCCTGGCGACCCCATGCGTCCCGCCCGCACCTTTGGCGATGGCAGCATCGGCTTCATTGACAGCGACACCACTCTTCATCGCATCACCGTCGCCGTCACCGACTTCAACGGCAATCAAGCGGTCAAGTGCTTCTATGTCCGCAATCGTTTCGAGACACTTGTCCCCATGCACGATGTGCCGGAGCATCCTTCCTACCATCTCTTCTCCGACAGTCTCACCGTCCGTTGGCCTCTCAGCGTCCACCGTGGCGACTATCAGATAGAAATGCCTGCCGGTATGACCTATTACGACGACCTTCTGCTTCACGGCATTCAGAAAGACCGCCGTTATATCTCGCCCATCTACACCGTCAAGCCTTGGCAGAGCCCCTATCCCCCTCACCGCACCTGGCAGCTCCGTGTGCCGCTGGTCATTGGCTTCGAACCCACACAACTCGTCCTCTGCACCCTGCGCGACGACAAGCTCTCAGCCCTGCCCACGCGCGTTGTCGAACGCCGCATCGATGGTAAGCCTGGCCGTTGGCTCGAAGCCGATGTGCGTGTCTTTGGCAACTTCGTCGTCGCCTCCGACACTTCCGCACCCTACGTCAAGCCCCTCAACTTCAAGCAGGGCGGCAAAGTCACAGCCTCTTCGTTGCGCATGAAGATGGGCGACAACCTTTCCGGTGTCCGCGAATATCGTTGTTTTATCAACGAGGAGTGGGTGCTTGCAGAGTTCGACGGCAAGACCGCCACCCTCAGCATCGACCTCAGCCAAGTGTCCAAAAACACCAAGAAACTGGACCTAAATATCTTCCTTACCGACTGCTGCGGCAACGCTAGCGAAGTGGCGTATTCATTAAGAAGATAATCAAATTGCGCATTACGTTATTAAGTGATAACGTAATAACGAATTGCCTCATTTACCTAATCTCTATCCCAGAGAACACGCACTGCCCGGAGATATAGAGCGTGTGGGTGCGGTCTGATACAATGACCTGACGCTTGTCGTCCACCCCGCCAAAAGTGGCATTCGCTGTTACTTTCACAAGCAGGTCGCTGGGTGCAAAGATTATCAATCCGGCAAACTTGCAGTCCACATTCAACATCACATCCTCATTGATGATGGCATTGTGCAAGTCAAGTTGCACCGAGGCGAATGAGGCACTCACATCGGCTCCCTCGAACACCTCTCCGCTGAAACTCAAGTTCTGTTCTCCAAACGAGGCGTTCACCACGCGGATGTTTTTCCCGTCGCGGTTGAGGGTCTCAACGGGAGGCGTGCAGGTCTCCTTTCTTCTTTTAGATGTCATCTTCGACACAGGGTTGCCGAATATCATGCCGAGTCCCAGTGCGATGACAAGCACCGCCAGTCCTATCTTCCAGAACATATCCCAGTCTATGACATCCTGTTGCGCAAGCAGTAGCAGTACGCCCACGCCCAAGCCTATCGCAGGCCCCGTCTTGTCGTTATGCCCCAGCAGGCCGCAGAGCGAAGGTATGATAATAAACATCGTCCACCAGCCTTCAAACAGCACATTAATGTGAAGACAAATGCACACAATCCACGCGATGCCGCAAAGCACCAGCGCCGTTCCCCAAATAACCTTGTTGTTACGATTCATTATTGTTCTTTCTTTTAAGTTAGTGAATTTGGCAAACATAGTTAGCCGTAGTCGATTTTTTTAGATTGCAAAGTAGTACTGATGCGTTAATTATTAACAGAAATTAGGATATATCAAATAAGGTAAGTTCTTTGACATTTTGGGATTGAATGAGAGACGGACAGGGAGAGGTCAGCAACTCTTTGAGGCTGATTTTCTCCAAGG
>JAEEGL010910165.1_pt1 | contig 10137 bp, 11 predicted proteins | sample 9134231 | NCBI WGS metagenome assembly JAEEGL01 (sample SAMN16246548, study PRJNA631951) | gut metagenome | biome: gut microbiome; feature: rumen; material: fiber-attached | host: Bos | place: Iran: Karaj | collected 2018-10
AGTCTTCCGGTAAAGTCGTCTACGATGATTACCTGACCGTCCTGTACGATGTACTGCTGGTCTTTCTTGAAGTTACCGTTAGCCTTCAAAGCGTTGTTGATATAGTGCTGAAGGTCGAAGTTATCAGGATCTGAAAGGTTCTCGATATTGAAGTACTTCTCGGCCTTTGCGATACCGTTTGCTGTAAGAACTGAAGTCTTAGCCTTCTCGTCTGTAACATAATCCGCGTCACCAACGAGCTCATCCATATCGACCTTGTCGTCTGTCTCGATAACTGTGTACTGCTTCAAGGTCTTAACGAACGTGTCAGCCTTCTGGTAAAGGTCTGAAGACTCTGTGCCTCTTCCTGAAATAATGAGAGGTGTTCTTGCCTCATCGATGAGGATCGAGTCGACCTCGTCGACGATAGCATAATTCAGTTCTCTCTGAGCGATCTGTTCCTTGCTTACGACCATGTTGTCACGGAGATAGTCGAAACCGAATTCGTTATTTGTTCCGTATACGATGTCGCAGGCATACATGCTCTTACGATCCTTCATGGGGATATCGTGAATGATAAGACCAACGCTCATGTTAAGGAATTTGTAGATCTTACCCATCCATTCAGAGTCACGCTTTGCAAGGTAGTCGTTGACTGTTACTACGTGAACGCCCTTGCCTGTAAGCGCATTTAAGTAAACAGGCATTGTAGCTACAAGAGTCTTACCTTCACCTGTCTTCATCTCTGCGATTCTTCCCTGGTGGAGAATGATTCCGCCGATGACCTGAACTCTGTAAGGCTTCATGCCCAGAACTCTCCAGGATGCCTCTCTTACAGTTGCGAATGCCTCAGGAAGCAATGAATCCAGAGATTCACCGTCTTCATATCTTTTCTTGAATTCAAAAGTCTTGCCGGCAAGGTCATGGTCAGAGAGCTTTGAATACTCTTCCTCATATGAGAAGACCTTGTCTACAAGAGGATTGATCCTCTTAAGTTCGTGATCGCTGTGTGTGCCGAAAATGCTTTCAATTAAACCCATTTTGTCCGTTACCTTTATTGTTTTTGTTCGTTATTTTCTCCGGAAGCTTCCTTGAGTCTTTCAAGTGCCGTTCTGTATCCGCCTTTGGGATTTACATAGCAGTTCTTGACTCTCGAAATCGTCGTGGAGCTGACCTTCGTTGAAGATCTGGCCTTGCCACGCACCCTGCCGGTTGATTTCTTGCCATCATTAGCCTTGTCGGCTGCCGGTTCTTCTGCCGGCGAGATCTCTTTGATGATCTCTTCGTAGCTCTTACCCTGTTCGATCCTTCTTACGATCTGCCAACGGTGAAGGAACGAGTGCAGCTCATTTATTGAGCAGAGATCCACAAAGAATTTATGCATCTCGGTGCTGTCCCTCATGGTCAGCATGGCGTTATAAAGATCAGTTAATTCCTCTAACTCACTTTCAGTAAAATGGTTATCCTTAATGTCGTCCATCTTGTCCCCTTTTACCTGTAATTACGAAACAACTCTCAGGATATAATCCCAGATCGGTTTGGCATATCCAAGATATACTGCCGCAAAGATAACTGTTGCAGCAAGCATGAGAAGAATACCCAGAAGCAATCTGGAGAAGATAAGATTTGTCTTGGCCTTCCTAAGAGAGTCCCCAATTGAAAGAGACGCCGTCTTGTCGGTAGTGATTTTTGAATTAGCAAGACTGGGACGTCTTACGCTGTTATTATGTCTCAATTTGCATACCTCCAAACATACCCATACATAATAACAAATTATTATTTTTAATACAATAAAGGGGCAGGCATGTCAGTTGCTGTATCTTTCCGAGGTCCCGTATTCGCTTATATCGAGTATAACGCCCTGGACAAAGGCATATCCCTTAAGATTCTCAATGGTTTCCTTGCCGATCGGGCCGGAGTTTTCAGGTATTATAACCTTAAGATGTCTGGAATCAACCCGGTCGACACTGTATTTTTGTCCGTTTATCGTGGCAGTCTGGGGTTCAAAGTTCTTGAGAGACTTGATATCGGCCATTATCTTCTTTTCGATGTTCTTTGTGTCCTGATAGTATGGCGAAGTCAGATCGATGCTCCTTATAGCAGTAACCTCGCCCCCGTTGACTGAATCCACTACAGGAAATGTCTTGGGAAGATTTGCTCCGTACTTTTCCCTGAATGCATCTCCCCTGTCAAAATTATTAAGCGACCAGATGCCGTCTTTGTCTTTTTCCCCGTTCTCAAGGTGTTCTTCCCCGTTAAGCATCAGGATGGGCTCACCATAGAGCGGAATAACCGAATAAATGCTCCTGGTCTTCTTTCCTGCTATTGTCACGACCGAGTAATCTGTGACAACCTCAATTATATTGTGTCTGTCGTTTACTGCGAAAAACACATCAATCTCTTCAGGCGCAAAGAAGTCAGAGCCTCCGTTCCGCTCAATAAAGGCTTTTCTTATCTGTTCTTCCATTGTTTTCGAGAACAGTCCCTGAAGGATCAGTTCCTTGATCGTATGTCCCGTCTTCAGATCAAGCCCCATGCCTGCAGATGCCACCTTGGCTATGACTTCGGCACCTTTGGTATTCCCAATCCCGAGATCAGGAAAAGCATTGACTGCAGAGGATACCAGATCACTTGCAGGTACCGAGACAGGATAAAGGAGCGCCATTTTCTCGCATGTCTGCTCAACCGACCTTCTCATAAGGATATCCGTGCGGTAAAAATCTATGGCAGATACGATCGATGCGATAAAGACTATAGTGACCGTGAACGCGATTGCCGATTCCAAAGTCACTGAGCCGCGCTTATTCTTACTTTTCATGACCGGTCCTCCTTATTATTCGTAAAGCATGTATGACTTCGTGAGTTTATATGTCTGTCCCCTGTAATCTGCTTCCAGAGTTAAACCCTTATAGAGTTTTCCGTAGTCCCGCTCAAGAACTGTAAGGCTTCTTTGAAGAAGGGTATCCACAGGTATGCAAAGGCAGAAAAGATAGAGAAAATCCCTGTAGGTAAAGGTAACGAGCTTCTCACCGTCATATTCGAAGATAACTGCCCTCTGGCCGTGAAGCACAGCGTAATACTCTTTAATTGCCTGAACAAGGGCACAATAAAAAGTCAATCCGACGGCAATGATCCTGTAATCGATATTGACCGTACCTTCGCTGACAGCAGATATGATCGACGATATTACTCTGGCTATCACTTCCATAGTGTTCCTGAACTTCTCATTGGCAAAGTCTTTCAGCATGCAGGAAGCAACAAGAACGTGGACTATAAGGAAACAGACTTCTGCAGCCGCGGCATCAGTACTGTTGCCGGTAATAATGTACTCGCAGTCAGCCTTTTTGCTTTTGTGGACCGAATCAAATGATGTACCGTTGATCGAAGTATCGCCTGAAGGTCTGAAATAGCAGTCAAAGTTATATGCGCAGTAGTGTGAAGCGTTGCACTTGGTAATCATGCCGTTTGAATTGTCAGATATTACCGCATATGTTTTCTCGAGCGTGGAAACCGCTTTAAGGAACGATTCCCATTCGGCCGCGTCGATCTTTATATTGATCCCGTAATCCTTGATCGCCTTCTTATAATCTGAACTTAACGAATCAATACCGTCAGCCTCATCCGTGAGTTCATCGATATTAAGCACATTTCCTGCCTTTGCTATCCATTCAGCTGCTGATTCTGAGCCTGACAGGATCTTTGATACATATTCAGCAGCCGGACTCTTCATGAACTGACCGACCTTTTGGAATATTCCCTGCTTATCAAGTTCTAAGATCATGTCCCGGTAACCTTCCACAACGCTCTTATAGCCGATTCCGGTGCCTCTGTACCAGTAATACGAATTGATTGCTTTCTTTAGATCATCACAGGTAAATCTCTGTTTGCCTGAAATATAAAGCTCAGATTTAGATTCAAGACCGTTTATCTCCAAAGCTTTTTCGAAGCATTCGTTGTCAATGCCGTCGATTGAAAAGGCATAAATGCCGTATACACTGTAAAGCTGCCTGTTATAGTCGCTTAAGATGGTCTCTATCTGGTTCTTCAGTGCAGCATTTACGCTTAATGCATAATCAAGGTTCCAGACAAACGAGAGATATGTGCATTCGACAAGTACAAGTGCTGACATGATTATCGCAAGAAATATAGTTGAAGCGCCATGTTTTGTTATTGCTTTGCGGTTAATTCTCCTCATCCGGAGCCTCCTTTCCGGGCTTTGCATTCGCAAGATCGAATGTAGTTCCATAAAAAAGCCTGAAGTTGTCCGAGATACCCGTGAGAAATGTACAGAGTTTTTCAGGCGAAGCATCGTAACAGTCGACGCCCCTCACATTGTTTTTATATAGAACATCCCGGTCCTTTTCCATGTAAAAAAGCTCATTTCCGCCGTCTTTGGCCATTTGAAAAGAATCTAGAGCTATTGTTTCCGGGCCTGCTATCATGAAAGCAAGAAGGACAAGGATAAGAGAAAAACATACAGCTGATTCCAATGAAGACATAAGGCACCTCCTTTTTGGGAGATTCTACAATGGAAAAGCCTTTGATTTACCATACAAAACTCGACAAAAACCGACAAAATCGACAAAACAAAACGCCCGTTAAAATGGACGTTGCAGCTGGCTCAAAGGCCTTTATTTATTGCGTTTCAAGGCGTTTTTCCTGTAAGGACGTCTTTTCTATCCTATTTATAACTAAAACCCGAAAAAAGGATTGAACTTAATCTCGTCTCCGATAGTGGATTCGGGACCGTGACCGGGACAGATCTTAAGATCAGGATCAAATTTGCTGATACGCCTTACAGACTCCATCAGCATCTTGGAAGATCCGCCTGGCATATCTGTGCGGCCTACAGAACCTCTGAATACGGTATCACCCGTAAACATCACCTCTTCACCGTCAAGATCTGCCAGGAAACATAAGCTTCCCATAGTGTGACCTGGAGTCTCATATGCCTTGATCTCGACATCATAATCCTTATATGCCGTCTGGCCATGTGTGCCTGCCAGATCCGTGAACTTAAAGCTGTAAACTACTTCAGAACCCTCCATATAAGAGCAGTTCATAAAACTGTTGGTCAAAAGTTCACTGTCATTGCTGCTGAAAAACACCTGCGAAGACGGATAAGCCTTGATCCAGTCATTAATGTGCTTGATGTGATCGTGGTGGCCATGGGTTAAAAATATCGCTTTTACACCGGCATCACCTTTTGCAAGACCTGAAATCCCTGTAAAATCCTCCGCACTGTCAGGAGAAACAGACGGATCAATAATATAAACACCGGACGAGCCGGTGATTAAATACATATTGGACTCTAAAGGTCCTAAAGGAATACGGATCAGCCTGCAGTCCATTCGCGGTAATCAAGAGCACCGCTGTCAATAGCGGTAACTAAGATCTCTGCTGAAGCGATATTAGTAGCATAAGGGATAGTATTCTGGTCGCAGACGTCCAAAAGCTCGAAAGGATTGGACTCACCTACCTGACGGCCATCCCTCAAATAAATGACACAGTCGATTCCGTTATATTCTGCTCTGGAAGCCAACTGCTCAAAACCGCTGGAATAATCTACTGAAAGACCTGAAACCTCCAGATCAGCAGCAGACTTAAGAAGTTTTGCAGTGTTATATACAGAGATGAGCTGATGCTTCTCAAGCAAAGGCTTGTATGCAATGCAGAAATTGACCAGAAGTTCGGTCTTCCTGTTGTCAGCCATCAAAACTATTTTCATCCGAAATCTCCCATTAAAACTTTACTGAACAGATTGTACAATAGAATGTGTTTTTGAGCAACTAATTATTATTACAAATCAACAATCCGAAAATTGATTTTTGCACAAACAGCGGATCATTCAATTGCTTAACGGCTTCTGCTGTTTGAAGGCGGCAGATAGTCACCAACCATTGGATTGCCCTGAGGATATGTTGTCTTTAGCTTGTTCATCGGCTGGTTGAAATATGCTGCCATGATCTTTTTCGCGATACCAACGGACGATGAACCCCACTTACCCTTCTCAACCACGAGCGCCAGAGCAACTTCAGGATTATCGTTAGGCGCGTAACAAATGAAGAGACCATTTGAATACTCTTTACGAGAATCCTCGAATCCCGTCTCGGCCGTACCCGTCTTACAAGCCATCTTGATCGGATATTCATCTCGGTTAAATGCGTTTCCGATCGTCGAATTGTAGTAGTAAGAACCATAAGCGGCACTTATCATGGCTTTTCTTACAGCCTTGATGTTATCTTCGGAAATACCGATATCAACGGATTCCTGCTGGCCTTCATAAAGGATCGTACCGTCACTTGCGACTACCTTATCAACTACATAAGGCGTGCAGAGCTTGTTGGTGGCGATTCCAGCCGTATATCTGCAAAGCTGAAGGATCGTAAAGCAGTTATCGAACTGGCCGATCGAAGCCTGAGCGGTATTTGACGGGAACCAGGTCTTATCGTAAACGGACTGTCTTGTAAGTCTCTTGTTCTCACGGCTGGACATGACTCCTGAGATCTCACCCGGCAGATCGATTCCTGACTTAACACCCAGACCGAATCTGTTTGCCATAGCAGATATATTGTCGATACCCGTACGGATACCAAGGATCATGAAGTAGATATTGCAGGACTGAGCCATGGCATCATCCAAAGTGAGGTAGCCATGACCTCCGTTCGGATACTCGAGGCATTTGAACTTCCAGCCGTCTACGTCATAAGGGCTCACACACGCTATCCTTGTCTGTTTCGGTGTAATGGCACCGCTCTCCAGTCCGGCAAGAGCCGTACAGGGCTTAAAGGTTGAACCCGGCGCGTACATTGACATGATCGCACGGTTCCACAAAGGAAGGTCTGCTGCTGTGATCTCCTCATATGCATCAATACCCAGGTACCACTTAACCTGCTCTTTGGCCTGTTCGGAACCGTAGTTCTGAAGAATAAAGTCATTCGGGTCATAGTTCGGATAAGAACCCATCGCAACGATGGCACCGGTATTTACATTCATCAAAACAAAAGCACCGGCTGACGCTGTCTTAAATCCGGATATATCGTTTTCCTTCTCCTGAAGGATGTATTCCTTAAGAGCTTCCATTCCGACTTCCTGGATTCTGGAGTCGATCGTAAGGTATACTGTTGCGCCTTCAACCGGCTGTACACCGTAATTGTATGGAACGAAAAGACCCTCTTCACCATTCTTGGTCCAGATACTGTACGGCGTTGTACCACTGCTTCCGTGCAGATATCTTTCCATCTGCGCTTCAACACCGGCTTTACCTACAACGTCATCACTCGAATAACCGAACGGAGCAAGATCAGAATAAGTAACACTTGAGATCTTACCGCAGTAACCTAAGACATGGCTCGCATAAAGAGCCTCTGACGAGTATGTTCTGGCATATTCCTTGCCTGCAACGATACCCATATAGTGATAATTCTGTTCTTCAAATTTTCTGATGAGCTCAGCCGGGACATCTGTTGCGATCTTAACCGGCGTACCCTTAACGAATGCCCAGTTATCAGAAAAGATCTGGTATCTGATCCTTATGATCCTGTACGCTTCTTCGATCGTATAACTGTTGTCGATGTTGAATTTACGGCGCAGATAAAGGAAGAATACGTTCGGATCGGTCTTTACATAATCATCAGAGAAAGTAACGATAACGCCGGATGCATAGTCCTTAAGGTCAAAAAGGTTCGCGTCTGTCTGCCACTTTCTGATCTTTGACTCTTCTTTAAGGAATCTTGCCTTCGGATCAAGAACAAAGTACTGGTCGAGATCTGACACATGGATGCAGTGATACTCATCGAAAAGATAAGAAAGCTCAAGACATAAAGAATTAAGCGACGCGTCATCCAGATATGCATTGGCTATCATTACGCTGTTATATTCGTTTGTAGATGCAAGAAGAACTCCTTTATTGTCATAGATATCGCCTCTCGGAGCCTGCGACGAATACTGTCTGATGATACCGGATGAACTCTCGGAAAGTGTCTTCTGGTAACCGGAGAACTGAAGCTGTATGGTCATGATGAGAATGATCACGCCAAACACCGAAAATCCAACGGCCAGAACGAGATATCTGTTAGTGAGGAACCGGAATGCGCGTCTAAAGACCGAACCGGCATCCGCCTTGTTCGCTTTTTCGGCATTATGGTCAAATGCACCGTAATCGTCTATCAGATTCCGAGCCATGTTCCACCACCCTGATTCTCAATTATCTCATCATCCTGTTTGGTCTTCTTGAACGAAACAGGGCCTAAAAATCTTATAAGCACGATCATAGGAATAGCCGCGATCGTGTTAAGCAGCAACTGCGGAAGGAATGAATAAAGCAGCGCAGTCAGCGGCGAATAAATGCTTGTGTAAGATCCGGCCAGAACGCTCCATCCGTAAATAAGGAGATATCCGGCAGTCTTATAGCAGAATGTAGTAAAGATTACTGCAACGATAGAAAAAGGAATGTTCCTGTGCATTCTTCTCGTAAAGAAAGATGCTCCGATAATGCCCGCCGAAAAGAGCGTGAAAGCACCGATAAACGCTGTGACTCTTACCTCTCCGTCAAGTCCGATAACCGCCGGAGGCGAGAAAACATCTCTTACGAGGCCGCATAAGAAACCGACTAAAGCGCCGTCCCAGAAACCGTTGAAATAACCAGAAAGGACAACGAAAACAAAAGTCAGGTCTGCCACCTGACCCCAAAGACTGAACGAATCAGGAAACGATACCTGCAAGGAAGACAGAAGGAAGATGTAGATCGCATAAACGACCACCTTCCTGATCCTTGATCTTGTATTTTCGTTAACCAGGCGCATGTATCAAGTACCCTGCGCAACTGTAGGAGCTGTTGTCTCCTCAGGTTCAACATAAGGGATCATGATGAACACATCCTCGAGCTTGCCGATCTGTGAATACGGTCTGATCGTGGCAGTAACTTCCAAAGGATTGGAGTTATCAACTGATTCGACTACTCCGATCGGGATACCCTCAGGGAAAAGGCCGCCGTCACCTGAACTGACGATCTCCATTCCGGGTTCGAGACGCGCATCCGGATCGATGTTCTTGGCAAGGCATAATCCCCTGTTCTTAAGCTCGGCGTCACCGTAAACCATGAATGTCGCACCGTTAACTGCGTTAACCTTGGCGGCAACCGCAAAACCTTCGTGAAGGAGCGGCAAAACTCTCGATTCAGTATCTGAAGTCTCGATAACTCGTCCGACAAGGTTCATCTCAACGTCAAGAACCGGATAGGAATTACCTTCCTCAAGAACGATACCGTCTGCTTTTCCCGCATTAAGCCTGATCGTGGAGAACCATTCATCTGATTCTCTGGAAAGGATCGAAGCACCATAGATAACATAGTTGCTGAACATATCCTTGATATGAAGCGCTTCTTTGAGCTCTTCGTATCTGAGCGCAGCCTCTTCGTTCTGTGTAAGGTGATATCTTAAGTCCGCGATCTGCTCCTTAAGGGCTCTGTTCTCTTCTCTGATAGCAACACCGTCTGTAATAGCCGACCAGAAGTCGGTAATAGTATCACCGGCTCTCTTAACGATCGACTGCGAAGGAGATCCTACGAGCTGAACGGGCTTAAGAAGATTCTTAACAGGACTTCCGGGAATCAGGCTCAAGACAGCACCTGCTGCCAGTAAAAGCAGAACGATAAGTGCTATGAACCATTTGGACTTTAACAGTTTTTTCAAGACTATTCCCCTGGCTTAAAACAGATCAGCCCTTCTTGCCGCAGCAGTTCTTGTACTTCTTACCTGAACCGCACGGACAAGGATCGTTACGTCCGATATGCTCGGAATGAGCCATATTGCTCTCCCGATATTCCTTTGTGATCTCATTTCTCTTCTCTTCAGAGAGAATATCCTTCCATGCCTTGATGTTGTAAAGCCAGGCAGCCTTTGCATCACGCATGTTTTAGTAAAGTTTCTCGTAATCGATAGAAAGATTGATCTGGTAGTCATCGTCAATTGCATCCATATCAAGCTCGTCGCCGTTTGTAAGGCTGGACTTGATACCATCGATGAATCCTACGAATACATCCATGGAATCCTTAGGGAACTCGAGCTTCTTGGCAAGCTCGGCTGCTGTACCGCTTAAAAATTCACCATTGTCAGGATATGCACTAAGGATCTTCTCATATGCAACCTTCTCGAGTGC
>JAEEGL011191547.1_pt1 | contig 10137 bp, 9 predicted proteins | sample 9134231 | NCBI WGS metagenome assembly JAEEGL01 (sample SAMN16246548, study PRJNA631951) | gut metagenome | biome: gut microbiome; feature: rumen; material: fiber-attached | host: Bos | place: Iran: Karaj | collected 2018-10
CTCTGCTTCAGCTATAAGAACAGATTCCGGCTTAACCGAGAAGCGTTCCTCATAAACCCTGACAATCGGAGCAGGGAGGATAGGCATTCTCGAAAAGCGAGCCGCTTTATCAATTGCCCCTTCCCAGTCCATCTTCTCAAGCTGTTTTCCTTCTTGGTAGATAAAGAAGAACCTTTCCTTATCAGAAAACGGATTTATAACGTGCAACTCGTCGGCGACCTCTAAGAGCACTGAATATACCGTATCCGCTGTTTCCTGAGCGCCGGTTTTTATTATCCTGTTCTTAACCTCACTTATAAGAACCGTGGCGGCAATATAATCATCTTGCCTGACTGCCCCTCTCATAAGATCCCAGTATTCTAAAATCTTTCTTTCTTGATCTTCATTCATGGTTATCACTCTCCCGAAATGTGAGTTAGTCATTTTCACTGAATACAATATAGCACAAGGAGTATTTCTTTGTCAATCCCTGTCTTATATTTTGGTATTCGCATACTAAATTATATTTTCTGTGCTATCGTTTTTCAGTAGTTCTGTAGTCTCTCACCCGCAAAACAATAGTTATTCAGCCTCGCCCAGATGATTTTTAGTAGTCAGAACTATTGTCAGCAACGCAAAAAAGGGATTCCGGCAGACTACCCCGTTTAGGGCAATCTATCGAAATCCCTTTGATTTCAGGCCGTTTCTGAGCCTTTTATTAATTCGTTTTTGACAGAAGAAATACCGTCTCCACATGCTCTGTCTATGGAGATTTGTCCCTCACCATATTAAAAAATCAAATAAAAAAATTTTTGTGCTTTCGTTTTATTCATCAAAAACAGCTATCTACGCAACATCTTTATACTTTTCAAGCTGTTTTCGCTGCTCTTTCTCATAAATCTTTGCGCCAAAATGTCTTATAATTTTAACAATAAAGCAGTTGATATCTTTAAGTGTTAATACCGTACTCACGATGGATATTACGGCCATCACAACTGCCGCAATAAGATAAATCACATTATTTGCATTAAAAGTTTTGATGACAATAGTAATTGCCGCCGCAAGAATAAGTATCATCACAATCGTCCAAATTACTTTACACCCTGTCTCAAATTTGCTTCGCTTATTTTGTGCATCAGACTCGATTATAGCGGACAAAGCTTCACTCTTATGTTTAGCGTCTTCCTCAGCCCTCTTAAGCTTAGCATTAATTTCCTGCTTCTTTTTTATGTTCAACGCCTCATTTCTGTTCTTCTCCCTTTTTACACGTTCTGCTTCTTTTTTTAAATTTTCGCTTTGTTTCTCCAGCTCTGCCTCATTTTCACGAATAGCAGCTTCTCGCTCATCAAATTCCTCTTTGACTTCCTGTTTTGCTATATCAATATATTTCTGAGTGAACTCCTTTTCAACTTCCATTACCAATGCTCTATTAACTTTTTCTGGATTATTTTCAGTCTTATCAGCCAAAGTATTTCCATTAATCATCCCCAAGCGGACACCTTTGACAAACTCAGGTGACAAGGCTTTATCCGCAGCCATGGTTTCAAATGTCTTTTTGAATCTTTCTATTACCTCGTCAGATGGACAGCAAGCTGCGTATACATTTCTAAGAAGATTCACCTCCGGTAGAGTACTTTTGTTCTTACTATATTTTGCCCATAAATGAGCAATCAAGTTCATTTCTAATACCGCAAGATTAAGTCCCTTTTTTTCGCCCTTAAAATACTCATGTACAGCATATGTTAAAAAAGAGTTACCCGTGACAAACACTGCTTTACAGTTTTCAACGGTTTGGTTTGATCCTAGCCCATATCTCAGGAGACTTATTGCCTCAATCGCGCTAGCATCATGCTCCAGGGATTCATCATTCCTATATTTTACATGCTCTTTTATTTTATTCTTTAATTCATCCGGATTTACTGGCCAATCCAAATTGATAATATTATAACTAGTGTCAACACCTTCCTGTACTTCAATTCCAGCATCGTTAAGATATCTAGACAAGTCATTTCTGTATAAGTCAATCAGCGCATCATCTACATCTTGTTCATTAAACTTTTCCAGTGATAGGTTCTGTCGATCCTCGTAAGACAATAGGTATTTTGTTAAAATACCATGTAATTCGTCGACATGCCATTTAAAAGTCTTAACAACTCCGCCATTACACTCGATCAAATTTTTGAGTTCTGCCGTCATCTGATTTTCATATTCGTTTCCCCAACCCAATATATTAATTAGTTGTTTAGTATCAAAATAAAACACGGTGTTTTCCATCTTTTTAGATGATTCTTCACCAGTATTACTAAAAGTAATTGCCTTTTCAGCCAACGAACCCTTTACAATCTCTTTCAGGCAGCTGAAAATCTCAGTATTATTTTGGTACTCCCTATCTACGAATTTTGCCACCCAGAAATTGATAGATGAGTCTTGTTGTGTCTCTGTGTCGGTGGCAATCTGAGCAATATCAATTACACTATTGCAAATTGAATAATTGTATGAATTAATAAAATTCATTAGGTACTTACATGCTTGGTCAACGTTCTTACAACTGACTCCATTTTTCTTCATGAACTCAAATAAAGCATTATTAACCATATCAATACTGTTTGAAATATTACGTCTGTCTTGTTCAAACTTCGCAGCCTCAAACTTCTTTTTAACTACATAATCTCCCTTTTCATCCCTACTTATTGCACCCATTTTCTTGATTCTCTCAAGGATTTTATCAATAACTCCGTTGGGGATATCATCAAGCCCAAATTCAGACTTTAATCCTTTACGAATCTCACTTCGATCAACTTTTTCTCCCAATTTATGGGGAAACAAATATTGAACGAATGGGATAAGTAAATTCAATATATCCTTTTTTTCCTGATCCAAATATGCAGCAAGTAACGCTGGCGTAACACATTCATTTCTTTTCATTGCAAGTCTCTCTTTCCCTTTTTGAATCTTTTAACTCCATTAATACACTTTCTCCTGGACGTAGCCGTCCTTAAGATGTGCTTTGATATTTTTCAAATGCTTCATATCGTTAATCATCTTTTCTAATCTTTTTTGGCTCGCCTCAACACCTTCCTCATACACGTTGATCCCTCGATCTGTCACTTCAATGTTAAAGGAATCGGAAGCATGTTCGTATGGCCTCAAGTCTAGAAGAGACGAATTCAGTGATTGTGGTCTATTCCAATCTTGTAATGCATCAGATACTAAAGCCAAATATGAAAAAGCATCTGTGATTGATGTGCTCATATTGTAATATTTGCTTCCTCCCTGGAATTTATCTGGATAAACATCATGGATAAAGATAGCGTATAGAACATTCTCAAATATATGATCATAGTCATCAATATACTTGTTGCGATACTCTTCTTTCTTCTCAGAATTTGAAATGTCAAATAATATTTCTACCATTTTCAAATCTAGTGCTTCATCCTTTTCAGCCTCTATACTATTCCTGAAAAGCGAGAACATGGCAGCCGCATACCTCGCCGAAGCAAATCCATGGTTTATTCTGTTTCCATGAGGAATTTTGTAGTATTTCAGTATTCCTTCAAATGTTCCGTTCCCCTTTTTCCGGTCAATATACTCTTTGCAAAATTCGCTATCTCCATTTTCCAACCTGTCTTCATAATTGAATGAGTATGCAAAACCTGTGCCGTTACTTCCAAAAACATGCCTCAATCGCGCGTATAAATATGAATAAATTCTCAAAACAGAAGCCATTTGCTCCATTTTTAATCTATAAACTTCCTTTATTTTTCCCTTTATTATATATATCTCTTCCGATGACTGAAGCTTTGATAGTAATTCAGCCACATAGCTGTCAACCACTTGATCAATTGCATTATCAACACCATCCAAGCTCCCATTTCCCTTATTAGCAAATCCATTCAGCTGAAGATACTTCATGCATGATTTTTCGATCTCTTCAGAAAAAGAGCCTTTAATCAAAGGGTAAATTTTTTCTTGTAATTTTCTATGATCATCAAAATTTACTTCTGAACTGCACTTCCACAAATTAATAAATTTATCGTAATTTTTTGCGGCTTTATTGTTCTGTGGTGTTTTCCCCGGGACTATGTATTGCCGAATCATGCGATAAATATGTAAGTATAATTCATAATAGAAATCAAAAAACTGCTCTTCATTGTTTATTTCAGCGAACTTGATAGAAAAATCGCTATCCATAATATCCAAGGCTAAAGAGATGTCATCATTACTGAATGGCATCGACTTGTCCATTCCCTCCAACGAAATATCCCTTTTGAGAATATATTCGTGTTCAAAATTGACGGATCGGTAATCATCATATATTACTAGCTGTGGGTTTTTTATTAATGCCTGCACTTCTGAATTATCCTTATATTTCTGTTTAATAATTAGTTTTCGCTTGTCTTCCCTACAAAAAGAAATATAGGCTAATTCTCCAGTTTGCTTCGCGATTCCTAAAACAATAATATTAATGCTCCCCCACACAGAAAGAAGTGGTTTGAGGCAGGAATTGGTAAATACTTTTTCGAGATAATAAGTCTCCCTTAAAGTAGGAGCAAACACTTTATCAAAATCACCAGGCAATAAGTCTTTTTCCCCTTCGGTCAAGACTAAATTACTTCTTTTAAAATTTCTAAAACAAATATTCTTGCTATCTATTTTTTTCGTAGAGTTCCTTAAAACGAGTTGCGCAACAAAGATTTTTGACATTATCTCTAATGCTCCAAAAAAGGATGTCTGCCTAAGCACTTCATCTCCAGAAAGTGAAGATTGAAAATCATTTGTAGAATGTTTTAATTCTTTATAAGTTTTGCCTGCATCTGATATTTTTAGATCATTGCTAAAAATTTCTGGCACATACCCAATATCGTGATACAAAACAAAATATCGCCATTCACTAATAAAATCCTTTATTTCTCCTATATACGGTTGCATAACCATTTCATTAGCTCTCTGAAATCGGTTATCCTTAATTATTCGATTAAAAAAATCTGAATTGTAAAAGAAAATGTATATACCCAGAAGATAAAGGTTAACTAAATGTATAAAATGATCCCTTGGTATAAAAGAATCTCTTGCATCCTTCTCAGTATATGTACGTTTCATAAAAGTTTCTAAACTTAGAACATCCGTCATAGCAAAATATGTTGGCGGAAAATTAGAAACATAACAGAGATGGTGAATAATTCTTTCCGAAAAAACATATTGCTTGTCAATATTCGAAGTCTTTAGGAAAGTAATGAAATCCAGCTTGCCTGGAAACATTCGGTAAGACAGCTCTTTAAACAGTCTTAAAACTTCAGGCCTTTCAGGTTGTGGATTAGGATTCTCAAATAGCTTATCTAAAAGCGTTCTATTTATTTGGCTCATGTCGCCTCCCTTTTTAATCTGACAAAAATGTTTTGATTACCGCTTTGGCAAACTGCTCAGGCACCAAGTGCCTTCCCTTTGAGAAAATGTACTCTTTTGTATTTGTATGGTACAACTTACGCGCTTGTATTACTTTCTGAGTTTTCTTGACAGTCCAGTGTATATGCTTCTTCTTTGTTCTGTTTCTTTTGCCGGATCGTATTTTAGGGGAAAAGAGGGACAGCTTTTGGGGCAATCCTTTTATCTTTAGCAGATCATATCCAAAGGATTCTACACATTGTTCATGTGCTTTCCGAAGATCTTTTGTCAAATCTACAATACCAATCAATTTCAAGGTCTCATAATAATCAGCAATATCAAGGGTAGCTTTGGGCGTAGACAGGCATCTCTTTATGGCCAATGCATAAAAATGCCAAAACAAAGTGCCATCAAGTTGTTCAAACTCATTAACATCCAAGCCCTCAAGCAATTTATCGCGTAAGCTTGTCAAAAGAATCTCCTGTTCTTTCTTTGAATTTCTAATTGTATTTATCAGATTTTCAATTACCTCAGCTTCTTCTTCCGAAATATTGTTTCTATATTCGTCAAATCTTCTTTTTAGTAGGTTAAATATCTCTCCCACATCGACTCTATCATCATACTTAAATAATGCCGAAAACAATAAGTCCATATTTCTTTCATTTAATAAATCATCAACAATATAACCCCTTGGGTTCATACCCTTACCTCCATCCATAATAAATGGGTAATAATTTGAAAAGTGATGGGAATTTTGTGCAGATATAAGCCGAATACCGTGAATTATGATCTGAAATGATTCAGTAGCAGCCCATCCCCTCTTATTTTTGAGTACCCTATATTATTAATTCTATTCGCGCTCGCGAATAGTTTCAAGCATATTTTTCGAAAATTCTCTCAATTTGACCGATATTTTCATATAATGCTAATCTTAATTTACCAAAACACAAAACCGAAATTTGCTTTTGCACAAAACACACGCAAAAAAACCTGCTTTTGTAACGCTCATCTCCAAAATTTAGACCTAATCTAATGATTGGAGGTCAGTACATTAGCCTTCACCCGTCTTAGGCGAAATCATCTTCCTTTGTTTGTAGAAAAAAGCTTTATCAAAGAGAATAAGTTTTATAAAATAAAATGAAGAATTCAATTAATCGTAATCAATAAAATGAATTGTATATATTAAAAAAAAGAGGGCTGACAAATATGGATATTTCAACTGGAGAAATAAACTTCTTGACAGAAGACAGGACTTTTCAAGGTATCAACGCAATTAATGAGATAGAAACAGAATTTGATCTCATTCTATTATGGTGGAGTATGATGGCGCCTTTCGGAATAGATGCACGGAAAATATTAGATCGTTTCATGGCTCTTTCACTTCGAAAGCTACTTTGCGATAAAAATTCTCTTCTAAGAAAAGTTTGTCCCACTTTTAAAATGCCCCCACTCAATGGTAAAGTTTTTAAATGCCCGGGCGACAACAACGAAATGGCATTAACGGAAATTCATCCAAGTATGAAAATTGCACCCAAAGACAAGTGAATTCCAATTGACGAATGGATGTCTCAAAAAATAGCTTGGATAGAGAAAGACGCTAGTAATATTCCTGATGCTTATTCAGATGATTTCTTTAAATCCATATGTTCTAGACACGGGAATGATGAGTTTTGCAAGTTGTTTGAATGTCAAAAGTATGATAGAGACGGGGAAAAAGTTAAGATTTGGGTATTAAAAGATAAAAAAAATGGCAAGCAACTTGCTTACGAATCACTTAAAAAAAAGGGGTACTACGAGCTTACTATTCAAAGAATGATTAAACATATAGCAGATAAACTGGGAGCGCATCTTGACGACTCAAACTCTATCTGGATTGGGATTGCAAATAGCGCAGAGGATTATTATAAATCCGCCATATCAGTTTTTGCAATGCAAATGATATATGCGGCAACTAAACAGATTAAGGAGCTTGAACACTACAACAAAATGATAACCATACAATCTCCACCTGATTGTATAACACAATAGCGCCCCTTTACGCTTTTTTATACAGGCATCCTCGCTCTACCAAGTGCGAATGCCTTTCTCTTCTCTTTTTCTATCTTTTGATTTTGTCACGTCCAATACGGCTTCTGAGCCTTATGACTATACCCTTGCATCTTCACCTTATACTCTTCCAAGGTCTGTTCGTATTTTGAGAGAGTCGCTGTTTTTACCATGCCGGTATTACGCATGACTTCCAAGGCCGCCTCAAATTCTTTAAGGTTGGCCTGGGCGTTGTCTTTATAGTTATTGGACATATTCATTTCAAGACGATTAATTATGGTGTCCAGTTCTTTTTCTGCTTTTGATTTAAAGAGATTCATATTGTGATCATCCTTTTATAAGAGTGATTTAATCTTCTGAATCAACGTCTCGTCAGCCGGCAGCCAGTTAACCGAATCAAGTTCATCCTTCCCAAGCCACTTTGATGCCTCTGCTTCAAGTAGTTTAGGCTCCCCATCCTCTATCTCGCACCAGAAGCAATCCATGGATAGATGGAAATCGGGATAGTCATATTCGATAGTATCAATGAGTCCGCCAACCTTTATTGATACATCAAGTTCTTCTTTTATTTCACGTTTCAAGGCTTCTTGTGGTGTCTCACCCTCTTCGATTTTTCCACCAGGGAACTCCCACCAGCCTTTATAATCGCCGTATCCTCTTTGGGTGGCGAAAATCCTGCTGCCTTGTTTTATGACCGCTGCCACAACTCTAATCATTTTCACCTTCATGCATTGCCTTTTTAAATCTGCAAATCTCTATGAGTAATTCAGTTGAAATACGTAATTCTTCTTCTGTTACTGATTCATAGTTATCTGGATGTGAAATAGAATTTCGAATGTAAGTGCATAGTGTCTTATGCTTATATTTCCATGTGTCAAGTCCTGACTCCTTTAATGCCACACCCCATTTAGCTTTATGGCACATGATGTAGTTAAAAATTTCATTGTCACATCGGGTTACGCTTTCCTCTGTCCCGGTCAAATCTTGCAAATAACCATATAGTTGCGAATGATATTCAAACGAATAGATATTAAAAGCCAAATAATTAGTTTCAGCAGCTGTAATAGTTGGCAAAATGCTTGGAGAATTGATTTTTCTTGCCACGATTTTACCATCTACATTATCAAGAATAATAATGCACACATTTTGCTTGTCCCTCAAAGCTTCTTTTATAACATACCCAGAATGAGTGGCGAAAAACATCTGTGCAAACTGGCCTTCTTCATTGCAAAATAAGCTTCGATAATATTGCAGAATTTTAACTTGCCATTTGGGGTGCAAACCAAGTTCTGGCTCATCTATCATTACGACGCCCCCCTGCAAAGACTTTATATTACTAAGTAAGAAGGCGCCTCTAAATACTATCTGTTTTTCGCCTGTGCTCATAGCATCTATGCCTATGGTAGCGTTCATCTTCTTGAATTCAATCTTTTTTTCTTTTACACTGCTCTCGTTTATTCCTTTGAACTCAATATTGTTAAAAAAAGAATTAAAAGCATTTTCAAACCTAGATAGTCTTGAACTCTTCAAAAATTCATCTATTGTTACACCCTTCCGTTCTTTTGATAAGCGCATCCAATCTGCATTATCTTCAGCATTCAAGTCGACTAGCAACTGTTTTATCTCGGTATATGAGGTCTTGTCATCGGAATTATACTTATTAGAATCAAGTTGGCTGGTGGTCGTTGATTTAATAGGTTCTGTGGCGAACACCGACTTAGCTCCTGAATACGCTACGCCATAGTGTCGAATATCGTTTTTATCATTATCAATCCTTTCTGAGTTATAAGTTCCACATGCATCTATGCGAATATAATGTCCATCAGCACAGGAACGTCTTTCGTGAAAACCATACTCAGAACTAGTTGTTTTGTCCGTATAGAACACTTCAAACTCCAAGCCATCGACAGTATAACGAATATATTCAAACGGCAAAATAGAGCCAAGATTCAAAAAAGTGAACAGCGTCTCCAATGCTGAGGTCTTTCCACTTCCATTTTCTCCAGCAAAAACTATAGTATTGTACGGCTTTCCAGATTCATTACAAAAATCCAACTCTAGATTTCCTAATACTTCATGATTTTTCCATTTAATCTTTTTTATCATAACGCTCCCTTATATAATGTTAGTAACCATACATAAAATACTCTTCTATAATTCTATAAGTATTGATATACAGTTTCAAGGAGTAAAAAAGGAGAGCTTATTGCTCTCCTTCATGCTCAATTATGCATAAGTCCAGATAATCATCCACATCTATCTCAATCACTTCTTCCGGAATCACTTCCTCATAGCAAACCCACTGGCTGCCCATAGCATGGACGAACTTTGTTTTATCGAGACAATATACGTATCCCTTCCCACCATAGTTGGGATGGCAGTTTTTGAACACCATTTTGTCTCCGTATTCCGGCATCATGGTACGTTCGTAGTTTTCGCCATCCGGGATACATCCTAAGGCAAAACATATTGCCATGTTTATATTGCTGGTGGCATATACTGCCAATTGGCAACCTTCCTTGAAGGCTGTGTCCACTGCTTGATTTGGTTTGAGAACTTGCGTTTTTACCGGACTGCCATGATATAAATATGCTTCATTTGTTCCGATCATGGGTTGCTCCTCTTGGGATTCTATGTTACTCCTGCGTTCGGGTTGCTTGCAATTTGTCGGTGCAATTTGGGGACAGTCCTGAAACGCACGCGAGCATGCATTTCACGACAGTCCCCAAC
>JAEEGL011449093.1_pt1 | contig 10137 bp, 9 predicted proteins | sample 9134231 | NCBI WGS metagenome assembly JAEEGL01 (sample SAMN16246548, study PRJNA631951) | gut metagenome | biome: gut microbiome; feature: rumen; material: fiber-attached | host: Bos | place: Iran: Karaj | collected 2018-10
ATCGTCGCTGCGGAAATTCGCCGAATTATTCGGCGCATTTTCCTGTGCGTGTTTGGGTGGCCTTCCCGCTGTGCGCTTGATGGCCTCCAGCCGCATCTTATACGCCTTGGCCCGTTCGCTGGGCAGCACGTCCTCCCGCTGCGCGTTGGAATCCACAAGCTGGATGATAGCCTCGTCGTCCGTCAGGTTGCGGACGATACAGGGCATATCCGTAAAGCCAGCCCGCTCGGAGGCCAGCTTGCGCCGATGTCCGGCGACTATCTCATAGCCGCCCTCGGCGCGCGGCCGGACGATGGCGGGAACTACCACGCCATTGAGCTTTACACTGTCCATCGTGTCCAGCATTGCCTGGTCTTCCCGAATGCCGTAGGGGTGGTTTGGAAATGGGTGGAGTTCAGTCAGTGGAATGCGTATGATTTGTTCCGCATCCTGACTCCGCTTTGAGGGTGAGATCTCTTTCACCATATTGGTTCCTCCAAATAGTTTTTTGGGAACGAAAGTAATACACTGTTCATTGGCATGAAAACTACCACTTCTTAATGTTGTGTATAACAACGAGCAGACGTTCCAACTTGAATGTCTGCTCGTCGAAATCTCTCACTTCATGAGGCGTTCTTGAACTTCGTTAACAGTTGTCCATGACTGCCTTGGTAGACAGAGATACATACTTATCCCTTTTGAACCGCTTCGTCTTGAGCTTTATCCCTTCTTGCACATTCAATAAGCATTCGGTCTGTTTTTCCTAATTCTTTTTCAGAGAAAACCCTTGATCGTGCAGCATAGGTAATAGACATTTTAATGCTTTCTTGGTCTTCTTCGCTTAATCGAAAAAGACGGTTCTTGTCATGTCCTTTTGCCGCCTTTCCTCCCAGCATGATCAGGACCAGACTGGAGGTCAGCGGCATTACTATCCGTTCATATTCTTCGAGTAGTGTTATGTCCTTTTGAGAGGAATAACAATAAACCGGGTTGTCCGAGGTAAAGAGCGTCTCACTCTCGTCAACGCCTATTGCAATAGACATATTGAGCATAGGCTTTAGGAAGAAAACGAACGCATTTCTATCTTTAGGCTTCATTTCGCCAAAAAAGGGGAGACACAGATAAACAGCTAATGAACTTGTTTCGTAATCCAATAGATGATTATCATTGAGCTCGTCGGTAATCATCTTTGCTTTTCTTAATACACTTGGACTGCGCATCATCTGTAATGTAACATAGAATTTCCAGAAGGCTTTTTCTTCTGACGACAGAAAGCACTTTGTCAGGTAGTTTTCCTTGTTATACGCTTTTCTTTTCAGTGCTCGTAGGTATTCAGCATACATGCCCTCGAATTGTGAAAGGACATTTTCAATCCAATTTGGTACAACTAATTCCCTGTCATCTTTTCTGATTTCATATAGGTTTTTAATATAACAAACCGATTTGATAGGTACGAGTTTTCCACTATCCATAGGATCAAGTGAATAACTCCAAATGCGGGTATTATCCTCTGAGAAGCCGCGGAGATACACCTGTGGAACATAATGTTGGTTTTTTGAAAAGCTCTTATTATCCATAGCTCTCTTATCCATTTGTCAGCGAAACGATGATTGCTGCCACCGCAGCAACAGCGGCAGAAACACCAACGAGATAGTCACGATCTTGCGTTTTCTCAATCTCAATGCTGGCAATACGGAAAAGCTGAGCAAAAAGAAGAGAAAGCAAGCCGAACACTATATACGGTACTGCAGTGGAAAAATCCATTTTGTGGATGCTTGGGACAATAATGGAGCATGGATATAGGAAGAGTAAAATAGCACCTATGCCCCACAAGACCAATTTCGTCAGGGAAAATGCCAAAGCTAAAGCTATTCTCATAAGACCAATGGTCGCGTGGTCACCGCTGATCTTATTCTTTGGCATGAATAGTAGCCTGGCAAAAGAAAAAATCGAATTAACGTTTGTCAGAATGATTCTCGGAATGGTTTTTCGGTCTGAATAATCCTTATATCCAATTCTTTCGAGCCAATCTCTTCGCTCCGCTTCTTCCTTCTGCTTATCTAATTCCTGCTTCTGCCGGTCATATTCCAAAAGAGAGCCAACGATCAGAGCTTGCATTTCCACATTGGACATATCGTTGGGCATAGCGATATTCAGCGGTGGAGTGTTTGACAGTTCCTTTGTGTTTGCTTTTCTTCTGTGGTTTTTACTCAAGCTGCAATCTCCTTAAACGGTTTATTGCCGGTTCTTTCATTTTTCTCTCGCGGTCTTATGATTGAAATACTCAATCAAAGGAAAGGCGTGAGGATTATCAGTTAGCGGTTCCTCTTTTGCCGCTTTTGATCTCTTAGTTCTCTTAGTTCAAGTAATGCATCTGCTATTTCAAAGCCAACAAGTGTGGCAACAGTCGATGTTCCTCCCAAAGCGAGTTTCCCAATTATTAGAAAATCCTTTTTTATGATAGCTAACACAAATGTGATGATGAGTAGGAATATTTTCATAATACCTGCAATTCGTTTTGACTCAGCCCCGCAAATCGATAATCTGTAATACAATGCGACGATAGTTAAAACAAACACGCAAATAAAAGCAGTAACCATAATACACCCTTCCTATATAATCCATTGCATCAATGCATTTTGCATACTCCTGTAGCCATATGAATGATTGTTGCTGGACGAAATGAATTAGACATTCAGCTATGATTTCGGAGCATTACGAAAACTTGCCACTATACGGTTCTCCTTATGGTATTGATATTAAACATATTGTCGCTATCAATTATTCCGCCTCTTTATTTGGAGCGATGAAATGTCAATGATTTTTGAGGGGACTAGTGTGCCACTGGGCAAATCTAACAGATATTCAACTTCTGAAGGGTTAATGCTCAGGCCGTAATTAAAAGAGAGTTCGTCCATAAACTCCTTCGGGGTAAATACATTCTCCTGCAAAAGCATTATTACGGAAGTCTTTAATAGAGCGGGGCCTGCCGTAATGAGGATATCGTCTAACGGTTCTTCTTTTCGCTGTCCACGTCGCTGCATAATGCGTATGAGTGTTTGGTACTCATCCATAGTCATAACCCCTAGATTCTCCGCACGACGGATCATAGCAGCGATTGAAACCTTCCACTTTTTCTTTAGCTGTTTGTAGTACGATATTGTCTGTGGCCCGGCTAGAGCATCCTGCTTAAAGGTTTGCTCTGGTAAAAGAAAGGCAGCTGCGAAATCATTTGCTTGCCGTTCTCGAACCGAAAAATCCTCTTTTGAAATATTCTCAATATCATCACTCCATTCATGCAGGCAGATATGTCCTAGCTCATGAGCAATGTCAAAATGAATTCGCACAGCGGACGTCTTGTTGTTAGAATAAGCAATGAGAAATGTCGGGTTGTCCCCAACATCTACAAACTCACTGAAAGCATCAACATCATTTGTGCTTGTGCTGAAAGAAGTAACGAGAATTCCGTGCTGTTCAACAATAGATATAAGGTTGTCGAGCGGCCCTTGCCCAAGCCCCCATGCATTCCTCAGAAGTGCCGCAACCTTTTCAGGTGAATTATCTTCAGAGGGTATAAGGGGAACAAACTTCGGAAACTCAATATAATCTTGGAGAAGAGAATAGATCTGAGATAAGAAAGACATTTTTACTATTTGCTCATTGCGATACTTTTTGTTTGCTGTAAGCAACGAGCGAAAGTATACGGTTCCCGCGACGCCTAAAGTCGTATTCTCATAGAAGTAATGAATCGGAAAGTTCAATTCATGAGCTAGCCGTTCTACAACGGCGTTTTCTGCTGGTTGACTTTTCGCAATTTCATACATAGAGAGCGTTTGCCTCTGACAACCTACCTTTTCAGCTAATTCTGCTACAGTCAAACCACGATAGATTCTAGCTTGTTTTAGACGCTCTCCATTAAAACGGTTGTTCATTGTTGCGCTCCTTATCTCGACTATCTCATGTAGATCAGACGCCACTGAATGAGTTTGAATTGGACAGTTCTTACCATCAGAGAATAATAATCCCCTGATGGTAAGACAATGCCTCTATTTATTTTCCTTATTCTGATTTGTCCTGTTCTTCTTGCGGTTTCCGTATCTGCGGCTTATTCTTTTTACGTGCTATAGCCTTTTGACTTAAAGACAGACCATGAGTTGGCTGGTTTTTCGGTTCTTCGTAATCATTAGTTCTGGATACTACTATGCTTTCCTTTGCAGTAATGAACTCAGTCCAATTCTGTTCGCATCCCTCCGCTATTTCAAGGCTCGGTGTAACCATAACGGCGCGGATGTGGGATAATTGATATCCAGCGGTCTCAAATAGAACGAGAACGTGATTATGTACAACCCCGCTCCCTCCTTCTAACTCATGGAGTAAGTCTTGGACCAACTCAGCAAGGCGGTTTTCGTCGGAGAAGCTATGCGGGTAGAAACTAATTTGCTGCTGATCGCTTTGCAAGTCATCATTAAAATACTTTGCAAGCATGTCCACATAGTGCATTCGCCGCCTTCTTTTCTGGAGTCTGCAAAGATCTGCAAACCGCTTCTCCCTCATGAAAGTAATGATGCAATGAGTTGTCTTTTCGTAGATAACAAGCATCTGCCAAGGCCCCCTGTGTGCCCTGACGACTGTGCAGTTTTCGGTCTCTAGGGCTTTCAGAAGGTTTGTATTCAGCAGGTCCCAGATTCTTGCCGGAACGCTGTTTCTGGTTTGGAGATCATTGAGCTGGATATCTGCTAAGATATCATCGCCAACAGCGTCCTCAACACATCGCACAATCTTCAGAATCAGGTCAGAAGGGAACCTCATCTCTAAAGTAAGCATGATTGCCTCCTTGAAGGAATTGACTGTATTATAGGCGTTTCTCGTTATTTTGTCAAGATCTTCTGCGAGAATTTCCTGCGAAATGCCACGCTATTGAGCAGCAGTATCTCGACCCGTAATCAAAAGCATTAGCGTTCCTGATTCCGCTGGCGGTGCTTCAGCCATTGATCCAGCAGCTTGAAGATCGTTTCCTCCATCCTGGCGGGGGAGTAAGATTTGGGGAAGTATTTGCGGAGCTTGTCCAGCAGAATCGTGATGCTGGAGTTTGGGGGTTTTTCTGCTCCATCATGATCTGGAGCATGCTGTCCTCGTTCAGATCACCCGTCTGACTCTGCCTCCGCATCCGCTACGCCTGGGAAACGGAGAGGTAGCCTGTTCACTGTCCATTGTTTCCAGCAAAATGCGCTGTTCCGGTTCGGTGAGCGCCGCGATCTGATAGGCTGGCGTCAAGGAGATCTTCTTATCGTCCACCATCTGCATCAGCTCCGGGACCAGGTTGTTGAGGGAGATAATATTACGGACGGTATCTCCGCTGATACCGTCCGTATTTCCCGCTTCATCGTCGCTGCGGAAATTTGCCGAATTACTCGACACATTTTCCTGCGCTTGTCTTGGCGGTCTTCCCGCCGTGCGCTTAATGGCCTCCAGCCGCATCTTGTATGCCTTGGCTCATTCACTTGGCAGCACGTCCTCCCGCTGTGCGTTGGAATCCACAAGCTGGATGATAGCCTCGTCGTCTGTCAGGTTGCGGACGATACAGGGCATATCCGTAAAGCCTGCCCGCCGGAAGCCAGTTTGCGCCTGTGTCCCGCAATGATCTCATAGCCACCCGCAGCCCGTGGTCGGACGATGGCGGGTATAATAACACCGTTGAGCTTTACGCTGTCCATCGTGTCCTGCATTGCCTGGTCTTCTCGGATGCCATAGGGATGGTCCGGGAACGGAAGCAGTTCGGCCAGAGGAATGCGGACAATTTGCTCAATAATATGTTTACGCTTGGATGGCAGTGTTCCGAAATCCATACATAATTCTCCTAAATGCTTCGATTATTATGTGCAGGCACTCCAAAAGAAAAGGCCTGTTTGAATGACAGCGTCAAGAAGCACTCCCGACACATTTACAGCGAAAACCTTTTTCCGGCCATTTTGCAAGATATACGTTTTTTTGATAATAATACAATTGGAAATGCTTGGCTGACAATATGACTTTTCCCAAGCCGTATTGTGCGCCTGGTGTTAAAACGGGCCGGAGAGATCGTCAGGATTGCAAGCAGTTGTTACGGCACGCTTGTAATCCTCATACCAAGCGTACAGCAACAACAGACTACTGATCAAGTACACATCTTATTGTGCGGGGGATATTCTCGAGGCAATTAAACTGGGACCAAAGCCAACGCCTTCCTCAGCCCGCTCAATTGATGTACCCAGTTTTGATAGAAGAATTGTGCGCAATCTGAACATTTTGACACAATTCTCTGTTTGTATATTTATAAGAATAGTCGGTCAGCAAATGATCGGAGAGCAATCCCCAAAACACTTAAATGCCCCAAAAGCCAGGAATTTCAAGGCCTGAGAGAGTGTCTCAATTCATATTGGGACATTCTCTGTATTATCTTGCATTTTCAAAAAAGCATAAACCGGATGGTTTCGAACTATCTGTCAGGCAATTCAATACCGCTTTATGAAGCCGGATTGCACGCTGTTATGGCAATGATCTGGCCTCTTTTTGCTTTCAATGCGCAGGATAGGTTCTTGACCTGGGAAATGGCTTATCACTCGGGATTATAACATGGCGAAAACCATGGAGTTTTGCGAACGTAGTCATAATGCACAAAAAATCATTATTAATCATGATATATTTCGGCTATATTACGCATTGCGTTTCTGATATAATACTAAAAAGTGTTTTGTTATTCTTGGATAGAGTAGTGCTTTTTTGAAACCTCTTTTACTCTCGCGCAAAAGAGATTCCAAATGTGCAAATACCTTTTGGATTTGTGAAACGCTGGTGTTTTCTCATCGTCTTTAGCAAAAAAAAACAATGGAATTCCTTTGTAATTGATTGTGGGAGGTCAAATATGTGCTTTTATATTGGGATCGAAGATCTGGCTGCAAATGCATTAATTGAAATACTGACAAAGAAGGCAAGAAAATATGTAACGTACAAAGAACTGGAAGAATACGGCAATACAGTAATACGCATACTTGGAAGCAAAAATGAGAAAGCAGTATTAATACTATCAAGAGAGAGCACTAATGAAATGTTCAGATCATATTCTGACTATTTTGAGGAAATCCAAGTGAATTCTGAATTAGGGATCGCATTGAAAGATGGTGTGACAGTTGATAGTCTAATAGACAAATTCAGAGGTTATTTGGCGTGGGATGTTTTACTTGCTTTAATTGACAAGAAGTCGTTAGCAGTTCTTGGGGTTGCTGGCTAATGAGAGAAAAGGTTTTAAAGGATCCCGTATACGGCTACATTACAATTCCATTTGAGTATATTAATAATGTAATTGACAAAGACTCCTTCCAACGTCTTCGAAGGATTGTTCAGACAAGTTATTCTCCGTTGTATCCGTCTTCATTGCATAACCGCTTTTCTCATTCAATCGGAGTCTTTAACTTAGGCACTATTGCATGCAAAGCACTGGTTTCTTCAATAGAGGATATTTTGCAAGATACAAGCACTTTTGACTTAGCGCATCTTTCAAAAGTGTTCTTGTTGGCTTGTTTACTTCATGATGTCGGTCACGCCCCCTTTTCTCATACTGGAGAGAAATACTTTCTTGACAATTCCAACGAAACCAAAAGATATGCAAAATTGCACGAGAAATTAATCCAATGCGTTGAAGATACATCTTTTGAAAAAGATATCCCGGTTGAAGAAAGCCAAGCTGCTGCTGCTCATGAAATCATGAGTGCAATTATTGGCATTCAAAACTTCGACAATGGTGCTTTTTTCACTAGTGCATTTGACAAAGCTTTTTTTGCACGTTGTATTACTGGTTATAGATTCAAAGATGATTATGGAATAAATAGCATATATAATTGCTTTATATCGCTTTTGAATTCAAAAGTAATTGATGTCGATAGACTAGACTATTTATTGAGAGATGCGTATTTTACAGGGTTTGAAACTGTAAGCATTGATTATTCACGGCTATTAAGCTCTGTTAGGGTTGTTGAGAATAGGCTTTCAGTTGATGAGCAGGTAAAAATACGATATGAGCTGGTTTACGACAAAAACGCAATTAGTATCATTGAAAATGTTGTATATGCACATGATTCAGAGCGTAAATGGATTCAGACTCACCCCACTGTGCTTTATGAAATGTACATAATGCAACACATTATGAGTTCTTTGGACAAGTCCTATTCAGATGGTGATCAAGCCCTTTTTTCTCAAAAAGCTCTTGGTCCTGAGGGAGTTGAGCTTAATAATGGCGTGCATGTTTCGCTCTTATGTGACGATGATATCGTTCATCTTTTGAAAGCAAATACTAAAGATGGGATGTATAAGGAATTTTTCTCGCGAGACTCTCGAAGACACCCGTTATGGAAATCTGAATCAGAATACAAAGCCTTTCTTTCGCTTCAATACGGAGGAATTACATTAGATAGGCTGGAGAATGCCTTTGAATTAACTGAAAAGTATCTGATAAAGAACACAGATAGTTGGGTTATTACAGAAGAGGTTATTCAAAAAATCGATAATGAATTAGCACAGATTGAAGAGAATGCTTCAAAAGCTGGTGTAGATCAAAAGACTTTAGAAAGTCAACGAAATGCAAAAAGGGATATTCAGACACTAATGAAATGCTTACGCGATTATGCAAAAAGCGTTTGTGACTGTGAGTGCGACTTTGTTATACTAAAAGCAAGCCAATTCTATAGTGGTTTTAATAAACGCGACTTTGAAAAGATTAGGATTGTGTTCGCTAGCAAGGTCCAAGATAGGGTTTGTGATTTTGGCGAGGTGGTATCCACGCTTAATGGTACTAATGACAGTCAAAAGGAGTTCTTCTATTTGTTTTGCAAGTTAAATCGTTCTCAGAACTTTCAAAGGGAAGAATTGTGTAAACTCCTTTACCAAGCTTTCATGTAAATCGAGAATGGTCAAACACCTGTTTTATCCGAAATGACTGTTAATCTGACGTCATATCTTTGTTGGTCTATTCGGAAGTGCTATTCATGGTAAAGGGGGATGCAAATATTGTGATCCGGGATGCAAACATTCTTGGAGGCACCCGGTTCCCATCCGGCGTGGTGCAGCTCACACGGCAGGGATGAGCGCCACGCCCCAAGTCGATTGTGATTGCCATCTTATCCTACGTCAAGATCAAACCAAAAAGACAAGCAAAAAACACACGGAACCCATTGAAATATAACGCTCTGAGCCAGTTTCCCCTGATTCCAGTTGACTAGAAACTGGCCCGCGCGGGAAAATAAGTGGGCCGGTTTTCAGTCATTTGGCGTATCTCTTTTGCACTCCACGCGAGCCGTATCCTGAAAAAGTGAATAATTGGAAAAATCAGGGGCATAGCTCAACTGGGAGAGCAAGCGGGCCAGTTTTTGGTCAACTGGGACAACTCTTTTGTGCTACCAGTGTGCTCCACATCGAGAACCCCGACAACAAGCTACGTGGAGATTCAGTTCATTTTGGAAGTCGGTTGAATCGCTAATTAGACTCATTCTTCGATGCTTCTTTATTAGTGATACTTTATATGCGGCTATACATTTCTCGGCCATTCTTTCAGCCTAAAATAGTTAATTTATTGCGTGATCAGTTGGTACTCGATAATACCTGAGTCTTTATAACACAAAGCAGAATAAGGCTTCTTGGCATTAGGAGGGACTATTCGGGAATTGCCGTCAGCGGTTCGAATCCCTCCTTCTCCGCCATTCAAATCCACAATTGGAAAGAGAAGAGTACGGCACCAAGCTGCCGTACTCTTCTCTTTTTCAGTGTGGTATCTTTGCTTCTTCTTTCAGAGGCCCATCTGTTGCATTTCTCTAAGTAAAATCACTATAGTGCTTATCGAAATGCAAAGTCTTTGTAGCAGTTAGTTGACACGGATTCAATCACTCGCTCAGGTCAATTAACGAGCCGTCCAATCATCTCCATCACTTCAAGTGATTGAAGTAATTCGATCTGAATATACTTCCGTCAATCGGTCCTTTCAGCAATCTGTTGACATACTTAGTTGATATGCTATTCTTGAAAAAAGAAGACTCAGAGCATACAGCAAAGGCGCAAGGAGAGCTTCGATGGAATACACGGATGTAGTTGTGATCGGCGCAGGGGTACTGGGCTGCTTTGCAGCCCGCGCCC
>JAEEGL011609312.1_pt1 | contig 10137 bp, 5 predicted proteins | sample 9134231 | NCBI WGS metagenome assembly JAEEGL01 (sample SAMN16246548, study PRJNA631951) | gut metagenome | biome: gut microbiome; feature: rumen; material: fiber-attached | host: Bos | place: Iran: Karaj | collected 2018-10
ATAATGAAGGGATTCAAGCATTTTGAGTATGACCTGAAATCTTTCCTTGAGTATATATTGCAGACCCAAACCGAAAAAGGTTACTACTACGAGTTAATAAAGCAGATGGATGACTACCACTGGACATTTGTGGATGAGTCGCACCGTGTGCTTTATCCGGAAGACAACCTTTCGCTTGTCAGACTGAAAGTTGAAGCCGATATTGAATACCTTGTTGTAGAAGGCGTAATGCAGTACTACAGAGCAACGGGAGACTTAGATTTTGTCCGCAAATATCTCGGAAACCTGGAAAAGGGAATGGATTACATTACTTCAGACGAAAAGAGGTTCAGCAAAGAATATGGTCTCTGCATAAGGCCATACACTATAGACACATGGGATTTCACATACAGAGACGAATCCATTTCAAACAGAAGAATACTAAAAGACGAGCAGATGTGCATCATGCACGGGGACAATTCCGTTGCATACATGTCTATGCAGTATCTTGCATTCTTTAATGATAAATTAGGCAACAAGGAAAAAGCAGACGAATGGAGAGAACGTGCTGAAAAGATCAAGGAAAACATGTTCCGCTATCTGTGGAACGGCAAGTTCTTTGTTCATCAGCTTCCGATTACAGGCAAGCCTCTCGATGAAAACGAAAACAACAGACTTTCACTTTCTGAGGCATATGACATAAACCGCGGAGTTACATCTCTTGAGCAGGCGGGCTCTATCATAGAAGAATACATTGAGAGAAAAGGGACCACACCGTATTTTGCGGAATGGTTTTCCATAGATCCGCCTTATGAAACTTTCAACTTTTATGAGAAGGGCAGATATGTAAACGGAGCCATTTCACCTTTTACCGCAGGTGAACTTGCAAAAGCAGCTTTTAACAACGGATACGAAGAGTATGGAATGGACATCCTCGAGAGATTTTCAAAATTGGTTGAACGCGACGGAGAGGTATATTTCCTGTATGACCCAATGACGGGAGAAAAACAGGGAGGTGGCCCGAGTGCTTGGGGCGCTGCCGCACTTCTTTCCGCATTTGATGAAGGGCTTGCAGGTGTGAACGACGCAGATTGTTTGTATAAGGAAATTAACTTCTCACCAAAGTTTGCAGTCTGCAGTTTCGGAGAAATAAGATATCTGACAGGATATGAAGTATCTCACAAATATGTGGATGTAAGATATACGCTTAAAGATGAAGGAATGCGATATGACGTCATTTCCGAAGCTGAAAAAATAAACGCAAAAATACTGCTGCCAAAAGGAAAAGAATGCAACAAGCTTTTGGTAAACGGAATCGATACACCATTTGAAATAGAGACTGTCAGAAAGTCATATTATGTCTGTGCATCGGTTTCGGGAAACGATAAAGTTTCATTCGAAGTACTGTTCAGATAACAGAATAGTCACAGACCAACTAAAAAGGAATTGCTACCCATGGATGGAAATGTAAACAATATTAACTGGTTTCCGGGGCATATGGCCAAAACCAGAAGAATCATTCAGGAAAACCTGAAAAAAGTTGATTTGGCAATAGAAATAATTGACGCAAGAATCCCCGATTCTTCAAAGAATCCGGAGATAGAGAAATTAACAGCACAAAAGCCGAAACTAACAATTGCAAGCAAATGTTCACTTGCTGATCCTGTTGCTACCAAGCTATGGAAAGAGTCATACAAAGAGGCCGGAAAACACATTGTCTTTTATGACTGCAAGACCGGTGAAGGTATGGCTGAAATAATGGAAGAATCAAGAAAAATCTGCTCTGAAAAGCTTGACAGATGGAATGAAAAAGGAATGGAAGGCAGAAGCATCAAGGCAATGATCATCGGCATTCCGAATGTTGGTAAGAGCTCCCTTATAAACAAGCTGGCTGCCGGAAAAAAGGCAAAAGTTGAAAACAGGCCCGGTGTAACAATGATTAAGCAATGGGTCTCAACTAACATTGGAATAGATTTGCTCGACATGCCTGGCATTTTGTGGCCAAAACTTGAAGACAAATCAGGTGCTGAAAACCTTGCAATAACCGGTGCAATCAAAGATGATATCCTGGATATAGAACATATGGCTGGAATTCTGTGCGGAAGGCTGAGGAATATGTATCCGAACCTTCTGAAGGAAAGATATCGCCTTGAAGACGATGAGATTACCGATAGGGAAAACTACGAAATATTTGAGTCAGTCGGAAGAAAAAGAGGCTTTTTGGTAAAGGGTGGAGATATAGATTACGAAAGAACGGCCAAAATGCTTTTAGAAGAATTCAGAAACGGTAAAATTGGGAGAATAACACTTGAAAGACCATAAGATTCTTACATTTGAGTTTGAAGATTTACAACACAAAAATGGTTATGTAAATGTTTGTGGCATTGATGAGGCGGGAAGAGGACCTCTTGCCGGAAATGTAGTTGCAGGAACCGTTATTATTCCAGGAGGCGTGTCAATAGAGGGAATCAACGACTCAAAGAAAATCTCTGAGAAAAAACGCGATGAGTTATATGACTACATAACAAATAATATGATATGGTCAGTTGCGTGGTCCTCGCCTGAAGAAATTGATGAATTGAACATATTGAATGCAACGATGCTCGCAATGCACAGGGCACTTGAAAAGCTGCCCATAAAAGCAGATTTTGCCTTGATAGACGGAAACTGTTCCAGAGGATTCAACATACCTACAATGACAATAATAGGGGGAGATGCTAAGAGCCCGTCAATTGCAGCAGCATCAATAATAGCAAAAGTGACAAGAGACAGACAGTGCCTCGAACTTGATGAAAAATATCCGGAATATGGATTCAGAAAACACAAAGGCTACCCGACAAAGGATCACATGGATGCAGTCAGAAGACTGGGACCATGTCCTGAGCACAGAAGGTCATTTCTGAAGTTTTTGGATAAATAGTAGAAAGGGGAAAATGTGGCAGTATACGTAATTGGGGATTTGCATCTTTCTATCTCGACCAACAAGCCTATGGACGTGTTCGGGCCGAGATGGCATGATCATGACAAACTCATAGAACAGAACTGGAAAAACAAGGTAAAAGACTCAGATACTGTCATAGTGCCTGGAGACATTTCCTGGGGAATGACATTAGACGAGGCAAAAGCAGATTTTGACTTTATAGAGAAACTACCTGGAAAAAAGATTTTTTTCAAAGGTAATCATGACTACTACTGGCAGACTCAGGCGAAAATGGACAAATTCATTTTGCAGAACGAGTATAAAACTTTATACTTTATGCACAACAATGCAATGGAAGTTGAAAATTATATTATCTGCGGAACCAGGGGATGGTACACTGATGAAAAGGACAACATCACTGATTTCACGACTAATTCAAAAATTGTTTCAAGGGAAGTCGGAAGACTTAAAATGAGCGTGGAAGACGCAAAAAGAATTCAGAATCAGATCAAAAGTGCAACTGGAGAAGAAAAAGAAATAATTGGATTTCTGCATTTTCCCGCATATTTCAAAGATTACATCTGTGAAGAACTCATTGATGTGTTTGCTGAAAACGGAATAAAAAGAGTATACTACGGACACATCCACGGAAATTACACATCTTCACCCAGATTGTTCTACAGAGGTGTGGATTTTTACCTGGTGTCAGCTGATTATTTGTTTTTTAATCCAATTAGTGTGGAATAGAACAATAATTACTAGACACCAAGTTCAAGCATTGACAATAGAGAAAGGAAGCATAACTATGAAAAACGAACTTACTGTAAAGAGGCTCATATCTTTCATTTTGATTGTAGCCACAATCCTCACAATGCAGGGATTGGTTGTGGGTGCTGCAGATATAGCCAATGGTTTAAGAGACGAGTCGGGTAATGAGGATTTTGTTTTTGAAGATAACTCCTCAGCCTATGAATATACAAACGTGCAAACGGACATTGAAACACCCGTTAATCCTGCATTAAGATTGTTTGCGGAAATACAAAAGCAGATAAAAAATGGAACTCTTTCTCCCCTAACAGATGAAACCAAAATTGAAGAAATAGAAAGAATGATTGGAAGGGAACCGAATAACAGAGATTTAACAATACAGAATTTCAATGTAGGAGAGTACGTAAAAGATTATACAAACAGATACCTAGTCGGAAGAGGCGAAGAATCAGTGGATTTGAGCAATCTTTCACTTCACAGAGAGTATAACGTTGGAACAATTATAGGAAGAAACGGCATCGGAACAGAGATAAAACTTGTGTATGATCTCGATGAGAGCACAAACTTTGCTCCGCATTTTGTTAAAACAAATGATGTCGTATATTACGTTGCCAGAGCATCGCTCCTTATTGATGTGACTAACAATGTGCAAACATGGGGTTCAGTTCAAACAGAAACATATTCAACCTTTAATGCAGCATACTATGATTCATGCCAGCAAAACCTCGGAGAGTACGAATATGTTGAGAACGGAGTCATGTACTACTACATAGAACTCCAGTTCATCGACATGGGTGAATACTACCTGTATGACTATCTCGGAGAAGGAAAAGACTTACATAGCACCAACAGCCAGTTGTCAGATGGCTGGAGATTCAATATCCCGTACATTGAAGTACAGACTGAAGACGGCGATAATATGTCAATTCTTCAGGTACTTCACCTGGATAACGGCATGTCCATAAACATGAAAGACTATGTCTTCACAAACAGAGAACTGGAAGATGTAACGATTACAAGAGGAACATATTCAACGAGTGCAGGAACGGCCACAACAAAGGTAGTCCTTCTGGATGGTACAACATACTACTTTAACTCGGATGATGACTGCATAAGAAAAGAGGACAGATACGGAAACGGAATAAACTACACTTATGACTCACTTGAAGGGTATCTGGTTTCAATAACAGCAGATACAGGAGCAAGTGTCACATTTGTTTACACAAGCTCGGGAATAACAGTCACATCTCCTGATGGAAGTGTCGTAACAATCGGAATAACATTAAACATTGATCAAAACAGAGAAGTAACAAGCATAGATTACGGATCAAACGAAATATATACTTTTGAATATTCAACATCGGATTACGATGTGGAATTCTGTGGTTCTATTGTAGATTACGTGTCATATAAGAAACTGACGAAAGTAACAGAACCAAGTGGAACATATGTACAATACACTTACTCATCCAGACAGGCAGGTTGGGGAATAGGCCACAGGGATTACCCTGTACTTGCGAGCAAAAGGGTCAATGAAAACAATACGACGAAATATACAGTTACATATTCAGCAACAGGTATCGCATACGATTCTCAGTCTCATTTAGCTAAAAACGAACTTGACTACAAGTACTATGTTCTTGTTGTTGAGAGCAATAAGAGAACCCAGTATACGTTCGATGTCAACAACCTTTGCATAGAGCAAGTATTCAGCGATGAAAAAGTGACAAAGACATATAACGAATACTACCTTCCCGAGACTGTGACAACCAAGGTTGGTAGCCTTACAAAAACTGAAAGCTATACATACGACTCCAAAGGAAATGTGCTCACATATACAAATCCAGAGGGAAATGTAACAACATGCACATACAGCCAGTACTACGGACAGCTTTTGTCAAAGACATTTGGAAACCTCAGAATTGAAAACACACTGAGCCAGGATAATAAGTCCATATCCAGAGTAGAGAAGTACTGGAGTAATGTTCTAGTCAACAGAGCAGACTTTACATATGACTCATACGGAAATGTACTGACTGAAACAGAATACATCTATCCGGGAACAGGAACAAGAGTAACAACCTACGCATATACAGACAATGTGTCTAGACCTACCGGTATCAACTACAACGGAATGTTTGCCACATCAAAGACAATATCCGGAGTAAAAGACGCAGATAACCAGAATGTTGGAAATATTGTCACGACAATGAGTTACGACATGCTCGGAAGAGTACTGTCAAGCACAGACGCTGAAAACAATACAACTTCTTTCACATATAACACCAAAGGACAGCTTACGGCAGTAACATATCCAAACAATTCAACGGAAAGCTATACTTATGATGCTGTAAATGAAAGGGTAACACACACAGACAGAAGCGGATATACACTGGTAACTCAATATGACTATCTGAGCAATGTTCTGACCATAAAAGAAAACAGCACAAACCATGTGCTGCAGACAAATACTTATGACATATACGGCAGAACAGCAACAAGTGCCAATTATGGTTCACAATCAGTTACTGAATACACTTATGACATAAAAGACAGGGTAACGTCACAGAAGATAAAGAATTCACAGGGAACAGTTCAGTACGAGGAAAACTATGCTTATTCAGTTGAGAGCATTTCTGGTGAATATTATCTAAAGACACAAAAGACGGTGGCAGGAGACACCAATTCCCCTTCAATTGTAACAAGCGAATATGTAAACAAACTCGGTCAGCTTGCAATGACCGGAGAAACAATAGAGGGGACCGAAGTCAGAACCGTAAACACATTTGACATATACGGAAACAATACAAGTGTAAGCAGAAACGGAAGGACAACAAGCTACACTTACGACTTTAACGGAAAAGTCTTAACTGAAACAAACGCACTAAACAATACTACCACATATACCTATGACAATCAGGGCAACGTACTGACGGTAACTGATGCATTAAACGGAACCGTAAGCTATACTTACGATACAATAGGCAGAAAAATAAAGACAACTGCAACACTTCAGAGCGGTGTAACAAACATAACAAAAGAATATTACAACAAAAACAGTCTTCTGACTGAGACTAAAGTGACGGATAACATCGCCACCGTATACCTGCGCTCTCAAAACACATATGACTGCATGGGAAATGTTACAGCAGTGACACAAATCGATGGAAACAGCAGCATAGAAAAGACCATGACATATGACGGAGCGGGAAGACTTCTGACAACAACTGTCAATAACAAGACCACGACAAATACATATGACCTCAGAGGAAATCTCGGCAGTTCAACTGACGGATTGAATCATACTGAGACTTATGTAACTGATTCAAATGGACTTCTCACAAGCAAAACAGACAGAAACGGGACCGTGTTTACATACACATACAATGCTTTGGGAAAAGTTCTTACTGAAACTGCAACAAATAATAATACAACTCAGACAAAGACATATACATACGCAAAATCAGGCCTGCTTAGAAGTTCAAGCAATAACGGGGTTGTTGTTACTAATACTTACGATTCATGTGGAAGACTTATCAGTCAAACGGAAACTGGCGGAATAGAGCATGTATATTCATATAACTCAAACCACGAAAGAACTGATTACAAACTGTATATTAATGATGAGATAGAATTGTGTGAAAAGTACACATACAATGCTCTTGGCCAAGTTCTCACAACAAAAGAAGTAAAGAAAGTGGAACTGAGTTCAATAAGTCAGACCGGACACCAGGGCAACTCTATACTTACATCCGAAGGAACAGTACTTGGAACATACACAATATCAAACAACGGAAACGGTGATGTTGTAATATACAATTCAAACGGAATAGCAATAGAGAGTGTATCCTATACCGGAATAAGTGTCAGCGGAGAGATATATCTTGACTCTAACGGAGACGTTGATTCCGGATACATCATGTATGACGGAGAAGAGTACGACTTTGGAAACATAGGAAGTTATGATCCTGAAGAGATGCTGTTGGGCGGGGTATCCATTGTCTATTACGTAACAAATTCAAGCGGAACAATAACTGAGACAATACTTGCAGATATTCCTCATGTACCTACTCCTGAAGGGTATATGAGCTGGGTATATGAAGGATTCTTGTCGGGTGAAGGAAGTGTTGTTCAGTATGTCGAACAAAATCCTTATGTAACATATACGTATGACGCAAGAGGGAACATACTTAGCGAAACATACAATAACGGAACAAGTACCGAATATACATATTATCCGTCCGGACTGCCCGAGACCATGACAAACAAGTGCGGAAACACCATATTGTCTTCATTCAGCTATACATATTATCCGGATGGAAACATAGCAAGTGTAACCGAAAATGGTGGAAAAGTAACATATTACAGTTATGACGGATATGGAAGGCTTGTTGAAGAAAGAACAGTTGCAAACAATACGACAAAAGTAATATCATATACTTATGATGATAACGGCAACAGAACAAGCAAGACCGAGAACGGAATAACGACAAGTTATACCTATGACGGAAACAACAGACTGACAACTGAAACAACAAGTTTAGTCCTAACATATTATTCTTACGACAACAACGGAAATCTTCTGAGTGTTCTCGTAGGAGGCAACTACACAGGTGCTTACACTTATGACCTGTTCAACAGGGAAAAGAGTTATACACCTAACTACGTAAGTTACACCTACTATACATACAGAGCAGACGGACTTAGGCATTCAATTGGAAGCACTGTTCACTCTTGGGATGGAAGCAACATAGTCTGTGACATAGACGGAACAGATTATATCCTCTATTTCAGAGCAATTAGCCTTGTATTCTACAGAGAAAACAGTACAGACAAGTATTATCTGAGAAATATCCAGGGAGATGCAATCCAGCTGACAAACTCAAGCGGAGTTGTAGTCAAGAGTTACACATATGACGCTTACGGAGAAGAGAAGAATCCTAATTCAAATGATAACAACCCATTCAGGTACAGAGGTGAGTATTACGACAAGGTAACCAAGACAATTTATCTCAGAGCAAGAAGTTATTCAGCATCCAGAGGAGTATTCACTACAGAAGACCCAATTCGAGATGGAGACAACTGGTATGGATATTGCGGTGAAAATCCAGTCAATAGGATTGATTTCAATGGTGAAGAATGGTGGCACTGGGCATTAGCTGCAGCAATTGTTGTTGCTTGCGTTGCGGCAACAGTCATAACCGCAGGAGGATTCGCAGCGGCAGCAGGAGCGGTAGCGGCAGTTGCTGCAGGTACGACAACAGGAGTTGGAGTTGCAGCGACTGTTTGCGCGGGAGCAACTTTGTTTTCTGCGACAGCATTGGCCAACTCTACGGTTGTGGCTGCATGCGATAGCAAATCATGGGACGATTTTGCAAATCACGGCGAAGCCGCGCTCATTAGCACAGGAGTCGGAGTTGTTGCGGGAATAGCATACGGACTTGCTCTTGAAGGAGCACAAGCGATTGATAATCGTAGAGCAAATAATAATTCAAATAAATCATCTTCATCAATCGAAAAAAATGTAAGTAATAAATCAACTTCTTCAACAAACCACAACAATTCCTCTCATAGTTCATCAAGTAGAGAAGTAAAAGAGTTTCTAAAGAAAAATAATGCGCCAGTAAGAGAAACATTAAGATCATATAGAGGTACACCTGAACTGAAAACACTTGATGAAGATACTACTGTATTTAGAAAATGGGGAGGCGAAACAGCCGAATTTGGTCACTGGGTATCACCCATCGACTATGGCGACGATGCGAGAAATATGCTTTCATTACCACCATGTAATACGGCGGAAAACACAACAATGTTCACAATTCCTAAAGGAACCACAGTAATTGTTGGTCAAGCTGAATCGATTTTTGTGAATACATCGGGAGGAGGACTACAGTGGTGGGTTGCTCACTTGGAAAAATAAGCGTAATAGACGATAAAAAAATAGTTACTCTCGCAAATAAAGTTGCCGATCAAGTTAACAAAGAATTAGATAATAAAAAAACCAAATGGGATGCCAATCAATTAAAATCAATTGTTTTACCCGAAATAAAAATGTTGTTAAAATCTCATGATGATAAAAAAAAGTTTTATGAATACTTGTCAGAAAATGAGATGTTGGAATCAACATATTTGATTATCGATTCACTTGATGGTTTAAACAAAAGTACTCTCGGAAAAACAATTCTATGTTTACAAAATAGAATTGATAAAGCTATGAAAAGAACGAAAAGACCAATTTGAAAAAGAATGCGGTATCGTAATACCGTTATGAATTCAAAGCCAAGCATTTGAAATGAGAAAAAGTCAATGAATAAATAGTTGGTAAGGAGGCATGATAAAAAGGTAAAGTGGTGAAAAGCAGTACGAGAATTCTGTGAATCTGTTACAATAAAAGTAACAGGAAGACAGAGTAGATACTAATTCGTCATAAACAATGATTCTAGAGATCTATAAGGAGAATGAATGGG
>JAEEGL012813299.1_pt1 | contig 10137 bp, 11 predicted proteins | sample 9134231 | NCBI WGS metagenome assembly JAEEGL01 (sample SAMN16246548, study PRJNA631951) | gut metagenome | biome: gut microbiome; feature: rumen; material: fiber-attached | host: Bos | place: Iran: Karaj | collected 2018-10
AGTGGATCTACGAGAAGACCACGAACCTGGTGCACGACAACATGGGCGAGTTCTTTATGGGCTTCGCGCCGTTCATCGGAGCCATTATCGGGCTTTCGGCGTTTTCGAGCCTCCTCTCCCTGCTGGGGCTCTTCCCGCCTACGTCCGATCTGAACGTGGTGGCCGGCTGGGCGATCCTCTCGTTCGCCCTCATCACCGCTTATAAGATGAAAGGCGGTTTCGGCACCTACGCGAAAGGGTATCTCTCGCCGACGCCGGTGCTTCTGCCCATCAACATCATCAGCGAGTTTGCCACGCCGCTCTCGATGGCTTTCCGTCATTACGGCAACGTGATGAGCGGATCGGTCGTCTCGGTGCTGGTGGCCGCCGCGCTGCAGGGTCTGTCGAGCCTGCTTCTGGGGTGGCTTCCGGGGTTCCTGGGGAACATCCCGTTCCTGCAGGTGGGTGTTCCGGCCGTGCTGTCCGTGTATTTCGACGTGTTCAGCGGATGCCTGCAGGCGTTCATCTTCGCGATGCTGACGATGATGTACGTCTCGGGAGGCTTCCCTCAGGCGGAGTACGAAGCCAGGCTGAAGAAAAAAGCGGCCCGCAGGGCCGAACGGGAAGGCAGGATCGCTTAAGCAGTTCTGCACGCTGCAGAATTGCCTGATACAACAAATCCATTTAATTATTTATAACAGGAGGAAACATTATGTTGGAGATCGCATTGAGTATCATCATGGGCTGCTGCGCACTGGGCGCCGGAATCGCTATGATCGCGGGTATCGGCCCCGGTATCGGTGAAGGTAATGCCGTTGCCAAGGCCTGCGAAGCCATCGGCCGTCAGCCGGAAGCCAAGAGCGAAGTTACCTCTACCATGATCATGGGCTGCGCCATCGCGGAGACGACCGGTCTGTATGCTCTGATCATCGCCATTCTGCTGATTTTCGTAGCCCCCGGCGTGATGAGCGGCGTACTGGCGCGTTTCGTCGGTTAACAGCGTCTGCCCGCAAAGGGCGGGGCATTGAAACCCTAAAGGAGAAGAATCTATGCAGTCATCGGAGATTATTTCGGTCAATTTGTGGCAGATTCTGATTTCCTTAGCCAATCTGGTCATTCTGTACCTGATCGTGAAAAAGTTCCTGTACGAGCGCGTGAAAAAGGTGCTGGAAGAGCGCCGGCGCAACGTGGATACCCAGTACAGCGACGCCGCGAGAGCCCGCACGGAGGCAGGAGAGCTCGAAGCTTCCTGGAACCGTAAAATGGAGGGCGCGGAGGCGGAGGCCAACCGCATCATCGAGGATGCCACGGGCCTGGCCGCCGGCCGGAGCGAACGCATCGTCGCGGAGGCTCAGGAGCGCGCCGGGTATATCATGCGGCAGGCCGAAGCGGAAGCCGATCTGGAGCGCAAGAAGGCGCAGGATGACATGAAACAGCAGATCGTGGACGTATCCACCGCGCTGGCCGAGAAGATCATCGGCCGGGAGATCAATCCCGACGATCATCAGCATCTGATCGACCAGTTCCTGGATGAGATAGGTGAGAGCGATGGAGGTCTATAAGGAATATGCCACAGCTCTGTTTTCGCTGGCAAAGGAAACGGGGCAGGAAAAAGAGATTTACGAAGGGCTTGCTGCCGTAACGGAGGTGTTCCGCAAGAACCCCGACTATATGTCGCTGCTGGGTTCCCAGAGCATCCCGAAAGAGGAGCGCGCCCAGGTGCTCGACGTTGCTTTCGGAGGCCGGATCCCGGAGGACCTCCTCTCGTTTGTGAGCCTGTTGTCCGACAGGAACCGGATCTTCAGTTATTATCAGTGTGCCGACGAGTATAACGAGATGTACCTGGCTTCTCTCAACCGGGTGATAGCCAAGGTGACCAGCGCGGTAGCCCTGACCGGCGAGGAAAGAAGCCGGATTTTGCGGGCGATCGCCAAAAAGACCGGGAAGGAAGTGGTGCTGGAGAGCATCATCGACCCCTCGATCATCGGCAGCATCATTGTGGAGTACGACGGCAAAATACTGGACGGAAGCGTGCGGCGCCGCATTGATACCATGAAGGAAGTGATATCCAATGAACCTTAGAACCGACGAGATCTCAAGCATCATCAAAGAACAGATCAAGAATTACCGTTCGCATATCGAGCTGGCGGAGACCGGCAACGTCATCCTGGTGGGTGACGGCATCGCCCGGGCATACGGCCTGCGCGACTGCATGGCCAACGAGCTCCTGGAGTTCGACGACGGCAGCTTCGGCATGGCTCAGAACCTGGAAGACGAGACGGTTTCCATCGCGCTCCTTTCCAATAAGAACGCCGTCCGCGAAGGTACGCAGGTGCGTCGGACGGGGCGCGTTCTGTCGGTGCCGGTGGGTGAAGCGCTGCTCGGCCGCGTCGTGAACGCGCTGGGCGAGCCCATCGACGGCAAGGGCCCGGTGGTGACCACCGAAACCCGTCCCATCGAGAGCGAAGCGCCGGGCATCATCGAGCGCAAGAGCGTTTCGGTTCCTTTGGCGACCGGCATCAAGGCGATCGACAGTATGATTCCCATCGGCCGAGGGCAGCGCGAACTGCTGATCGGCGACCGCCAGACCGGCAAGACCGAGATCGCCATCGATACCATCATCAATCAGAAAAATTCCGACGTGCTCTGCATCTACGTGGCGATCGGCCAGAAGAGCTCGTCGGTGGTGCAGCTGGCCGGCGAACTCGACCGCGCCGGCGTCATGGATAAGACCATCATCGTATCGGCCTCGGCTTCCGAGAGCGTGCCGCTGCAGTATATCGCCCCCTATTCGGGCTGCGCGATGGCGGAGTATTTCCGCGAGAAGGGCAGAGACGTCCTGATCATTTACGACGATCTTTCGAAACACGCGGTGGCTTACCGTGCGCTTTCGCTGCTCATCCGCCGCCCGCCGGGCCGCGAAGCCTACCCCGGCGACGTTTTCTACCTGCATTCCCGCCTTCTGGAGCGCGCCGCGTGCGTGGCGCCCGAATACGGCGGAGGATCGATCACGGCGCTGCCCATCATCGAAACGCAGGCCGGCGACGTCTCGGCGTATATCCCCACCAACGTCATCTCCATCACCGACGGTCAGATATTCCTGGAGACCGAGCTGTTCCATTCCGGCATCATGCCGGCCATCAACCCCGGTATCTCGGTCAGCCGAGTCGGCGGCAGCGCGCAGCTCACCGCGATGAAGAAGGTTTCCGGCGAACTGAAGCTTCTGTACGCGCAGTACCGCGAGCTGGCGAGTTTCGCGCAGTTCGGCAGCGACCTCGACGCCGATACCAAGGCCCGTCTGGCGCTCGGCGAACGCATCGTGGAAGTGCTGAAGCAGGGGCGGAACAGTCCGCTCAGGCCCGGCTGCCAGATCGCGATCGTGTACGCGGTCACGAACGGTTATCTGAACGACGTGCCGGTAAACAAGGTCGCCGCCTATGAAAAGGTGCTGTACGAGCTTCTGGAGAACAAATACAACGATCTTTTGGAGTCGTTTGAGCATAATCAGTATTCCGACGAGCTCATCGCCGTACTGAAGAAAGCATTGGGTGAGATGAATGGGCGCGGATACTAAACAGCTGCGCAACCGCATCAAAAGCGTTGACAATACCCTGCACCTGACGAAAGCGATGGGCCTCGTGGCCTCGTCCAAGATCCGGCGGGCCGTGCAGGCGATGCTCCGCGGCAGGCAGTATTCGAGCGCGGTGGAGGATATCCTGCATACACTCGCTGCCTCTCCGGAGTGCCGCAAAAGCCCCTTTATGGCGGAACGCGGCACGGAGCGCACCCGCATCGTCGTGATCGCGGGCGACCGCGGAATGTGCGGCGGATACAACGTCAACGTTTTCCGGCTGATCAGCGAACAGTTTGCCGAGGCCGAGATACTGCCCATCGGGCGGAAAGCCTGCACGCGCTACGGGAAGGACAGCGTTTCCTCCGAGACCTTCTCTCTCGCGGAGGCGACCGAATGGGCGGAAAGGCTCTGCCGCGAATATGCGGACGGCGAGTACGACAGGCTGGGCATCGCAAGCACCTGCTACGTCTCCGCGATGACCCAGGAGCCGCAGATCGAGTGGATCCTGCCGCTTTCGGGCGGCGAGGCATCCGCGCGGCCGGTGATCTTCGAACCGGACGAACTCTCGATCCTCAATCTGGCCGTGCCGGAATACGTGGCCGGCAAGATCATGGCGGCGGTGAAGGAAAGCTTCGCGAGCGAAGTGACCGCGCGCCGCACCGCGATGGATTCGGCGGGCCGCAACGCGCAGGAAATGATCGACAACCTGACCATCCAGTTCAACCGGGCGCGGCAGGGCGCCATCACACAGGAGATCACCGAGATCGTAGCCGGCAGTCAAGGCGGGCTATAGAAAAGGAGTATCCATGGAAACGAAAGCAAAAGGAGTCGTCTCCCAGGTCATGGGGCCTGTGGTAGACGTCAGATTTGAAGCCGGCGAGCTTCCCGCCATTTTCAACGCGCTCACGATCCCGATCGGGGAGCGTACGCTGACCGTGGAAGTTGCGCAGCATATCGGCGACAACGCCGCCCGCTGCATCGCGATGGCCTCCACCGACGGCCTGAAGCGCGGCACCCCGGTGACCGATACCGGCGGCCCCATCAGCGTGCCCGTCGGCCGCGCGACACTGGGACGCATCTTCAACGTGCTGGGCAATACGGTGGATAACGGGCCCGAGGCCGAGACCGAAGAGCGCTGGAACATCCATCGTCCGGCTCCCGCGTACAACGAGCTGGCCACCTCCACCGAGATCCTCGAGACGGGCATCAAGGTCATCGACCTCATCTGCCCCTACGCCAAGGGCGGAAAGATCGGCCTGTTCGGCGGCGCCGGCGTGGGCAAGACCGTTCTGGTCATGGAGCTCATCCATAACATCGCTACCGAGCACGGCGGCCTGTCCGTGTTTGCCGGCGTAGGCGAGCGCACCCGTGAAGGCAACGATCTGTACAGTGAAATGAAGGAATCCGGCGTTCTGAAAAATACCACGCTGGTCTACGGTCAGATGAACGAACCGCCCGGAGCCCGTATGCGCGTCGGCCTGTCCGCGCTGACCATGGCGGAGTATTTCCGCGACGCCGAGAACCAGGATGTCCTCCTGTTCATCGACAACATCTTCCGCTTCACGCAGGCCGGTTCCGAAGTATTGGCTCTGCTGGGCCGCATGCCTTCCGCGGTCGGTTATCAGCCGACGCTGGCCACCGAGATGGGCGCCCTTCAGGAGCGCATCACCTCCACCCGCAAAGGGTCCATCACGTCGGTGCAGGCGGTGTACGTGCCGGCCGACGACCTGACCGACCCCGCTCCGGCTACCACGTTTGCTCACCTCGACGCTACGACCGTTCTGTCCAGAAGCATCGCTTCGCAGGGCATCTACCCGGCCGTGGATCCTCTGGAATCCACCAGCCGCATCCTTTCCGCCGATGTTCTGGGCGAGGAGCACTATGCCGTCGCCAAGGAAGTGCAGCGTATCCTGCAGCGGTATCAGGAGCTGATGGATATCATCGCCATCATGGGTATGGACGAGCTTTCCGACGAGGACAAGCTGCTGGTGCAGCGCGCCCGCAAGATCCAGCGTTTCCTGTCGCAGCCGCTGTTCGTGTCCGAGAAATTCACCGGCATCCACGGCGTGTACGTGCCGCTCGCGGAGACCATCCGCGGGTTTAAAGAGATCATCGAAGGCAAACACGACGATCTGCCCGAATCGGCGTTCCTGTTCGTGGGTACCATCGACGATGCGGTAGCCAGGGCAAAGGGGTAAGCCATGAAAACGTTTCCGCTTACCATCGCCTCCCCGGAGGGCAACTCCTTCCAGGGAGAGGCAGTCACGCTGATCGTTCGCGGGATCGAGGGCGATCTGGCTGTTCTGGCCGATCATACGCCCTTCATCACCTCGCTTCGTCCCGGGCGCGTGAAGCTGGAGATTCCGGCGCATCCGGAGGACGAGGCGTCGCAGGAGCTCGTGATCCGCTATGCGAACGCGAGAGGCGGACTGCTTTCGGTATCGAAGGAGCAGGTGACGCTGCTGTCTTCCAGCTTTCAGTGGGAAGAAGAGGCGTAAAGATAATTAAGAGGCCTGATAAAAAGGGGGTGTTCCCTACGCCGCACCCCAAAGTGTCGGGCCTCTTTTTTACAGACAGCCGCCGGGTGCAGGGTTGTCTGTGACTGGTTGAGGAGGCAAAGCAAGGTGAAAACGATGAAGGAAGACGTTTGGAAAGAATCGGTGGACTTCTGGAACGAAGCGTATTCCCTGCGCGAAGAGGATGTGCGGCAAAGAAAAGAAGAAGCCGACCCTGAAGCGTGGAAGGAACTTGCGCCTTCTGTCAAGCAGACCGAGGCGATCGAAACGCTCGGAGGCTGCCGAAGGCTTCTCGATTACGGCTGCGGGCACGGCTGGGCGTCGGTGATCGCCGCAAAGAGCGGGTGTCCCTGTGTGACGGCGGTGGACGTGGCTCCCAACAGCCGTCTTCAGGCAGAGCTGACAGCGGAGCTCTACGGCGTAAAGGAGCAGATCGCTGCCCGGACTATCGCGGCCGACTTCCTGCAGACGGAGCCCGAGGACTCCTACGACGGATTCTTTTCTTCCAATGTGCTCGACGTGGTGCCCGATGAAGTGGCGGACGATATCCTTGCCGGCGCGTACCGGGTGCTCGAGCCGGGGAGTCCGCTTGTGATCAGTCTGAATTATTATACGCAGCCTTCGGACAATCCCGAACGTCATATGGAGGCACGCGAGGGGAAGTATTTGTTTGTCAACGGTATTCTGCGGCTGGCCTGTCACACCGACGAGGACTGGGCGGAACGGTTCAGCCGGTTTTTTACCGTGGAAAAACTGGTGCATTATGCCTGGCCCGGGGAACAGACCGAGCGGCGGAGGCTTTTCTATCTGCGGAAGAAATGAAGAGGGCAACAGAAGATCGGTCATCACGCTTCGGGTGACTTGCGTGCTGCCACGAGGTTTTGCTGATTCTTGCGCTGATAGGCAACAGTCCGGCAGGAAAGATCGGAAAAAAAGCACTGTAGAGTCCGAAAACGGCGGAACCGGACTTTTTTCACAGAAGCTATTGACAAAACCGCACATCACGGCTTATAATAAACAAGCCTTGAAGAAAGGCTATCGGAATGTGGCTCAGCTTGGTAGAGCGCTGCGTTCGGGACGCAGAGGCCGCAGGTTCAAATCCTGTCATTCCGACGTGATTCAAAGGCGAAAAGAATGCCGCTGCATCGTGCTTGCATGAATGCAGCGGTTTTCTTTTGAGCCGCCACATGCGAGCAGTGCGGAGGAGCGAGTGGATGGGCAGCACGGGAAGCGCGGGTGCTGCAGTATATCACAAACATTGCGGGATGGCAGAGCAGCGAAGCATTTGGGAAGAGCTCAAATACTGTAAAAAATCTGTTTCCAAAACATTCCTTTTGTGGTAATATGAGATCATCAAAAACGAAAGGGGAGAGGTTTAAAATGAACGAAGTCCTTCAGTGTATCAAGACCCGCCGCAGTGTCCGTGCCTTTACCGAGGAACGCATCCCCGACGAGGCCGTCGAGAAGATCGTTGAGGCCGCCATCTATGCTCCCAGCGGACGCAATCTGCAGAGCTGGCATTTTACCGTGGTGCACGACCGCGAGAAGATCGCCCGCGTCGCCAAACTGATGCAGGAGCTTATGGGGAACCCGAACTACTGCTTCTACAACCCCGATATGCTTATCTTTGTAGCGGCTGACCGCAATAACAATCTGGGTCAGCTCGATACCGGCTGCGCGATGGAGAACATCTTCCTGGCCGCGCATTCGCTCGGCATCGGGTCGGTGTGGTGCAATCAGATGTACGAACAGTGCGACAAGCCCGAAATGCGTGCCCTTCTGACCGAGTTCGGCCTGCCCGAGACCCACGTGATCTGGGGAACCGCGGCGCTCGGATACGCCGTGGCGACGCCCGATCCGCGTCCGCGCGCGGAGGGAACCGTCAATTTCGCCTGATCCTGTTGAAAAACAGACGAAAAACGCCGGAAGTGCTGCAGAACGCACAGATCCGCCAAATCGGTTTGAAAACAGACGGTTCGGACAGAACTTGTCGAACAGCAAACAAAACGGCTATAGTCTGACGCAGAACGGATAAAACGGCGGAAAAGTGTTTTCTATCCGACAGAACCGACGATCTTTGTCGGTTATCTTACAAAACGCGAGAAAGGAGTATGACAATGGATAAATACGTATGTTCCGTTTGCGGATATGTGTATGATCCCGAGGCAGGCGATCCCGATAACGGCATCGAGCCCGGCACCGCCTTCGAGGATCTTCCGGAGGATTGGGTATGCCCGCTGTGCAGCGTCGACAAATCCAATTTCGAGAAGGAATAAGAGTTTGTGCAGGTAATGGGGGAAGGGAAGGCTTTTGAAAGAAACTGAACGCTTTCAAAAGCCTCCCCTTCCTCTTCTTTTTTGCCTGAGAACTCTTATTCCTTCTTTTCAATAACGCCTCTTAAAAAGGTAGAACACTTTCAAGCAGGCACTCCGGCTCCCTTCCTATTTGTCTTCTCTGGATCAGTTTATTCCTTCTCTTGAAATTCTATGGGTCAACAAGGTGGCTGACGCCGATTACGGCAATAGTATCTTTTCTAAAGTAAATCATCATAATACGGAGTTCACGAAAGTGGATGCCGCCGCTTACAGCGGTGTATTCTCAGCCACTACAGCATAAAAAAGACCGCCGGACTCTGTCAAGCCCTCGGCGGCCTTAGGTATACGTGCGGATGATCTCTTCCGCCACCTCTCGTCGGGAGAGACTTCGGTCCATCGCCTGTTTTTCGATAAACCGGTGCGCCTGCGGCTCCTCCATTCCCCTCTCCGTGATCAGCAGCCATTTGGCGCGGTTGACCAGCCGTATCTCCGCCATTTTTTCCTCTATGGAAACGGTCTTCTTGCCCAGCTGCCGGAGCCTTTCCCGCGCGCTTCCCAGCCAGTCGAGCGAGAGCTCGAACAAAGGACGGTTGAATGGCTTGGAGAGCACGAATACGCCGTATTCCGCCGTTTTGGCATACAGTTCGCTGTAGAGCTCCGCGCGGACCAGAAGCAATACCGCCGTTTCGGAGGAGCGCGCCAGATCGATGGCGAAACGGGTGCCGGTCTCATCCGGCAGAGGAGAATTGATGATGACAAGGTCAAAGGAAACGTCTCCCGACAGCCGTTTGGCCGCGTTGACGCTTGTGACCACGTGAACAGGTGCGAAACGGGATTCCGGGAGAAGGGAAACAAGAGCGGTATTCGTTTTTTCCGCCGCCGATACGACGAGCACGCTGTAGATCCGTTCCTGCAGGCTCATAGTTTCTCCCTTCTCTGCGAGAGGCTACCTGTCGCAGTAGATATTCAAGATTTCCCGGGGCACATGTTTGCGGATGAAATCACTTTCGGATGCCAGCCGGCAGGCCTCTTCCAAAGCTGCCGGAAGTTTTTCATAGCCGGATAATGCTTCCGGAGAGGCTTTGTACAGGTTGAAGTCCACGGGAGGCGGAAGTTCGCACCCGCTCGCGATGCCGTCCAGAGCGGCATGGATCATCAGCGCAAAGGCAAGATACGGATTGGCCAGAGGGTCGGGCGATCGCAGTTCCGCGCGGCGGTATTCTCCCTGAGCGGCCGGGATCCGGATGAGCTGCGATCTGTTTTCGTGCGACCAGGAGATGATTCCGGGAGCCTTAAAACGGCCGAGGCGCCGGTACGAAAGGTCGGCCGGGTTCAGGAAAGCGGTCATAGGTTTGATATGCGAAAGGATGCCGGAGAGCATTCCGTCAAAAGCGGCCGTTTTGTCGGAGGGCCTGATCGACATATTGATATGGAAGCCGTTTCCGGGAGCGTTCTCCAGGGGCTTCGGCGAAAAGTCTGCGCAGACACCGTTCCGGAAGGCGACAGTCTTGACGACGCGCTGGAACATCATCACCTGATCGGCCGCGGTGAGAGCGTCGGAATAGCGGAAATCGATCTCGTTCTGACCCGGCCCGGCCTCATGATGCGAGCTTTCCGGGCGTATCCCCATCTGTTCGAGGGTGAGGCAGATCTCACGCCGCACGTTTTCACCATGATCCTCCGGCGCGATATCCATATAGCCGGCCTCATCGACCGGCACCGCCGTCGGGGAGCCGTCCGGATCGAGCTTGAA
>JAEEGL013271595.1_pt1 | contig 10137 bp, 5 predicted proteins | sample 9134231 | NCBI WGS metagenome assembly JAEEGL01 (sample SAMN16246548, study PRJNA631951) | gut metagenome | biome: gut microbiome; feature: rumen; material: fiber-attached | host: Bos | place: Iran: Karaj | collected 2018-10
ATTTTGCCGTAGTGGACGCTAGACGGATCTTTAATAAGGTCTACCGGGTCATTAGCTCCAAAAAATATGCTGGAAGATTCTGCGTCAATGGTGAATGTGTCTATAACCTCTGATGTCTTTGTCTTGTAGATTGTTATTACAAGGAGAAGCTTGTCTGGTTTTCCGCTCCATGTGGCAATGTTGTCTTCCCAGTAAGTAATCGTCGGCTCTACGATGTAGTCGTATTTTTCCTTTGTCTCTGCGTTGACGGATTTGTAATCTGGAAAGCGGTTTAAAAGACTTGCGTTTACTCCGCATCCGGCCAGTACCTTTTGGAGCTCCAAGGATGTGGTTATGCCGGATTTTGATTCGTCGGGGTAGTCATTAGGAACTGTGATTGCGAAAGTCTCTGCCTTTGAAATTGTTGTGGGCTCAGATTCATGAACTGTAAAGGAAGTTGTTGTGCAGGCAAGGAAAATCATTGAGTATGCTGCAAGAAGAAAAGCTAAAATCTTTTTCATAAAAACCTCGCGTTTTTTTTTATCTATACCTATTATATACTAAGACACAGGCAAATGCAAAAACTGCCATTGTTTTTTTTGCAAAATTTGAGCCGTTGACAGCAAGCGGATTCAAGGCTAAACTGAATCTGGCGGGAGCGATGTGTGTGTGGAGCGGTGTATGACCTTGCACGATGTTAAAGTGGGTGAGACGGTTAGGGTGGTTAAGCTTGGCGGTAACGGTGAGCTTAGGCAGCATTTTTTGGATATGGGGATTATTCCTGGGGCGGAGGTTACGTTTGTAAAGTATGCGCCGCTTGGTGACCCCATGGAATTTAGGCTGCATGGATATGAACTTACCCTTAGGGTTGCCGATGCTCAGAAGATAGAAGTGGAACCAGATTCCGCGTTAGAGATTGGAGCCGCGCCGCAAGGCGTTGCCGCAAGGCAATGGAGTGCCAACGGAACGGCGGAAAGCCCGACCCCGCAAAGCGGGGGAACGCCCAAGAAAGAAAACGGAGAAAATTCAGAACACCCCGGTCTTGGTGAGAGCGGAAAGTTCCACGACAAAAAAAGTGAGAGGCCACTTCCAGACGGAACGGTAATTTCTTTTGCACTTGTTGGAAACCAGAACTGCGGAAAGACAACTTTGTTCAACAAGCTGACGGGTTCTAACCAGCACGTGGGTAATTTTCCGGGCGTAACTGTAGACAGGAAGTCCGGTGCCATAAAGGGCCGTGCGGGTACTGTTATAACTGACCTTCCGGGGATTTATTCAATGTCTCCCTATTCGAGCGAAGAGCTTGTTTCCCGCGATTTTGTTCTTAACGAAAAGCCCCATGCCATAATCAACATTGTGGATGCCACAAACATAGAGCGCAACCTCTACCTTACGATGCAGCTTTTGGAGCTGAACATTCCGCTTGTAATTGCGCTTAACATGATGGACGAGGTTACTGCCAACGGCGGTTCAATAGACGTGAACAAGATGGAGGATCTTTTGGGTGTGCCTGTTGTTCCCATTTCTGCAAAGAAGGGGCAGGGTATTGAAGAGCTTGTTTCCCATGCGATTCATGTTGCCAAGTTCCAGGAGAAGCCCCTGCGCCAGGATTTTTGCGGTAAGGACGACAATGGAGGGGCTGTTCACCGTGCCCTTCACGGAACGGTTCACCTTATAGAAGACCATGCGGAAAAGTCAGGTGTTCCGGTGCGTTTTGCGGCTACAAAGCTTTTGGAGGACGACAAGCGCATTATGCACAAGCTGGACCTTGATGTTAACGAAAAGGAAATGCTTGAGCATATCATCATGCAGATGGAAAAGGAGCGTAAGCTTGACAGGAGTGCGGCTATTGCGGACATGCGCTTTTCTTTTATTTACAGGCTGTGTGATGTCTGCGTAAAGAAGCCGCTTGAAAGCAAGGAGCGTGCGCGTAGCCAAAAGATTGACCGTGTTCTTACCGGGCGGTGGACTGCGATTCCCTGCTTTATTGCGATTATGGCAGGTGTTTTTTACCTTACCTTTAATGTGATTGGGGCTTGGTTGCAGCAGCTTTTGGAGAAGGGGATTGATTCCCTTACCGCTTTTGTTGATTCAGCCCTTACTTCTTCCGGTGTGAATGAAGTTTTGCACGGTTTGATTATAGACGGCATTTTTACCGGTGTTGGCAGCGTGCTTAGTTTTCTTCCTATTATTGTAACCCTCTTTTTCTTTCTTTCTATTCTGGAGGATTCAGGCTACATTGCCAGGGTGGCATTTTTTATGGACAAGCTTTTGCGGAAGATTGGTCTGTCTGGAAGGAGCATTGTTCCGCTTTTGATTGGCTTTGGCTGTTCAGTTCCTGCTGTGATGGCAACCCGTACCCTTCCCAGTGAGCGCGACCGCAGGATGACGATTCTGTTGACTCCTTTTATGAGCTGTACTGCAAAGCTTCCGATTTATGCTTTTTTTGTGAGCGCTTTTTTTCCACGGCATGGTGCTCTTATTATGACGGGGCTTTATCTTTTGGGGATTCTTGTGGGGATTGGAGTGGCCTTTTTGTACAAGGGGACTCTTTTTAAGGGCGAGGCGGTTCCTTTTGTTATGGAGCTGCCAAACTACAGGCTGCCCGGTTTTAGGAACACTACCCAGCTTTTGTGGGAAAAGGCAAAGGACTTTTTGCAGCGGGCTTTTACGGTTATTTTTATTGCTACGATTGTAATCTGGTTTTTGCAGAGCTTTAACTGGAGGCTGCAGCTGGTGGGGAATGCGGAGCTTAGCATTCTTGCTTCTCTTGCGCATCTTATTGCTCCTTTGATGAGGCCTGTTGGGCTTGGGGACTGGCAGATTGTGGTTGCCCTTGTTAGCGGTTTTATTGCTAAGGAGAGCGTTGTTTCTACCATGGAGATTCTGTTTGCGGGCGGGGTGGAGACCCTTGTGTCTTCTTTGACTGCGGCTAGTCTTTTGGTCTTTAGCCTGCTGTATACGCCTTGTGTTGCGGCTATTGCTTCTGTAAAGAGGGAACTCGGTGTGCGGTGGGCTTTTGGAGTTGCCATTTGGCAGTGTGCGGTGGCTTGGGTTTGCGCTCTTGCGGTTCGGCTTTTGGGGCTTGCTTTGCTTTAGATGTGTTTGTTTTTACGGTTTGCATGAGGTGCGCTGGTTTGCATGAGGTGTGGCTGTTTGCGTGAGGTGTGTTCGTTGCATGAGAGGCGTTTGTTTGCAAGCGGGGGGCTTGTTTGCATGAGAGACGTTTGTTTGCAAACTGAGTGCCTGTTTGCATGAGGTGTGGCTGTTTGCATGAGATGTGTTTGTTTGCATGGGGTGTGCCTGTTTGCATGAGGTGCGCTGGTTTGCTTTAGATGTGTTTGTTGCAAGCGGTGTGTTTGTTGCAAGTGTGGTGCTGGTTTGCTTTAGGTGTGTTCGTTGCATGAGAGGCGTTTGTTTGCAAGCGGGGGACTTGTTTGCATGAGAGGCGTTTGTTTGCAAACTGAGTGCCTGTTTGCATGAGGTGTGCCTGTTCAAGTTTGTAGCATATTCAAGCGCGGCAGGGATTGGAGCCCCGTAGTTGCCGCATATGCGGCAATGAGCGCTAGCGAAGGGCGGAAAGCCCCTCAAAAATGGCCTCCTTGCCATTTTTGAGGACGGGTTTTCTGGCGAAAACCCGCGAGTCTTTATGCAAACAATTGACGCGCCCTCCATGGCGCTATTGTTATAAAGAAAATGGCAAGTGTTCTTTTGGGACGCGGGTGTTTTGCATACAAAAGCGCCGCAGAAAGAAATCATAAAAAAACTGCTGCAAGGCATACTGTTGCTTGATGCCTTGCATCGCTTGACACTTGCTAAATAAAGTTGTATATTAAGTTTATGAACAAAACACTACTTCTACTATGCTCAGTCTTCTCTGATTGCCGAAAATAGGCGCTGGTAAGGGTAGTTTTAACTTGTAACTTACAGACCTGTTGCTTCGGCAGCGGGTCTTTTTTCTTTTAAATTTTTTTGCTTTAGAAGGAGATTTTTATGGCTTCAATGAACCCCGACGGAACTTTGACCGGCAAGTACGCTCCAATTGCGGACATTCCAATGGCTAACCGCAAGTGGCCAGCCGCACGCATCACTAAGGCACCAATTTGGTGCTCCGTAGACCTTCGCGACGGCAACCAGGCCCTCGTAAACCCCATGGGTATAGAAACCAAGCTTGCATTTTTTGACCTTATCGTAAAGACAGGCTTTAAGGAAGTGGAAATTGGCTTCCCCGCCGCAAGCGACACCGAATACGACTTTCTCCGCCGCCTTATAGACGAAAAGAGGATTCCCGACGACGTAACAATCCAGGTCTTGTGCCAGGCCCGCGAGCATTTAGTAAAAAAGACCCTGGAAGCCATTAAGGGTGCCCCAAACGTAATTTTCCACATCTACAATTCAACTTCGCCTGCCCAGAGAAAATACACCTTTGGAAAGACAAAGGAAGAAATCAAGCAGATAGCCATAGACGGTGTGCGCTGCATAAAGTCCTGCCTTTCGCCCGAAGACTTAAAGAAAATCCGCCTTGAATATTCACCGGAAAGCTTTTCCATGACGGAAATTGACTACGCCGTAGAAATTTGTGAGGCTGTTAAAAAGGAGTGGGGCTGCTCACCGGACAATAAAATCATCATGAACCTGCCGACTACAGTTGAATGTGCCACGCCCAACGTCTACGCAGACCAGATTGAATACTTCTGTACCCACATCAGTGACCGTGACAGCGTAATCGTAAGCACCCACTGCCACAATGACCGCGGAACAGGCGTTGCATCCGCAGAACTGGGACTTTTGGCAGGTGCAGACCGTGTTGAAGGCTGCCTCTTTGGAAACGGGGAGCGCACAGGTAACCTTGACATTGTAAACGTAGCGCTCAACATGTTCAGCCAGGGGGTTGACCCAATGCTTGACCTGCGTGACCTGCCGGCTGTTGCAGAAAAGTACATGGAATACACGGGCATGGAAATTCCTCCGCGCACGCCTTATGCAGGAGAGCTTGTCTTTACAGCCTTTAGCGGAAGCCATCAAGACGCTATCCGCAAGGGAATGGCCGCCCGGGCAAACCAGAAGGAAAATGCCTTGTGGGATGTTCCCTACCTCTTAATCGATCCGCACGACATTGGCCGCGAATACGAAGGCATTATCCGCATAAACAGCCAGTCAGGAAAAGGCGGCTCTGCATACATCCTTGAGCAGGAATACGGGCTTGTTCTTCCAAAGGCCATGCATCCATCCCTCGGTGCAGTCATAAAAGATGCTGCGGACAAGGCACAGCGCGAGCTTAAGTCTTCCGAAATCTACGAGCTCTTTGAAAAGCATTGGATTAAGGCAGACAAGAACCTTGCAATCGTGGACCTTGCAGAAACCCATGTTGAAGGTTCCAAGGAAAAGGGTGCAGAAGAGCAGACTCTTTGCCGCGCAGTCGTTACATGGAAGGGCAAGCAGTATGCCATTGGAGACAAGGGAAACGGACCTCTGGACGCATTCTGCTGCGCACTTTCAAAAACACCGGCACCAGCCTTTAGCATAACGGCCTTCCACGAGCACAGCATTGGAAAAGGAAACAACACTTTTGCAATGGCCTATGTTCAGCTTACAACCCAGGACGGAAAGCAGTACTGGGGGGCTGGAAAGTCAACCAGCGTAGGACGTGCGGGTGTAGACGCGGTAGTCTCTGCCCTTAACCAGATAGCAATTTAGTTTGCAAAGGGGGATTTTTATCACCAAGGGGGGGGGAAGTCTCCCCCTCGCTACAAAGGCAAGTCGCTCCACAAATGCCAAAAGCGGCAAGCCTCAAATCAAACAACCGTCACCCTGAACTTGATTCAGGGTCTGTGCCGCCACAAAATACAGCTTTTACAACGAGCCGTTTCCGGCATTTGCTCCGCTTTGTTGCCTTTTCCGCTACCCCCTCTGCGGGCTCAAACGCCGCCCGCAACGCCTGCTAGAATGGATGCGTGTTAACATATAATTCCGCGAGTTTTAGTCATAAAACTCGGTAGCAACCGCAGGTTGCGGACAACGCCCCAAAAGGAATTTTTGTTAGCAAAAAAATCGCGAGTTACGAAGTAACTCGGAGAGCACGCGGTGCGTGCGACCAACGCCTGCTATAATGAATATGGATTCGGGGGGCTGCACCGCTAACAAGCATCCGTCACCCTGAACTTGTTTCTGGGTCTGTACCTATACGGCACGCTGCTTCCCTCGTTTGTTCCGCAATGTTGCCTTTATGCAAGGAGAAATTTATGGGTTTAATTTCAGATCTATTCTTTGACAAAAGTCCAAGCCGTAAACCGGAAAAGTCCAAGTCCTCCTGGTGCGACCAAGAAGACGATGAAGACGAAAAGTACGACGAAGACGAAGATGCCGACGACAAATTTGACTATGACGGCTTTGACGAAGACGAGGACTTTTAGCTAGTCCCTGTAACCAATTTGCAGCACCGTGGTTTAACAGTTGATTGCAATAGCAACAAACCTTGTTTGTCAATACAATCCATGTCGCAGTTTTTCCGGCATGTGCCAGCGCACACATGGTACTGCCGGTTTTTACTGCATCCTCCTCTCCTTTTGCCCTTCTTCTGTACCATGTATGGAAGAAGGGTTTTTTGTTGAACAAAGGTCCGTAAACGTGTAAAATATTCATTATGAAAAAGATTTTTGCACTACGGCTCGTAGTTTTTTTTATTTCAGCTTTTGCATCTTTACAAAAGTCACAGGGGCAGGCAGTAAGCATGACGCCTCCTCCCTACAAGGCAGTTTCCGTTCCCTTGGAAAACAACATGGGAACCCTCCACATAATGTCGCTTACTAACGGCCTTACCATTTTCGTAAAGGAAGACACAAACTCCGCTGTAATACGTACAGAATTTGTCTGCAAGGCTGGCATGTCTTCGCAAAGTGCAAGCAACGCAGGCTTTTTTAAGCTATACGCAAACCTCTTTCCGCAAACTTCCATTGCACTTGGAACAAACGTGTTCAAGAGCGTAAAGGTAACCCCCTCATGCAACGCAGACAGCGCAACATACACGGCGGACTGCACTCCGGGCGACCTTGAGGACGTAATAAAGGCTTTTTCCCAGTGCGCCATGCAGCCCCTCTTTTCCGACGAAGAAATTCAGTATGAATACGACAAGCTAAAAAAAGAAGTTGACGACTACGCAACAAGCACTACCGGTTTTATTAACTCCGCAATAGACGGCAGGGTCTTTTCCCAAGAACCGTGGAAGCAGGACTCTGGAATCTACCCAGCCCTGTTTTCCAAGTATTCACCCCAGGAAGTGCGCACAGTTCTTATGGACATTGCAAAACGCTACTACACTCCGGACAATTCAGCAATATTCATTACAGGAAACATTTCCGCACAGTCTGTCTACAACCTTGCGCTAAAGTATTTCTCACTCTGGTCATCATATTACGAAGGAGACAGAAAGCGTTCCCCGGCATCACAGGGGCTTTCCCCTTCAAGCGGAAAAGATGCAAAGAAAAAATTTGTCCTTACAGACCCGTCTTTTTCCAAGGACCTTACCCAGATTGTAATCCAGTACACAAGCCTGCCCATGACCCATGCAGACATTGCGGCGGCGGCATTCAATTCAGCTGGCTCTGCATTCAAAAAAGGCGAGCTTGCTTCTCCTGTAGTTTCAATACGCTCAAAGGATTACCTTAATGCGGCCAGTGCCCAGAGAAGCTCAAGCTCAAGGCTAATCCTACAGGCACTTTTGGAAAAGCCCTATCTCTTTGCATCCGCGGCAGACAAAAAGGCAAACAAGGAAGTTCCTTCTCCAGCAGACCAGTGCGAACTTTTTGCGGCCATTGCAAAAAATTCAGCAAGATTTTCAGAAGAGGAATTCATCACTGCACAAAATTCCATTTTGGCAAAATACCTAAAGCTTACGGGAGATTCAGTTGAATGCATGAAGCTTCTTGCAGACTGGTGGGCACTCGACTCAAGCATGGGAAGCGAAGGTTTCTACGAACGATTCTTGAACCTTATGCGCGACATAAAATTTGCAGAAAGGCAGCAGATTGCAGACGAAATAAAAAAAGAAGAGCCCTATACATTTGTACTTTTGAACAGCGAAGTCTACCAAAAGTCAAAGGCAGCTTTTGACCAGAAGGGCTACACCCACATAACAACGCAAAACGCATCCTGGTATTCAGACGAACTTGAAATCCAAAAGGCTTTGCAGATGGAACAGAAGCAGCTTAGAAAAGCAGAGCGGCAGATGAGCGCAGGAATTGAAGTTTCCCCACTCAACACGGCTGAATACTTTTTCTACAAGAATGCACCTCTAATCCAGACCACAAAGCTTGCAAACGGAATTCCCCTTACCGTAAAAACTACGGCGGACTCCCGCACGGCACTTCTTTCCATAGCGATTAGCGGAGGTGAATGTTCTTCTCCGGAAAAGGAACGCCTCTTGCGCACAGTAATGGTAAACTCATTTGCCCGCAACATACAGACCCTTCTTTCCAAGCAAAAGCAGCAGAACACTTTTGTTGGCATACCGGAAATTCTTGCATGGACCCAGCAGAGGGTTTCCTACATTACGATTGAATGTCTTAGCTGTGACCTACCGGCTGTATTCAAGGCGGCAAGCGATGCCGTAATCTTTGGCGAGATGGATGCGGTTATAGCAGATTCCCTTGTTCACGAGCAGAAGGCACAGTGGGCAAGCACCATCATAGGCCTTGGAAACCAGCTTAACTTTAACGCGCTAAAATACCTTTACCGTGGAACCCCATACGAAAGGCTCTACGACACGGAGACGGAAGTCCTAAAAGAGACAAGCCTTAGCTCCATTACAAACGCCTACACCCATCTTCTAAACGCAACGCTCTATTCACTGGTTGTTGTGGGTGACGTAAAATTCGGTGAGATAGAAAAATATGCAGAGTCAAGCTTTGGAATCCTAAAGGCAATTGGTTCAAGGGCAAAAGCGGAATTTCCAAAGGCTGAATTCAAAAACAAGACAAGACGGGTTCAGCTTAGGCATTTGTATGCAACAGACAAGACACCGGAAATGGCACCCAACGGGGTTCCAATCCTTGTTCCAACAAAAGACTTCTTTGACCCAGTGCTCTACTACTTCCAATGCCCGGAAGAAAAAAAGCAGAGGGTTCTTTTTAACGCCCTATTGATTGAACTTAGCGCAAGAACCCAGGAATTCCTAAAGGCACAGAAGGACGACATAAAGTGCAGCTACACACTTGCAACTCCTTCTGTTCAGGTGGGAATGCTAAAGGCGGATGCTGTCCTTCACACAAACAATTTTTACAGCGCTTACAAAAAGGCATTCAATTCGCTAAAGAGCGACCTTACGGTTTTTACACCTTCTGAAGCAGATGATGATGCAAAGAAGAAGAAAGTGCGCACCCAGCAGGATGTGGAAAAGAGCGTAAAGGCAATAAAGACAAAGTGGATTTCGGGCGAGCTTAGCAAGACGCAGACAAACTCTGGAACCGCAGAGCTTATTCAGCAGGGGCTTTTGGAGGGGAATGCAACCGAATACCTTTCCAATTATGTGGAGCTAGAAAAGGCTACGGACAAAATGTTCCTTGAAATACTGGAAAGATACCTTCCTGAAGATCCAATCTTTAAGGTCTTTTCTGTTGACTCAAAGAAATAGAATTTTTCGGCATCAGGAAAGAGAAAGAATAAGATTCATCTTGATGTCGTGTGACTCGCAGGGGAGTTCCGGCAGCAGCTGAAAGTCAAAGCAAAGACCTGCGAGGGTTACGGAAGATTCCGTTTCGCGGCATTTTTCCAAGAGGCGCTTTATGTAGATGTCGTAAAAGCCCTTTCCGTGGCCAAGGCGCAGGCCATCTTTTGTAAAGGCCACCCCGGGAACAATCACACTTATTTTTTTGAACTTTCCAACAAGGGGAAAGAAATTTTCGCAGCAGGCAGAAGGTTCGTCAATGTTCCATGTGCCTTTGGTAAGCTGGCTTTGCAAAGGAAGGTCTTTTTTTATAAGGTAAAAGTCCATGGTGTTGCTATTGGGAACGACGCGGGGCAGGGCGACTGTCTTTCCGTCTTTTAGGGCAGCCTCTGTTATGGAAAGGGGCGATGCTTCTTTTGGCATGGGCATGTAGCTTAGAATTGCATCGCTTTCTTTATAGAGCCTTGTCTGCAAAAAGGCAGAGCAGATTTTATTTG
>JAEEGL014562601.1_pt1 | contig 10137 bp, 5 predicted proteins | sample 9134231 | NCBI WGS metagenome assembly JAEEGL01 (sample SAMN16246548, study PRJNA631951) | gut metagenome | biome: gut microbiome; feature: rumen; material: fiber-attached | host: Bos | place: Iran: Karaj | collected 2018-10
GCAACATCATAATTGATGTCATCCTGGTGAGCCTTAAGCTCATCAATCTGCTCCTGTGTTATGTTAAGGCCTAATTCCTTCTCGATTTCAGCAAGGGCGATCCACAGCTTTCTCCAGGTCTTGAACTTCATGTCCTGTGAAAAAATATACTGCATCTCCTTACTTGCATAACGCTCTGAAAGCGGGCTTGAATAACGGTCTGTACTCATTTTGTCCTCCTTTAAATCCTCATCCGTCGGCTTCGCCGACACCTTCTCCCAAGGGAGAAGGCGATGAGTAATACTTAAATACTGTACTCTCCGCGGATATCTTCATCCGGTGGTGCAACAGGGTACTCTCCTGTAAAGCATCCCTTACAGATTGAAAGCTGATTACCTACAATCTCCTCAAGTCTGTCTATACCAATGTAAGCAAGGGAATCTGCACCGATAATCTTACGAATATCCTCAATATCTCTATTATATGCAATGAGCTGTTCTCTTGCAGGTACATCTGTACCAAAATAGCAAGGCCAGAGGAACGGCGGTGAGCTTATTCTCATGTGCACCTCTGTAGCTCCTGCATCACGCAGCATTCTCACGATTCTGTCAGAGGTTGTTCCTCTTACGATTGAATCATCGATCATGATAACGCGCTTACCCTTAACTGCATTTCCAAGGGCATTGAGCTTAACCTGAACGCTGCTCTCTCTGCTCTTTTGTCCCGGCTTAATGAATGTTCTTCCTATGTACTGGTTTTTAACAAGTGCCTGTCCATAAGGAATTCCTGATTCCATTGAATAGCCAAGTGCTGCGCAGTTACCTGATTCAGGAACACCTACGACAACGTCAGCTTCAACCGGGCTGTCCTGTGCAAGAAATCTTCCGGCTTTTATTCTTGACTCGTATACACTCACTCCGTCAAGAACACTGTCCGGTCTTGCAAAATAGATATATTCAAAAATACAATGTCCGGCTTTTACCGCATCACACATCTGTCTGTTGGACTCAATGCCCTTCTCAGGTGAGATGGTAACTATTTCTCCGGGCTCTACATCTCTTATGTACTCTGCGCCGATAGTATCAAGTGCGCAGGTCTCGGAAGCAAGGATGTAGCTGTTGTCTCTTTTTCCGATTACAAGAGGTCTGAAACCATTAGGATCTCTTGCTCCTATAAGTTTTCTGGGAGACATGATAACAAGGGAATATGCACCCTTGATCTTATTCATGGCATTTGCAACTGCGCTCTCAACACTGTTCGTGTTAAGTCTCTCTCTTGCAATGTGGTATGCAATAACCTCTGAATCAATAGTTGTCTGGAAAATAGCACCTGTATAAGCGAGCTCTCTTCTAAGCTCAGGTGCATTAACCAGATTGCCATTGTGCGCCATGGCAAGTGTCCCCTTAACGTAATTAAGGACAAGGGGCTGAGCGTTCTCTCTGGTGCTGCTGCCTGCCGTTGAATAACGTACATGACCTACACCTATATCACCCTTCATCCCGCTAAGGATTTTAGAGTTAAACGCCTCATTAACCAGTCCCATGTCCTTATGACTCGTAACTTTACCTTTTGGACCGTCAGTCTCGCTGACAGCTATACCACAGCTCTCCTGCCCTCTGTGTTGAAGCGACAGTAGCCCGTAGTAAATGGTTGGTGCGACATCGCCGCCATCAAAATCATAGATTCCAAAGACGCCGCATTCTTCACCGATTTTGTCATTTTCATTTAGAAAAAACTTTTTCATCAATCCCGTCCCATTAAATTAACTAGTAACCAACAAGACACATATTAACATCTATAATTGCCACAATCAACTGTGCAAATCAACAAAAAAGTCATGCTCCCGGATACTGTTCTTCGTATTTTGATACCATATTCAGGATTTCTTCGCGGTATACAGGATACTCGTTTACAAGTTCCTGAATCTCAGCCTTTGCATTACCCGCAACAATATCGCGGTTGTAATCCATCTGTTTTCTAAGCTGCTGCCTCTGTACAACAAGGGCGTGTCTTATCTCGACCTCCTCATTGTGATTAACAAGCGCTATCGCCTGATGTACCCAGATTTCAGGATCCTTTATCCTGTACTTCCTAAGCGCAACAACAAGTGCCTTCTGATTTGTATCAAGCAGCTTTGCAGCCTCGGCAAACTTTTCTCTTTCTTCCTTTTCCTTAAGGAACTTATCGTAAAGCTGATACAGCTCTTTTGCATTGTTTACACCAAACTTAAGACATTCATAATCAATCAGATTCTTATTATTCACATACCTTATCTTAACTGTATTCTGAATCTGAATAAGTCTTGCGATAGTGTTGAGAACTACCTTTTTCTCTTTTCTAAGATCATGAATTCTCTGATTAAGGAAGAAAAATGAAAGCGCTGCAATAACAACCAGTATCATGTAGCCATAGACAACTTCCAGCTTCAGAGCTATCGACACCACAGTAAGCGCCAGTGTAAGAACACCTGTCGCAATCGCAGTAACTGCCATGAGCTTTTGGGAATTATCGATAGAAATTTCTATCTCGGCTCTTCTGAATTCATTTGCCTTTCGCTCACCATCAAGCCTTCTAAGGTCGTTCTTTACCTTCTTTCTGTACTCCTCTGCTTCCTCAAGATGTGCTGCTCCTTTTCTTACATCATTCTGCAGTCTCTCCATCTTTTCGAATTCCGCATCTGTCATGCGGCTTTTTCTTTTATTGAAGGTCTTTTGTTTTTCTTCATTATCAAGTATGCGCTCGGCGATCCTGTTTATCTCTGCTCTGTTCTCCTCCGGGAGAGCATCTATTTCCTCCATATCACGAAGATGAGAAGTTACTACTCTGTACTCAAACTGAAGGGAGTCCATATCCCTGCTTGCTTCCGCCATCTGCTGAAGACAGTTTCCTATGTACTCGCGCCTTTGCGCAGGATCATCCATATCGATGTTTTTCCTGGTATAAGCTATGTCATTCCAGTTCTCGATTTCCTGCTGTTCCTGTCTCTCAATACGATATGTATCTTTTTTCCTGAATAGATCAAAGAACCCCATCTTCTGCCCCTTGTTTTACGGCTGGATCATCTCACGATATTCCGCCTTCATATCATCAGTGAGCCTCTCCACCTCATTGTAGTACTCACTCATTTTTGATCCCGATCTGTACAGCTCAAGACTTCTAAGCTTGATATTTGCGCTGCTTGAATCATAGAGATCGTTAACTTCATCCATACGCTGTTCCAGCTTAAGCGAAAGATTTCTGACTTCCTTGTGCTCCCCCACAAAGGCCACATATTCTCTCTCGCTAAGAGTCATTCTCATACAGGTTAGATAGCACATGTAGGATTCCTCATCCTCACCATCCTCCCATGCTTTCAGGAAAAGCTCCGCTGCCCTGTCATACATGAAAAGATATGCGTACATTACGCCTTCATTGTGTTCTATCTTCGCCTTAACATTTTTGTCCATCTCCGGCATATGCTTCCAGAGAAATTCATACTCATCAAACGCCTGCTGGATATGTCCTCTTTTCATAAGAAAATCCGCTCTTGCCATGCGTTTTTCATAGACATCCATGTCAGCGTTACTTCTTAATGTTTCAATTGTCCTGTCAGTCTCTTCCTTGGTTGTATAGCCGACATAGTCAATTATCATTCCAAAAAACGAAGCAGCCGAGCAGTTGTGGACTAGCATTTTTCTAAGCTCGTCAGCAAGCTTTTCAAGCAAAAGCGCGTCAGCAATCCAGTCAACAAGCGCCATGTCAAAGGAGTCAGAATCTATCATATATGCGTTCTGAACTATGCAATAGCAAAGCTCCTCGATTGAGTAGATCCTTCGTCCGATTTTCTCAAGATAATATGGTTTTGCTGCATACTTACCGGTACATAAAATAGGTACGCTCATACTGATACCTCCTCTGTCCAGGTAAGATTAGAGCTTTCAAAGAGTTCTCCAAAGCCCATATCCAAAACTGTTACAACAACTATATTCGCAGCCTTCATTTTTACCTTGAGCCTGAGTCTTGAGGTCCTTGGCGGTCTCATTGGCAGCCCTTCAAGTTCTATTCTGTGAATATGCTTTTCCCCACCTGTAAGGGGCGTTATTACAATGTCAATGAAAGCTTCCTGCTCTAGGATGATATCCATGCTGCTGTTTACGTCATACCAGTTTTCACCGGCATCAAGCAGTGCATGGTAAGCATCCTGTCCCTGCTTTTTAACCATAAGTCCAACATTTGACTTTAGCTTATCGCCATCCAAAAGCACGTATTTATTAAGCCTGTCAGTAGGAAAAACCTTTTCTCTTGCAGCAATACTTGCTCCTTTACTAAAGAGGTTATTTCCCTGAAATACTCTTCTTGTTCTGCACAAAAACTCAAGAGTCTTGTTTATCCACTGCTCCTTAAAGCCGTCTCCAAGAAGGAAAACAGAGCTTATGATCCTTCCCTCCATGAGGTCAGTGCACACGGAAAGGAATCTTTCATCAAGCATTTCCTTCTGAGAGCTCTTTTTTGAAGCATCCTCTGAAAATCCCGCATCTGATAATGCGAGATCATCATTTGTACTTTTATCAATAGTCACAACTATGGGAGTAGTCTTGTGATTGAGCTTCATGTCATAGATTGTCATGGTTCCAAAATTGTAATCACAGGCAATGACAGCATGATTTAAAAGCTCCTCAGGCTGGTACATCATGTAATGGTAAAGACTGTCCTCATAGCTCTGATAATATATGTTCTTCACAGGAAGAGCCAGTGCTCCCGTAACCTCTGAAAGGACCTCTATCATTCTTGCGTCCATGGTTCCTGTGGTAACAACAATTGCATCCACCAGATCCATACTCATTTCCATGGATAAAAGTGAAAGTGTTCTCTTTATAAAAAGTGTAAGAAGGGACACTGGATCATAGCCGGTTCCATCCACATCTATTCTCTTTCCCGCTCTTGCCTTTTCAATGAGATGGTCTACTCTTACGCCCTCCTCATTCTCAATCTTCATAAGAGCATCTTTTCCATAGAACCACTGATTTACTTCCTTGCGCTTGCAAAGAACAGTGGGGATATTGTATGCCTCAGCTCCTGCCAGTGTTGACAATGTCTCCGGCAGATCTGAATCCGAGGCAAGGAAACTGATCTGCGAGACTTCCTCTCCCAGATCGTATCCCAAAACGAACCTTCTTGAACTTTTTGCCCCCTTCAAAAATGACATAACGCTCAAAACCTTTATTTCATCCTAAATAATTTACTAGTCAAAAATCTCTTTCTGTAATACTCGTTCAAAAGTCTGTTAACTGTCTCGTAGTCCTGAAGAGTTTTTCCTATCATCACATCATTGATGATAGAATATCTGCCCTCAACAGAATCCTGAACAATATCACTCTTAGACAAAACTCCGCTCTCAGTGAGCTTCTCACTTCTGCCCTCAAAGGACTCCTCAGTGATGTAGTACTGAAGCTGTTCTCCAAAGAACAGGACGAATGAACACTCAAAGATACCGGGATACATCTCCTGCATCTCCACTGTGCGATACTCCTCATCCTCATCAGCCCCGCCAATGTAATGAACGATACACTTTGTTCCCGGAGCTGTTCTGTACTCGATTATTGTCTTGTCGCAGAATCTGTGCATCTGCGGAATCTCTCCGAGATAGTGCATAAAAAATGAGAAGTATATCTTTTTCTCAATAAGATCCAAAAGGAACTTCTTTATAACTTCCTTTTCCGGCTCATGCTCATCTCTGTGAGTCTCTGTAAAGCTTCTTAAGTAAGCCATTTTGCACACATCATGAAGCTCAATGTTCTCAAGAGAAAGCTTTCCTATCCTCTCAAAAACATAGTTATCCGTGATCATGCTGTGCACGAAATAATCATTTGCCTCCTGCGCAAGGAATGCCCTTTCAAGGTCATCTCCCATCTGGCTTCTGTTTACATAGCTTTTAAATATCTCGATCTTATTTCCAACATGGGCACCTGTGTAAAGTATCTGCACAAGTATCCTGCCGGCAAGCCCGAAGGTATCTATATCATAGGAGCCCGCTGCCTTCCACAGATCTCTCATCTGTCTGGTGGTTCCATTGTAATTATTTACAAGATATGAAAGCAGCTGTTCATCATACTTCGACTGCTTAAACGCATACCATGCGATGCTTGCATTAACCTCGCTATCCTCATAGGATTCCCTGTCCATAAGACGTCCGCACATACGCATAACCACTCTGGCATCAAGCTTGTAGGTGCCAAATCTCTTTATCAGTGCGTGAGCCTTGTCATAGTTACCTGACATAACCATGAGTTCGAACATATTGCCTCGCTCCTGAGTTGTCAGTTCTTCAAGGTTAACGTCATCTATATATTCTGAGAGCTGTCTCTCAAAATCATTGTCATAATAGAATCTTGTAAGGCACTCTCTAATAAGTGTTCTGCACTTTTTGCGAACCTGTCCTGAGTCAGCAAGCTCCTTGTACCTTCCAACATTTTCCATGGTGATGGTGTAGGTACTCTTTTCAATCTCACACAGGAAAAGCTCAAGATTCTCCTGTCCGTTCTGAATGAAGGGCTGGATATACTGACTTAAGTGTCCGGCAAGCATAAGCTTTTCATTCTCAAAAGGAATGCCCTCTGAGTATCTGTTGCCCTCTGCATCCTCAAGTAAAACTGCATAATCACTGCCATACAGAGGCACATAACATTTTCCCTGAACAAGAGGATATTCAACCTCATGCTCAAGCTTGTCGTAAACAACAATGACCTTCTTCATTCTTGGATCACTGGTTCTGATCTCATTGCTGTAAAGAACTCTCATCACCTTGTCACAGTTGCTAGCATCAACCATCTGCCTTGTGATCAGGTGCTTGTAGAGATAGCCAAGGTCTTTGCTTACCCTTCCTTTATCAAGCTGCTCCAAAATAAACTTCTCAATCTGTATCCTGTAGGAATCGTAAATATCAGGATACTGATCCTGATGCTCATGAATGTATCTGTAAAGGATCGCATTTTTCTCATACTCAAGGTCACTCTGGTAGGAGAAAAACATAAGTACCATCTTAGATATCTCACAGGGAAGAAGTCCGTCCTCATCAATGTAAATAGCTGCCATGTAATACTCATACAGCCTTGTGATATGGATTTCCTCTTCAACACCTCTCTTATACCAGATAAAGGACTCTCTGTCGGTGCGATTGCCCCTTATGAGCATTGAACAGATTGCCTCTAAAAGCTCCCTGTCCTTTCTGAACTCGTAGCATATCTTCAGGAGCTTAAGGATTCTCTCGTTGTAGCTCTTTTCTCTGAGGGCAAGATAAATAACCTGATCCATAACTGTAGGCTCAATTATTTTCTTTTTAGCGCCATATTCAAGAGTATGAATTTCAAAATCTCCGAGCTTTGAGAGCATAGTCGGAGTTTCTGTCATGACATTTAAGCCCTCAAGATAGATGATCGGACTTCTGCAGCCATGCTCAAACTGTTCTTCAAGCAAAAGCCATCTGCTTGTGATACTTGAAATATAGGTCTCAGAAATATAGAGAAGGAGCCATGCTATACGCCAGTTATCGGGGTTTCTGGAATATATGCCTTCCATCCTTCTGGATACTTCGTTTATTACATCCTCCTGCCTGCTTACAAGGGTTGTGAGGTAAAGATAATAGCAGTAAAGTGTATCATCACCAAGCTCCTCGTCCTCAAGCTGCGGACCTAAGGATTCTAGTATCCATTTTCCTTCGGTCTCTCTGGAAGCAGTAATAAGGTACTGTGCTGTATATAATCTGAAAGCTCTGTCCTTAGGGTCAAGGGCATTCATTTTGTTAACAAGCTTGCCGCTCTCTGTAAGCCATGCTCTTGAGCCGATCTTTTTACTTCTAAAGTCCTCATAGAGCTTCACAAGGCTTACCGTGAGTTTCTTCTTATCCATCTCAAGGCTGGACAGATGCTCGATTCCAAGGTTACATCTTACGGTAACAGGAATCTCAACGCTGTTATATGCGCTTCTAAGGGTTATCTTACCAAAGTTGTTGCCATCATGAAGCATGGCAGCATTTATATAAAACTTGTAATAGCAGTTATTTCCAAGGAAATCATGGTCTGTAAGATCACATCTGTCGGCAGACATAAATTCCCCGTCGAATTCCACCTTAAGGTTCGTATAGCCCCAGCCATTCCTTGCGATCATAACTGTGTGCTCAGAAATTCCGTTGGGGTTATCAACTTCAATCTGAGTCCTGTCAGGAATGTAGGTTATGGGCTGTTTTTTGCCGATGGAAATAAGGTATTCCTCCATGTTCGCTTCGGACATGGATATCTCAGAAAGTCCTCTGTAAAGGCTCTCATATTCTGTTTCATTGTCGGAAAATATATCGATAAATTCGTGGGAGTAAAAGAGTTTTTTCGCTTCATCCCAGTCAGTTTTAGCCAGGTTAACAAAGTGGAACATGTTCCTGATAGGTCCCATACTGGACATAACGTGACTAATCTCAACGCTGACAACAAAGGGAAGCTGGTACTCTCCCTGATTGGAAATGACGCAGATATCCCCCTTAAGGACATCACCTGGGCAAAGTCCTGTACCATCAAATCTGTATCCAACTTCAAATTCTGCTCCGGAAAAATTAGCGGTGAGAATCTGCATTCTCATTTCAGAAGAAAAGATATTACCCTGAACAACTCTGTCCGTAGGGCCATGCAAAACAAAGCTTCCCTCGGAAACCTCCCCCGGTTTGATATTAAGCTCCAGGCGCGGAATTGAGAAGCTAAGTGACCTTTCGTTATATTCAAACTGACCCTTCAAAAGACGCTCAATAACACTTTTCACAAAATGAATCCCCGAATTTTAGATTATCGGTCTTATTATATCATATTCTTCCCGTTTCATACCATTACATAGCTATGCAAATTCGGGACTATTTATGGCGGTTTTTTCTTTGGTAAGGGGATGAAAAATTGTTCTGCGACATCGCTTGGTTTTATGGTCATCCAGAATTGATAATGAATTCTACTGGCTCAAAACTCCATCCGGCTTCGCCGAATGTCAAACAATGAGCCGAAAAAAAGAATTCATTATCTATTTTGGATTCCTCATAAACCCAACGCTCTTTCGCCAAGCCCAATTTTTCATCCCCTTGCCAAGTTCAACCGCCGTATCTACTTTCCAGAAGTGCATATCTATGTAATCACCGCTCCGGGAAGAATATGTTTGCATCGTAGTAGTTACGCCAGGGGCGATATGCTTAAAATGTCTGCGCGTAAAAATAGGCCAGAGGTCCATTGAGGCTGATTTTTCGGGAGCTTAGTTTTTTCTTATGCCAGAGTGTCACTTTTCTGCATACGGAGAAAAGTGTTTGAAGCAGGACGTAGAATACGTATATCTGTCATGGTCATTGCTCGCATAGCGAGCAATCAAAACAAAAAAACAGAAATTCCGAGCTTGCTCGAGAATTCCTGTTTTATTTGTTGTAGGTGCGATAAGCACCGTAATGACCATGACATATTTTAATCACCTACATTCGTCCTGCAAGTTTTTTTCGAAGTATGCCAGAAAGAAAAGTGACCTGGCATTAGAAAAAAACAAGCGATCGCAACGAAGCAGCAATGGACCTCTGGTCTATAAAAAACGCGCAGAGATGTAAGTGTTTACTCCTGGCGGAGGGCTTCGATGGGGTCCATCTTGGCGGCGCGGCGGGCCGGGTAGATTCCGAAGAAGAGGCCGTCGGCTGTGGAGATGGCTACTACCATGAGTACGTTCATTGCACTGATGACCGGTGCAAAAGGCATGATAGTTGCTGCGATTCTGGTGAATATAAAGCCTACAATCATGCCGAGAGCTCCACCAATCAGGGTAATTACTGCTGACTCTGTAAGGAACTGAACCAGGATGTAGGAAGTACGTGCTCCAAGGGATTTTCGTATTCCGATTTCGCGCGTACGCTCTGTTACAGTAACTGTCATTATATTCATAACACCGATACCACCAACAATAAGAGATATCGCTGCAATAAGTGCTACTACAAGAGTTACAACATTAAGGATATTGTTGTAGGCTGCTGCCATGCTTGCAAAGGACTGGATTGAAACCGCACCTTCTCCTCTGAGGCCAAGCCGGTTCTCTGTTACTGATTTTGCTTTCAGGGCAGCTTCGTCTGCCGTTCCGGGGTGAGTGTAGATTTTGTAGCTTGTAATTCTGTCACTGGCA
>JAEEGL014762282.1_pt1 | contig 10137 bp, 6 predicted proteins | sample 9134231 | NCBI WGS metagenome assembly JAEEGL01 (sample SAMN16246548, study PRJNA631951) | gut metagenome | biome: gut microbiome; feature: rumen; material: fiber-attached | host: Bos | place: Iran: Karaj | collected 2018-10
ATCTGTAAGTATTCTACATAAAAGCGCCCTGTTTTGCAAGAGCGCATACGAAATTTGTTTTTGAACATGCTGTCGCATTGCGTTTAACGTTTGAAAAAATCACATTTTGAAGAGTATGTTAGTTATTACTTACCGCAACGTTTTCCAATGTGCCTTTAACCTCACAATTCGCACAAAAAAGGGCGAAAATCATAACAACAATTCAATGTATTTCGTGTGCGAAATATGTTATAATAATATAGTAGGAAAATTTCTGAATGAGAGGTTTGCCACATGGCCCAACAGACACATTACGACGAAAGCAACATACAGATTCTCGAAGGTCTCGAGGCCGTCAGACGCCGACCGGGCATGTACATCGGCTCAACCGATGAGCGCGGGCTTCACCACCTCGTTTACGAGATCGTGGACAACGCGGTAGACGAGGCGCTGGCGGGCTTTTGCAAAAATATCAACGTGACTTTGTTCCCCGACGGCAGCGTCGAGGTTATAGACGACGGGCGCGGTTTCCCGGTGGGCATCCATCCCAAGGCGCATCGCCCGGCAGTGGAAGTGTGCCTTACGATGCTGCATGCGGGCGGCAAATTCGGCGGCGGCGGCTACAAGGTGAGCGGCGGCCTGCACGGCGTGGGCGCGAGCGTGGTAAACGCGCTTTCGAGCCACCTGATGGTGACCGTGTACCAGGACGGCAAAATCTACCGCCAGGAATACGAGCGCGGCAAGATACTGTACGACCTTAAGGTCATAGGCGAAACCGACCGCACGGGCACCACGGTGCGCTTCTGGCCCGACGTCAAGACCGGTCAGACGCCCGAACCCGGCATATTCGAAACGGGCAAGTTCGAGTTTGAAACGCTGCACGTGCGCTTCCGCGAAATGGCTTTCCTGAACAAGGGAATACGGATCACTCTGAAAGACGAACGCGAAGCGAACGGCAGGTTCGAGGAGTATTATTACGAAGGCGGCATCCGCTCCTTCGTAGAGTTTTTGAACATGAACAAGACCTGCCTGTTCGAGCATCCCATATACATCGAGGGCGTTAAGGACGGTTCCACGATGGAAGTCGCGCTGCAGTGGAACGACGGCTACAACGAAAACGTTTTGTCGTTTGCGAACAACATCCACACGCCCGAGGGCGGCACGCATCTTGTGGGTTTCAGAAGCGCGCTTACAAGGGTGATAAACGATTACGCGCGCAAAAACAAAATGCTCAAGGACAGCGACCAGAACCTGACCGGCGACGACGTGCGCGAAGGTCTGGCCGCGGTCATCAGCGTAAAGCTGCAGGAGCCGCAGTTCGAGGGGCAGACAAAGTCCAAGCTTGGCAACAGCGAGATCCGCCCGATGGTGGACGCGCTGGTGGCAGACAGGCTCTCGACCGAATTTGAGGAAAACCCAACGCTCGCGCGCAGCGTGCTCGACAAGTGTCTGAGCGCGGCCAGAGCCCGCGAAGCCGCCCGCAAGGCGCGCGACCTTACCAGAAGAAAGACCGCGCTCGAAAGTGCGGCGCTGCCCGGCAAGCTTGCCGACTGCTCCGAGCGCGACCCCGCCAAGTGCGAGATATTCCTGGTAGAGGGCGATTCCGCCGGCGGCAGCGCAAAGGAAGGCCGCGACAGGCATTTTCAGGCCATACTTCCCCTGCGCGGCAAGATACTCAACGTCGAGAAATGCCGCATGGACAAGATGCTGGCCAACGAAGAGATCAAGGCAATGATAACCGCGTTCGGCGGCGGCTTCGACCGTGAGTTCGACCCGGCCAAGCTGCGCTACCACAGGATAGTGTGCATGACGGATGCGGACGTCGACGGCAGCCACATAAGGATACTCATGCTCACGTTCTTCTTCCGCCATTTCCCGGGGCTCATCGAAAACGGCTATGTGTACATCGCCCAGCCCCCGCTGTACAAGATAACCAAAGGCAAAACCGAGAAATACGTCTACTCCGACGAACAGCTGCAAAGCTATCTTGACGAGATAGGCAGGGATTCAAAGCCCGACGTGCAGCGCTATAAAGGTCTTGGCGAAATGAGCGCCGAGCAGCTTTGGGACACCACTATGAACCCCGCCGTGCGCAATATGTATCAGGTGACCCTTAAAGACGCCATCGCCGCCGACCAGCTGTTCACGCTGCTCATGGGCGACCAGGTGGAGCCGCGCAAGGATTTTATAGAGAAAAACGCGCATCTCGTGAGCGAGCTCGACGTGTAAAGAGTATTTCGGAGAGGTTTGACATATGAACGATCAATTCAACATAGGCAATCTTACGCCGCTGGACGTTGAGGACGAGCTTAAAAAGTCGTTTATCTCATACGCGATGGCTGTCATCGTGAGCCGCGCGCTGCCGGACGTGCGCGACGGTCTTAAACCCGTGCACAGGCGCATACTCTATTCGATGATGGAACTGGGCAACACGCCCGACAAGCCTTACCGCAAATCCGCCCGCATCGTGGGCGACGTGCTGGGCAAATACCATCCCCATGGCGATTCGGCTGTATATGACGCCACCGTGCGCCTGGCTCAGCCCTTCAACACGCGCTATCCCCTGATAGACGGACAGGGCAATTTCGGCTCCGTTGACGGCGACGGCGCAGCCGCCATGCGATACACCGAGGTGCGCCTGCAAAAACTCGCCATGGAAATGGTGCGCGACCTCGACAAGGAAACCGTCGATTTTTATCCAAACTTCGACGAAACGCTGATGCAGCCCGAGGTAATGCCCTCGCGCTTTCCGAACCTGCTCGTAAACGGCTCCGCGGGCATCGCCGTAGGCATGGCGACCAACATCCCGCCCCACAATCTGGGCGAGGTCATCGACGCCTGCGTCTACTACATCGACCACCCGGACTGCGAGGTGGACGAGCTGATGCAGTTCGTCAAGGGCCCCGACTTCCCGACCGGCGGCATCATTCTGGGCCAGAGGGGCATCTACGACACCTACCACACCGGGCGCGGCCGCATCATCGTGCGCGCCAGGCACGAAATCGAGGACATGAGCCAGAACCGCCAGCGCATCGTGGTGACCGAGATCCCCTACATGGTCAACAAGGCCAACCTCGTTGCCAAAATTGCGGAGCTCGTGCACGACAAAAAGCTGGAGGGCATCAGCGACATCCGCGACGAATCCGACAGAAACGGCATGCGCATCGTCATAGAGCTAAAGCGCGACGTGTCCGCAAACGTGGTGCTGAGCTTCCTCTACAAGCACACCCAGATGCAGGACACCTTCGGCGCGATCATGCTGGCGCTGGTAAACGGCGAGCCCAAGATCCTCTCGCTCAAGTCCATCATCAAGCACTACATCGACCATCAGAAGGACGTCATCACCCGCCGCACGAAGTACGAGCTCAACAAGGCCGAGGCGCGCGCCCACATCCTGGAGGGGCTTTTGAAGGCGCTCGACCGCATCGACGAGGTCATCAGCCTCATCCGCTCCAGCGCCAATCCCGTCATCGCCCGCCAGGGCCTGATGGAGATGCTCGCCATCGACGAAAAGCAGGCCCAGGCCATCCTGGATATGCGCCTGCAGCGCCTGACGGGCCTGGAGCGCGACAAGCTGCAGGAGGAGTACGCCGAGCTCGAGCGCCAGATCGCCTACTACAAGGCCGTGCTCGCGGACGAGGGGCTGCTGATGGGCATCATCAAGGACGAAATCAGCGAGATCAAGCGCCGCTACGCCGATCCCCGCCGCACGGAGATCAGCGCCCTGGACGGCGAGATCGACATGCTCGACCTCATCCAGGAGGAGGACATGGTGGTCACCATCACCCACAACGGCTATGTAAAGCGCCTTGCGTCCTCCACCTACCGCGCCCAGCGCAGGGGCGGCAAGGGCATCATCGCCGCCACCGCCCGCGAGGAGGACTTTATCGAGCAGCTCTACGTCACCAGCACCCACGACTCGGTCATGTTCTTTACCGACCGCGGGCGCGCGTTCAAAAAGTTCTGCTACGAGATCCCGGAGGCGGGACGCACCTCCCGCGGCACCGCCATCATCAACATGCTGCAGCTGGATCCCGGCGAAAAGGTCACCGCGGTGCTCGCCGTGCCGGAGGAGAACATCGACGATTACTTCCTCATCATGGCCACGCGCAGGGGCGTCATAAAGCGCATCGAGCTTTCCGCCTTTGCAAACATCCGCAAATCCGGCCTGATCGCGGTCAACCTGCGCGAAAACGACGCGCTGATCGCCGTGCGCCTCACCAGGGGTGACAGCCAGCTGATGCTGGGCTCCAAAAACGGCTACTCCATCCGCTTTGAGGAAAGCGAGCTGCGCGCCATGGGCCGCAACGCCGCGGGCGTGCGCTCCATGGACCTGGGCGAGGACGACGAGGTCGTGGACATCAGCGTCGTGGACGAAAGCAAGACCGTGCTGGCCATCACCGAAAACGGTTACGGCAAGCGCACGCCGCTTGACGAGTTCCGCGTGCAAAGCCGCGCCGGCAAGGGCATCAAGGCCATGCAGCTCACCGAAAAAACCGGCAGGCTCGCCGCGCAGCTGCTGGTGAGCGAGGACGAGGATCTGATGCTCATCACCGTGGACGGCACCATCATCCGCATCCCCGTCTCCTCCATCTCCCTGCAGGGCCGCGCCACCCAGGGCGTGCGCCTGATGAAGGTGGGCGACAGCCGCATCATCAGCGTCTCCCCGACCGCGAAGGAAGAGGAGCTCCCCGAGGAAACGGACGCCCCGTCCGGCGCTTCCAACGAAGCGGAAAGCGACCAGCCGGACGCGCTGGACAGGCTGATGGAAGACCTGGAGGAAAACCCGGAACCCCCTGTTGAGGACGAGGAGATCTAAAACAGTTAGGAGATAGGAGTTAGGAGTTTGTATAGCCGCGCGCCGGGTTTGGAAAAAGCGATATTCTTTTTCCCCCCGCGAACGGGTGAAACAGGAGTACATGAAGTCTATTGCCGCCCGCGCAGCCCAATTCAAAGAAATCGCGCAGCGATTTCCACACAACTCCTAACTCCTCACTCCTGACTCCTCACTCCCCTCACTCCTCACTTCTCACTCTTTACACCTGCGCCATAAAGATGATATAATCACTCTAAACTTTTAAAGGAGCACTGCTTTCATGGAAACTGCCGAGAAAAAAGCCTCCAATTTCATCGAGGAGTTCGTTGAAGAGGACCTGGCCTGCGGGCGCTACGACCGCATACACACCCGCTTTCCGCCGGAGCCCAACGGATATTTGCACATCGGCCACTGCAAGGCCCTGATCACCGACTTTGGCACCGCGGAAAAATACGGCGGACTGTGCAACCTGCGCTTTGACGACACCAACCCCGCCAAGGAGGACAACGCCTACGCCGAGGGCATCAAGCGCGACATCGAGTGGCTGGGCTTTTACTGGAACGGCGGCCTTTACTACGCAAGCGACTACTACGACAAGCTCTACGAGATCGCCGAGGATTTCATTAAGCGCGGCCTGGCCTACGTGGACGAGCTCACGCCCGAGCAGATGACCGAGTACCGCGGCACCCTGACCACCCCCGGCAAAAACTCCCCCTGGCGCGACCGCCCGGCGGAGGAAAGCCTGGATCTGTTCCGCCGCATGCGCCAGGGCGAGTTTCCCGAGGGAAGATACATCCTGCGCGCGAAGATCGACATGGCCTCGCCCAACATCAACATGCGCGATCCCGCCCTGTACCGCATTTTGTACAAGGAGCACTGGCGCACCGGCAGCAAGTGGTGCATCTATCCCATGTACGATTTTGCCCACCCCATCAGCGACGCGCTGGAGGGCATCACCCATTCCCTGTGCTCACTGGAATTTGAAAACCACCGCCCGCTGTACGACTGGATGGTGGAAAAGGCCGGCTTCCGCGACGGCGCCCAGGGCGCGGACGCGGGCTACCCCGGCCCCAGGCAGATCGAATTTGCGCGCCTGAACATCACCCGCACGGTGATGAGCAAGCGCCACCTGCGCCGCCTGGTGGAGGAAAACTGCGTCTCCGGCTGGGACGATCCCAGAATGCCCACCCTGTGCGCCATGCGCCGCAGGGGCTATCCGGGCAGCGCCATCCGCAGCTTCATCGAGCAGGTCGGCCTGTCCAAGGTGGATTCCACGGTGGACGTGGCCATGCTGGACGCCTGCGTGCGCGACGAACTGGGCAACAGCTCTCCCCGCGTGATGGCGGTGCTCAATCCCGTAAAGGTCGTCTTCACCAACGTCCCCGATACCTGGCAGGACACCCTGCCCATGGAGAACCATCCCGACCATCCCGAAATGGGCGAGCGCCAGGTCACCATCAGCAACGAGATCTACATCGAGCAGGACGACTTCATGGAGGATCCGCCCAAAAAGTATTTCCGCCTGAAGCCGGAGGGCGAGGTGCGCTTGAAGGGTGCCTACATCATCAAGTGTGAAAACGTGGTGCACCGCGAAGACGGCAGCATCGACCGCATCGAGTGCAGCGTGGATCTGAGCTCCCGCAGCGGCAGCGAAGGCGCAAACCGCAAGGTCAAGGGCACCATCCACTGGGTGGACGCCAAAAACTGCGCGCCCATCGAGGCCCGCCTCTACGATCAGCTGATGACCGAGGAATGGGATACCGCCTCCGCCGAGGACAAAAAGGACGTCACCAGGTTCCTCTCCCCCGATTCTCTCAAGGTGGTATGCGGTGTCGGCGAGCAGTCGCTGCTTGAGGCCAGCGAAGGCGACACCTTCCAGTTCCTGCGCACGGGCTACTTCTGCAAGGACCCGGATTCCACCAGCGACAAGCCGGTGTTCAACCGCATCGTGGCCCTCAAGGACAGCTGGGCCAAGGCAAACAAATAAAAACCCCTTTCCACGCCAATACGCAAAGGAGTTGATACTACGGACAGGCTTATCATCGCTGTAGACGCCATGGGCGGCGACAACGCGCCGGGCTGCGTGCTGGAGGGTCTTCAGCTTTTCCTGCAAAATAACAAAGACGCGCTCATAAAGCTCTTCGGCCCCGAGGAGCAGCTAAAAGATCTGCTCTCCGCCAGGCCGGCGGATTTCCAAAGCCGCGTCACCCTGATCAACGCGCCGGAAGTCATCACCATGCACGACGAACCCATGATGGCAGTCAGGCGCAAAAGCGCCTCCTCCCTCATGCGCGCGATGAACGCGGTCAAAGCCGGCGACGCCCAGGCCTTCGTGTCCGCGGGCTCCACAGGAGCGATCTTCCTGGCCGGCATGGTCACCCTCAGAATGCTGCCCGGCATTTCGCGCCCCGCGCTCGCGCCGGTGCTGCCGGGGCTGAACAAGCCGTTTCTGCTGATCGACTGCGGCGCCAACGCCGACTGCCAGCCGGAGTATCTAAAGCAGTTCGGCCTGATGGGCAGCGCCTACATGCACAGCGTGATGGGCGTAGACACCCCCAGGATCGGGCTGGTCAACATCGGCGCGGAGGAGGAAAAGGGCAATAAGCTCTACAAGGACGCGCACCAGCTGATGAAGCAGCAAAGCGTGTACGATTTTATCGGCAACGTGGAAGCCCGCGACATCCAGACCGGCGACGCCGACGTCGTCGTGTCCGACGGCTTTACCGGCAACATCATCCTGAAATACGCAGAAGGCCTGTCGAGCGCCCTGTTCAAAATGATCAAAACCGAGGTCATGGCCTCCCTGCGGGGCAAGCTCGGCGGCCTGATGCTGAAGCCCGCCTTCTCCGCCATCAAGACCCGCATGAACAAGGACGAATACGGCGGCGCGCCCCTGCTTGGCGTAAACGGCGTGGTGGTGAAGGCCCACGGCTCCTCCGGCGGCTACGCGTTTTCCAAGGCGCTGGAGCAGGCCGTCAAAATGGCGCAGGGCGGCACCGTTCAGCTTCTGAAGGAAGGGCTCGACAAGCTCGCCGCACAAACTCAACAGTCAAACTGATTTTATTATCGGAGGTATCATCATGTCTTACAACGAAGTATTCGAGAAGATCGCAGGTCTCATCGAGATGCAGCTCCCCGTCAGCAAGGATCAGATCAAGCCCGAAAGCCGCCTGGTCGAGGATCTGGGCGCGGACAGCGCCAACATCATGATCCTCATCTGCGATATCGAAAGCGAATTCGACATCCAGGTGGAAAACGAGATGCTGGCCAAGATCACCACTGTGGACGACATCGTAAAGTACCTGGCTGAATGACCGAGGCCGAAAGCCTGATAGGCTATCAATTCAAGGATCATCAGCTGCTCACACAGGCGCTCACGCACCCCTCCTACGGGGGCGACCACCACGTGCCCCACTACCAGCGGCTGGAATTTCTGGGCGACGCGGTACTTGAGCTGTACGTAAGCGAGCAGCTGTACAGGGCGTATCCGGCGCTTGGGGAGGGCAAGCTCACCCGCATGCGCGCGGACCTCGTCAAGGAGGAAACCCTGGCCTTCGCCCTCACCCGCCTTGGGCTCAACCGCTTTATCCGCCTGTCCGTGGGCGAGGAAAAAAGCGGCGGCCGGGACAAGCCCTCCATCCTCTGCGACGTGATGGAGGCGGTGCTGGGCGCGGTCTACCTGGACGGCGGGCCGCGCCAGGCGGGCGATTTTATCGCGCGGGCGCTGGACGATCTTCTGCGCGCGGACACCTCGCGCGAGGATCATCTGGATTTCAAAAGCAGACTTCAGTCTGTTTTGCAGGCCGCGGGCAGCATGCCGGAGTACGAGCTGATCAAAAGCGAGGGGCCGGCACACGCCCCCGTGTTTACCTATCTGGTAAAGGCGGACGGGCGCGAGCTGGGCGCGGGCAGCGGCCACAGCAAGCAGCAGGCGCAGCTGGCCGCCGCCGAAAACGCCCTAAAGGCGCTAAGCGGTACGCCAGCCCAAGCACAGGATCCCTGATCCAGGCCGCCCTTCCCCGCTCCCCGCGCTATTGGCCTTGCCCCCTTAAAAGCTATCAGCTACCAGCTAACAGCTAATCCATCCCCAACTAAAAAAACACCAACTGTCAGCAACTAACTAAAGCTAACAGCTAATAGCTAATAGCTAACAGCTAGTATCTAACAGCTAACAGCTCCCCATAATAGCATGCGCTTAAAACGTCTCTACATACACGGCTTCAAGTCCTTCGCCGACCGGGTGGAAATCAGCTTCGAACACGGCGTGACCGGCGTCGTGGGTCCAAACGGCTGCGGCAAAAGCAACATCGCCGACGCCATCCGCTGGGTGCTGGGCGAGCAAAGCGCCAAGCAGCTGCGCGGCTCCAAAATGGAGGACGTCATTTTTAACGGCACCGACAAGCGCCGTCGTTTGGGCTACTGCGAAGTGAGCCTCACCTTTGAAAACGAGGATCACGCCCTGCCCGTGGACTACACCGAGGTCTCCATCACCCGCCGGGCGTACCGCACGGGCGAGGGCGAATACCTTTTAAACGGCCAGCAGTGCCGCCTGAAGGACATCGTGGATCTGTTCCGCGACACCGGCACCGGCCGCGACGGCTACTCCATCGTCGGCCAGGGCCGCGTGGACGAAATCCTCTCCCAGAAGACCGAGGAGCGCCGCCAGGTATTTGAGGAGGCGGCGGGCATCGTAAAATACCGCACCCGCAAGCAGGAAAGCGAGCGCCGCCTTGAAAACACCACCCAGAATCTGGAGCGTTTGAGCGACATCGTGGACAGCCTCGAGGAGCGCCTGGAGCCCCTTCGCCTGCAAAGCGAGGACGCCCGGCGTTTTCTGGCCCTGCGGGAGGAACTGAAGGGTCTGGAGCTGAACGCCTTCTGGATCCGCTCCGAGCGCTACTCCCAGCGCATCGAGGAGCTCAAAGGCGTGCTTGCGGAAATCGCCCAGGACATCGCCCAGGCAGAACAGCAGCGCGCCCAGCTCGCTCAGGCGCGCGAGGACAAACAGCAGCTCCTCACCCAGGGCGAGGGCGAAAGCGCCCAGCTGCGCGTGGCGCTGGAGGAACTGATCGCCGGCGTCGAGGCCCTGGAGGGCAGCGCGGGCGTACTGCGCGAGCGCCTGATCGCCCACGGCAAGGAGCAGGAGCGCGCCCAGCGCGACCGGCAGGCTGCGCTGGAGGGCGAAAGCGGCCTGGACAAAAGGATCGCGCTGCTGACCGCCGAAATGGAGCAGCGCAAGGCCGCGTACCTGGCGCTCAAGGAGGCCTTCGACCTGCGCGAAGCGGAGCTTTCCAAAGAAGAGGAAGCCCTCTCCGCCCTCGAGGAAAAGGCCGAGCAGGCCA
>JAEEGL015743593.1_pt1 | contig 10137 bp, 8 predicted proteins | sample 9134231 | NCBI WGS metagenome assembly JAEEGL01 (sample SAMN16246548, study PRJNA631951) | gut metagenome | biome: gut microbiome; feature: rumen; material: fiber-attached | host: Bos | place: Iran: Karaj | collected 2018-10
CCTCGGAATGCCGGTCGCGGCCGACAGCCCCTCATCTGGAGGGGTTTCTCCCGTCTGGAACTTTACGGCTTTCGGCGACAGTATCGATCTTTCAAAAAACAGCTATTCGGGCAGCTTCGAAAGCGGAGCGGTCCGCGTCTGGTCCACCGGCGGCAAAGGCAAGCTGCAGCCGACGTCTACCGACGGTCTGGCCTTTTATTATACGGTCATCGACCCAAGCACGACCAATTTCCGCCTTACCGCCACCGCCAACATCAATACCTGGACACTCTCCAACGGCCAGGAGGGCTTCGGGCTCATGGCGGCCGACGCCATCGGCGTAAACGGAAGCAAGACCTCTTTCTGGAACAATTCCTACATGGCCTCGATCACCAAAGTCGAATACACGGTGGGCGGCATCCGCAACGCCATGTATCTTGGGGTCGCCGCACAGGAGAAGCGCGGCATCACCCCGAGCGATCTCGACGGCAGCGGGCAGCTGAGCGACAGCAGCATCCAGATCCGGCAGCTGCTGCCCCTGGATACCTCCTGTCTGGCGCTGGGCACGGGGACCTACAATCTGGCAGGCAATTATACCCTAGATAAGTACGGAAATCCCCCGCCCGGCACCATCGCCGAACCGCGCACCGCTTTCCGTCTCACGCTCGAAAAGACCAACACCGGCTATGCCGCCAGCTACACGAATCCGGAAGGTGAGACCGTCACGCAGCAATTCTATTACCCGGATGCCCTGAACCAGCTTGACCAGGGCCATGTCTACGTCGGCTTTTTCGCCGCGCGGAATGCGGACATCACCTTCACCAATATCAGCTACACCACGAGCTCTGTCGAAAACGACCCCCAAGGTCAGGAACACCCCATCACGGAGATCGACCCCGTCTTTGATGTCGTCTCTCCCAAATACGCCACCACCCCGCAGTATACGCTCGAGATCCTCGGCAATGCCGATGGCAGCGTGACCGTGCTTAACCAATCAGACGAAACATTTTACGATGGGCCTATCAGCGCCAATACCAAGCTGTACATCCCCGTCATCCTGACAGAAGGCGCGAACAGCTTCAGCATCACCGTCACTCCCGACGAGAATTACCGGCCCGGGGAATACGAGATCCTCAGTTCCTATACGCCGATCCACTATACCCATCCCGTCCGCTACGAGGTCAGCACCGCGGCCGAAGTCTATGTATCGCCCGACGGAGGCGATAAGGCAGCCGGCACCCGAGAAGATCCGAAGAGCCTCGCAAAAGCAGTGCGCGTGGCTTCCCCCGGGCAGCACATCATCCTGCTGGAAGGGACCTACCAGATGGATGCACGTCTTGTGCTCGAGCGCGGGATCAACGGCACCGAAGAGGATAATATTTGGCTCATGGCCGACCCGCAGGCTGTCTCCCGCCCCGTGCTGGATTTCGGCAAAAGCAGCGCCGGTGTTGTACTGGCTGCCGATCACTGGCACCTGCTGGGCTTTGATGTCACCAATACGAAAGACAAGTCCAGCGGCATACAGGTCGGAGGCAGCTACAACACGCTGGAGCGGATCGATGCTTACCGCAACGGCAATACCGGCATCCAGATCTCCCGCTATAAAAACACCGATACCCGGGCGGAATGGCCGCATGACAACCCGGTACTCAACTGTACCTCTATGCTGAACGCGGATATAGGCTATGAGGACGCCGACGGCTTCGCCGCCAAGCTCAGCTGCGGAGAAGGCAACGTCTTCGAAGGCTGTATCGCGGCCTACAACGCGGACGACGGCTGGGATCTGTACGCCAAACCGGAATTCGGCTCCGTCGGGCAGGTCCAGATCCGAGACAGCGTGACCTATAAAAACGGCTACCTGCTTGACGCGCAGGGGAACGAGATCGACGCGGGCAACGGGAACGGTTTTAAGATGGGAGGGTCCAGCCTGCCGGGCGGTCACGCCCTGATCAATTCCATCGCCTTTGCCAATAAAAACAAGGGCATCGATTCCAACAGCTGCCCGGATATCCGGGTGGAAAGCTGCACCAGCTTTGAAAACGGGTCCAAAAACGTCGCACTCTATACCAACACACCGCAGCAGACCGCTTTCTCAGCAGACGGTGTCCTGTCTTACCGGCTTACCCAGCCCGAAGACGATTCGATCCTGCCCAGAGAGAACCAGCCCATGACCCTGTTCCTAAAAGAGAACAACTATTTCTGTTCGAACGGGCAATCTGTCAATTCTCAGGGCAGCGCGATCTCAGATGACTGGTTCGTTTCACTGGACATCGCCGCCGCGCTGAACGGGGGCATCACCCGCGACCCGGACGGCTCTATCAATTTGAACGGCTTCCTGCAGCTCACGAGTTCCGCTCCAGACGGCGTAGGCGCCTATATCGATCCGATGCTGTTGACGGAAGACCTGATCAAAGTGGAAAGGGTCGAACCGCGCTGCGAAACAGAAGGCACCGAGGTTTATTGGATCGGCGCCGATACCGGCAGACTGTACGCTGATGAAACAGGCTCGGTCAGGATCGCAGAACCGATCACGATCGCCGCGATCGGCCATGATTACGACTATGAACACGCTTCTTTCGTCTGGGCTGAAGATCTTAGCCTTGTGACCGGTTCGGCTATCTGCTCGCGTAACGCGGGGCACGTCGATCTGGAAACCGCAGTTCCTGCTTCGACTGTCTCCAAAGCTGCCACCTGCACCGAGGCGGGTATCATGACTTACACAGCCTCCTTCACCAAAGGCTTTGCGCCGCAGACTACCACCACCGCGATCGCCATGATCCCTCACAGCTTAAGCAGACATGAACAGGTCGACCCGGACTGCGAAACAGCGGGCAGCGAGGCTTACTGGGAATGCACCGTCTGTCACAGGCTGTTCAGCGATGAGGACGGTATCAACGAGATAGACGCTCCTGTCGCTATTCAGGCGTTGGGACACGACTATGCTGCAATCGTCACCGAGCCCACTTGCACGGCGCAGGGCTTTACGACCCATACCTGCTTGCGCTGCAGCGACAATTACGTCGACACTTACACCGATGCGCTGGGTCATGATTGGAAAACGCCGGTATGGACATGGGCCGAAGACGGCAGCGAAGCGGAGGCGTGCTTCGTCTGCCGAAACGAAGCCTCTCACGTATGTACGGTAATCGCCTCGGGGGCCGCCATTACGGTCGATCATACAGAGGCTTCCGTGCATGAAGACGGGCAGGACGTCTATACGGCAAGCGTGTACTTCGGTGAACCCGAAGCGTTATACACCGACACAAAGATCGTAATACTTCCCAAGCTGAACAGAGAGCGCAAAAGGCTGCGCAGCCAGGACAGCGATAAGTTCGTCGACGTGGATGTCGACCGGGACAGCGGTATTGTCAGCATCGAAGGTGCCGTCAGCATGGAAGCGCCGGTGTTGGTTGCCCGTTTTGATGAAAACGGGTACTTTATCGGCGTGGACTTCGTCGTAGCGGAGGCCGCAGTGCTCCAAACCGAAAAAGAAGCGCGGTCATTGCAGATCATTTGGATCGATGAGACCTCCCGACCCGAGAGCGCCGCGGAAGACATCGATCTGCGGGAGCCGGAACAGTAAAAGAGACCGGGGCTGACAAAACGCCAGTCCCGGTTTTAATTGTCCTATCTCCGTAAATAGGGCGAATGCCGTTCCGCGATCGAGCCTATTTACCGGCCCAAAGGCCGTGCAGATTGCAGTACTCGTAGGCGCAGACGACCTCCTCGCCTTCAGCAAGCAGGAAGCAGGCTTTCGGAGCCTCGCCCGGCTTCAGATCGGCGCGATAGACACCCTTGCTGGTCTCGAGCACGATAAACTGGATGTAATGTGCATCGATCATCGGATGCTCCACGGAACCGACCGCAACGCAGACCTTATTGCCCTCGACCTCGACGACCGGGACGTGCTTTTCGACCGCAGCGTCGGTGGTGCCGGGAACAAGCTCCGTCATGGGCTTGCCGCAGCAGACGAGCGGACCGCCTCCGTTGATGACCTTTTCTACGATATTGCCGCAGATTTCACAGCGATAGAATGTAACTGCCATTTTTGACCCCTCCTTGATTTGATCCTTAAGACGCCTAACCGGGCGGCGACAGCCGCAGGGACGTCTTTTCTACTGAAACATTGCAAGAATGTCGGCCTTGTCGCGCAGGCCTTTGAGCACACCGACCACCTGGCCGTTCTTAAAAGCGACAAGGGTCGGGATGACTTGGACCTGGAAAGCGTTCGCCAGCACAGGCTCTTCGTCGACGTTGACCTTGCCGACCTTAAGTTTGCCCGCGTTCTCCTCTGCGATCGCGGCCACGATGGGCGCGACCATCTGACAGGGACCGCACCATGTCGCCCAAAAGTCGACCAGGACCGGGACGTCAGACTGTAAGACCTCCGCCTCGAAATTGGCCGCCGTTAAAGTAATTTCTGCCATAGTTTACCTCCTTCTGATCTGCCCGGGCTTTCCCATGAAGAGAAACGCCCGATGCGTTTATTTCGTCTTGTGATACAGCATGCAGTGACAGAAGCCCTCGAACTCGGGATCGGCGATCTGATCCCTGAACTCCTTGCACATGCACATGTTGTCCTCGATATGCTCACGGCGGCAGGGACAGTAGCCTCCCGTCCGCTTTAGGCCTTCGCGGATCGCGTCCACGATCTGCCGGTTTTCGTTGTATTCGATCTTCATTTCGTTTTTCTCCTCTCAGATGGCATAAAGGTCGCCCCGGCAACAAGGCTCGGACCTGTTACCATTGGGCATAGATCCTGCCGATCAGCCAGTTGCGCAGCCTGCATGGAAGCAGGTCGCACAGGAAGCACACGCCCTTATACATTATACCAATAGCATAAAGCGGTTTCACCTTCTTTTTAAGGGCCAGCTTCGCGATGTACGCGCCGGCCGCGTCGGGACTCATGCCGTTTCGTTCATCCTTTTCCATGACTGCCACGCTGGCACTGATACGGCCGCCGTAGACGTCATCACCCGCGTAGGATTTATCACGGGCTTCGGTAAAGCCGCTGGCAATGTCACCGGGCATGACTGCGCAGACACTGATGCCATAAGGCTTCACCTCATTCGCCAGCGCCTGGGTATAATCGTTGACCGCCGCCTTGGATGACGAATAGAAGGCTTGAAAGGGGATGGAAGCAGGTGCCGCGACCGAACTGATGTTGACGATACGGCCGCTGCCCTGGTCATGCATGACGGGCAGCACCGCCCGGTTGACCCGGACCATGCCGAAGAAGTTGACGTCCATCTGGCGGATGGCGTCCTCCGTCACGGTATATTCCACCGCGCCGGAGATGCCGAAACCCGCGCAGTTGACGACGATATCGATGCGGGCTTCGGCGTCCAGCACCTGCCGGACCGCCGTCCTCACCTGCTCCTCGTCCGTCACATCGCAGGCGACATGTGTGATTTCTTCGGTTTGCTTTTCTCTCCTGCTGAATTCGTAGACGCGGCAGCCTGCCTTTCGCAAAGCCAGTGCGGTCGCGCGCCCAATACCTGAGCTTCCGCCCGTAACAATCGCGACCTTCGCGCTCATGCTTCCGCGCCTCCTTCCGCAGGCTTCAGTTCGTAGTGCGACAGTACGTCGGCAATGATCTCCACGGCTTCGTCCACCAGCGCCTTCGTGTGCGTCGCCATCAGGCTGCAGCGCAGCAGGCAGCCACCCGGTGCGCACGCCGGCGGCAGGGTGGCGTTAACGTAAACGCCACGCTCGTATAATTCCTTCTGCGCCTGCAGGGTCGGCAGCGGCTCGTAGGTAAAGATCGGAATGATCGGTGTTTCTGCGTCGATGATCGCCACGCCTCTCTTATGCAGCTCCGCCCTCATATAGGAGGATATCTCCTTCAGCTGAAGCGGCAGCCTGGGATGCGCTTCAAGATAGCGCAGGGAAGCCAGCGCCGTGGCGATGCCCACCGGGGTGACCGAAGCCGAGAAGATATACGGCCTCGAGCTCGTGCGCACATAATCACAGACCCTTGATTTCGCCGCCATATAGCCTCCGAGCGAGGCCAGCGATTTCGAGAAGGTGCCCATATAGATGTCGACTTCGTCCTCGAGGCCGAAATGACTGGCCGTACCGCGCCCGCCCTCTCCGAGGATGCCCAGCGCATGGGCGTCATCGACCATGACCCTTGCCCCGTACCTGCGGGCAAGCGCCACGATCTCGGGGAGCTTCGCCAGGTCGCCACTCATGGAAAAGACGCCGTCCGTGACGATAAGGCAGCCTGCGCTCTCGGGGACCTTCTGCAGCTGTCTTTCCAGGTCGTCCATGTCCGAGTGCCGGTAGCGCAGCATCTTGCCATAACTGAGCTTGCAGCCGTCATAAATGGAAGCGTGGTTTTCCTTATCGTTGATGACGTAGTCGGTCCTGCCCACGATGGCCGAAATGATGCCCAGATTAGACTGAAAACCTGTTGAAAAACAGACGACATCCTCTTTGCGCAGGAAAGCGGCCATCTCCTTTTCGAATTCGAGATGAAGCTCCAGCGTACCGTTGAGCAGCCGGGATCCCGAGCAGCCTGTTCCGAACTTCTGCAGCGCTTCCGACGCCGCTTCGATGACTTCCGGGTTCGTGGTCAGTCCGAGATAATTGTTGGAGCCCAGCATGATCCGGCGTTTGCCCTCCATGATGACCTCCGTATCCTGCCGGGACTGCAGCTCCTTGAAGTAGGGAAACAGGTCCTGCTCCCGCAGTTCGTCGGCAGCGCTCTTTCTGAAGCATTTGTCGAAAATATCAATCATGATCCTTTCCTCCTTTCATGATCGACGCGGCCGATCCCCGAAAGGCGAATCCATCTGCTTTGGCGCCCTGATAAGTACCTCTGGCCTTGAAACACTGCTGGATCCCATTGAGAACGGCGTGCTTGTCGGAGGTCCACAAAGGCGCGAGAAGCGCAGCCTTCGGGGCGTCTCCGGTGAGGCGATGAACGGTAATATCGGCGGGCAGCCTTTCGAGTATATCGACGACTGTATCTATGTACGCATCCCTTCCGGGCAGGGAGAACTCTCCAGGGTAAAAGCGCGCAAGAGCCGTGTCCCTCATCACGTGCAGCATGTGGAGCTTGATGCCGAAGGGATAATAGGACGAGACATATGCCGCAGAGGCGAGCATATCCTCTTTGCTCTCGCGCGGCAGCCCGAGAATAAGATGCGTGACATACCGTATCTGTCTTTCGGACAGTGCCAGGACGGCTTCCTCATAAACGCGGTTTTCGTAGCAGCGGTTGATGAAACGCGCCGTATCTTCCCGCGCGGTCTGAAGGCCGAGCTCTATCCAAAGAAAGGTCTTTTCGTTATATTCTTCAAGAAGATCGAGCACCTCCGGAGGCAGACAGTCAGGCCGGGTCGCGACCGCAAGGCCCACGACGCCCGGATGAGCCAGCGCCTCGTCCCAGAGCGCGCGCAGACGTTCCGGCGGGGCGTAGGTGTTCGTGTGGTTCTGAAAGTAGGCAAGGAACTTCGTGGCATCCGGCCATTTCCGGGAGAGCAGCGAAATCTGCTGCGGGATGGTCCCCGCAAAGGCGCCGCTGCCGTCATCCGGACAGAAGATGCAGCCGCCGATGCCGCAGCGTCCGTCGCGATTCGGACAGGTGAAACCGCCGTCGAGTGAGAGCTTGACGACCCTTTCTCCGAAACGCTCTTTCAGCCAGGGCCCTATGGCATTGTAATGAAGACTTCCGAAATCCCCCATATGTTTATCATATACGATAACGGCTTGCCCGTCCAATCCTGATTGAGTTACAATGAGTTTATGGAAAGAATTTTAGTCATCAATCCCGGGTCGGTCTCGACCAAGGTAGCCGTTTATGACGGAGAACAATTGCTTTTTTCCGAGAACTGCCTGCACGATGCGGAGCAGCTGACAGCCTGCGGCAGCATCAACGCACAGTACGGGATGCGGCGCGCTGCCGTGGAGGACGTGCTGAGGAGACATGACGTTCTGATGGAAAGCCTCGACGCGATCGCGGCGAGAGGTGGACTGCTCGCGCCCATCGAGCACGGCGCTTACCGCATCGGCGATTTGATGGTCGACAGGCTGAAGAACCGTCCTGTGCAGCAGCACGCATCCAATCTTGCCGGACAGATCGCCTTCGATCTTTCCCGGGAATACAATATTCCATCGTATATATACGATGGAATCACCAACATAGAACTTGACCCGATTCAGCGGATCACCGGCCTGCCGGGCATCGAACGCGACGGCAAGGGACACACGCTCAATACGCGGGCGGCCGCCCTGCGCTACGCGCAGGAGGCCGGTGTGCCCTACGATCAGCTGCGGCTGATCGTGGCACACCTGGGCAGCGGTATCACCATCAACTTCCACCGCTGCGGCCGCCTCGCCGACAGCTATAGCGACGCCGTCGGACCCTTCTCGACAATGCGCGCCGGAGGGCTTCCCACCTTTGAGTTTGCCGAACTCTGCTGCCGCGAGGAAGAAACGCCCCAGAGTATCGAGCATCTTCTAAAATATGAAGCCGGCCTGCTGGCTCATCTCGGCACGGACGACTGCCGGGAGGTCGAGCGCCGTATCGAATCCGGTGACGCACACGCCCGCCTCGTCTACGACGCCATGTGTCTCGGCATCGCCAAAAGTATCGCCTGTGCCGCGGTCAGCGCCAAAGGACAGATCGACCGGATCATCCTGACGGGCGGCATGGCCTACTCCCGCTATATCACGGACTCCGTCGCCGACCATGTCCGCTTCATCGCGCCCGTCACCGTCTATCCCGGCGAAAACGAAATGCAGGCGCTGGCTTTCGGCATCCTGCGCGTTCTGCGCGGCGAGGAAGAAGCCAGGGAGTATCTCGACTGATCCGTGCAGTCTCCCGCCAAGACAAAAGCCGAATGCCTGAAGCATCCGGCTTATTTTGTCGTTTTATCTGGATTTCCGCTCCCTGCTGCCGACCAAATCGCCCGCATACAAAGACCTCGTTCTTTAACACGCAGGCATAACAGTCCTTTCCGCGATCCGTACTATGGCTCCTGAAATCGCTGTAAACGAATTACCATTCCCCGTTGTCGACCGAATCGTCGTGTGCAAGAAGGTGCTCGTTCTTTAGTGAACGGGCATCGCAGTCCTTGTCGTGAGCTGCGCCGAGGTCCCAGAAATCACCGCGCATCTTGATGCGGTGCTCCTCGCGCATCTGACGCGCCAGCCAATCGTTTTTACGGTCTTCCATAAGCAGGGAGCCCATGTTGCGGATCGAGGAGGGCTTTTCCGTCTGGCCTGTTGCGGCTTTCGCCACCTCGCGGGCTTCGCGGGAACTCCTGTTCCTGGCCTTGGATTGAGCGTTCGCAGCCATCTCCTGTATCAGGCTGCCGGAAGTATTATCCTTACTTCGGACACTCTGCTGAAGAGGGCGCGGCATCTGCTGCGAACGAACAGGCTGCGGCGGCCGCGATATCTGGCTTTCCGCGTCCTCTGCAGCGCGCAGTGCGCTGCCTCCTGGCCGCGAAGCACCGGCAGAGCCTGAGGAGCTCGCGCTGTTGTTTCTCCCAGCCTTCTTCTTCAGATTCACAAAGATCACAAGGAAAATGATGATAGGCAGGAGCGAAAAAAGTTCTTCAAATAATCCGCTCATAGCTTACTGATTATCGCTTCCGCTCTTGGCAACCGCGCCGACAGCTGCCAGCGTTCCGGCCAGATCGGCGATGTTCGAAGGCACGATGAGCTTGGTTGCCTGACCGTCAGCCATCTTTTCGGCCGTCTCGAAGGATCTGAGCTTGAGATAGCCATCGCCCGGATTCGCTTCGTTGATGAGACGGATCGCCTCGGCCTTGGCCTTCTGAACGGCAAGCAGCGCCTCCGCCTCACCTTCCGCCTCTCTGATGCGCTGCTGCTTGACAGCCTCAGCCCGCAGAATGGCGGCTTCCTTTTCGCCTTCTGCCATCGTGATGGCGGACTGCTTTTTACCTTCTGCCGTGAGGATCGCTTCTCTCTTTTCGCGCTCAGCCTTCATCTGCTTCTCCATCGCGTCCTGAATGCTGCGCGGCGGCTCGATGTTCTTGACCTCGACGCGGGAAACCTTGATGCCCCACTTATCGGTAGCGTCATCCAGAATGGCCGTTATACGGCCGTTGATGGCGTCGCGCGAAGTGAGGGTTTCGTCGAGCGTCATGGAGCCGATGATATTACGAAGCGTAGTGGCGGATA
>JAEEGL017006277.1_pt1 | contig 10137 bp, 8 predicted proteins | sample 9134231 | NCBI WGS metagenome assembly JAEEGL01 (sample SAMN16246548, study PRJNA631951) | gut metagenome | biome: gut microbiome; feature: rumen; material: fiber-attached | host: Bos | place: Iran: Karaj | collected 2018-10
CCTTGTTATAGGCATTCAATTCATCTATGCCTCCAAGGCAAGGCGCATAATGGGAAACCATTTGACCCTTCAACGAAAGGTTGTCATCAAAGAAACCCACCAGGTTCCAGGTCGGTTCCTCTTCATTAATTTTATCTATTATGCAGGCCACTTCCCTACCAAAGCCACCTGCTCCGTATATGGCTATGTCTTTCATGCTCATCAGTTTATTAATTCCGATAATAATATGTGGGGCTTGTTCAGCATAATGTATTTGTAACTCTCAAGCACTTTGAATTTTTCAGGACACGAAAGGTCGTCAATGACGACATCCACATCGTTATAAAACGCCTGTATCAAAACGGTAGAATACAAACTAACGGCATTTTTAGTCAATAACAACGATTCATCAATAGTCACAGTGCCAGGGTCTTGAATTGATATGCCTTCAAATACTTTCTTAACTAATTCCATATTTGACCATCTTGGATGCGGTCTTACTACACAAACATATCCACGGGCCACCAATTTATCCAAAGCGGCTCTAACAATTGGCAACACCTCATCTGGATCTCCTCCCAAATAATAAGTAAATTCGAATGCTTTTTTAATATTACGAGGTTCTATCTTTTGCAAGCATTTAGGGGTAGATACTTCAAATTGCTCCGGGCAAGCTCCAAATGCTGCAAAAACATCCGCATAATGTTGATCCCAGACAAAACACTTATCGAAATGGAAAAACGCTGCGCGAGGAGAGCCGAACGCCTCTCCTTGCATAAAATCATAATGTTTTATGCCTTTCTCACGGCAAAACTGAGTCATGGCGGATGAAGTGTCTGAAAACTCACCGGTAATGGCAATAACCTGTAATTTACTGAATGAATCAATTATTGCCCTATATTTGGCCACCTTCAACATTACCCTAAATGCCAAGAACGGATGCATGATACTCCTGAAAAAGAATTTGCAAAGGAACAAAAAATCCGCCTTACTTAAATAATACGGACATTCTGAATTTTTCAGGAAATTGATATCTTTATCCGTTAATGCCTCTGGCAAAGATCCGGGAAGATTAAAGCAATTATAGCAAACTATAGTCGATTGATCATCTATAATAAGGGTCCGTTTTTTCAACAACAACGACACTAAGACAACAGGCGTCAAAAAGAAAGCCATGCAGTTAAACAGAAAAGTATCCTTCTTGAAAGGATAAACCTGACATTTATGTTGGGCTATGCTACGTCCAAAGTCATCCTTAGGATGCAATCTTTGGAACACCTTTACGTCATTCTCCAGATTTCTTTCAAAATATCTGTCGACATACTTTTGATAAAAATTCCTTTCCCGCGAAAGAAAGCTATTGATGAATTTCTTGAACATAAGATTTCTGTTTTTGCATTTTCACTATTTCTTCACTCGGCACTTCATACCTCTTTAAATAAGAAAGAAGCACGATGAATTGCATAACAAACATTCCATTTACAAAAAAGTTGGAAGCAAAAAACATTGATACAATAACAACCGTCAAATAAGGTTTAACGGCTTTGTTGGTTGACATCCACAATTTAATTAACATCCAAATATATAAAATAGCTCCAACTATACCTGTTTGAATGAGTATTCGTTGGGCAGTATTCAAATAGAAATTCTCTTCGTAACCGGTTTGCCATGTAAATTCCTCCGCATGTCCATAAACGTAAGATGAAATATTATAATCACTGATACCAAATAACTTCGACCGTAAATCCAAAGTGCCATAAATCCACCATCCTCTCATAACTCGCACATTCATATTCGAACTTTCACCACTTAACTCAAAACTGATCTTATCTATTGAATCGCTGAAATACGAAAGATTTAGAAATGCATACACTACCGCTATCATTACTATAATCAAGGCAATTCTATATGTGGCTGACGATCTAAAATTAATAACAAAAAAAGCCCACATAATAGCAAGTGCAACAACACCTGAAGTACTACCCGATAACAATATGGCCAAGGAAACAACAATCGCCACCAACCATTCTTTCTTTTGATAGGCAAAAAGCAAGACTGGGGTAAGGAAAGCCACCACCATAGCAGGTTCAGTAAAGAAAGCAACCGGTCTGTCAGAATAAGTTGTCCAATTCTCATTTCGCATCAATACTTCATTGCTTACCGGCAACAATCGAATGGGCAAAACCAATTGTTTCAAAAAGAAAGTTTGAAAAAATTGATACCCAATTACCGCACAAACAATCAACCCAACTACCTTCCAGCATTTATACAAAGCATCTTTATCCAAATGCTTTGCTATAATAGCAACACAGTAACCGCTAATCAGAATCTGAAATAGTCTAGACCAATAAGGCAGCCCAGCTGAATGGTCGAAAACAAACACCGTACAAAGAAGAATAAACACATACCATATAGTATAAACAGACAAGGATCTGAAAACAGGGAACTCTTGATACCTGACTACACAATAGCCAGCAAACAAAATGCAATAGGTAAGCATAATGTTTCCCAACCCATATCCGTATTGCACAAGTAAAAATGCGAACGGCAGCAACATTGACCATCGCGATTCTGCTTTTGAGAACCCTTTTTTATTTATTGAATTTTCCATACACTACAATCCAATTGCTTTAAGTACAACCTCTGGCTTTATCAGATTTGTTTTGTTGTCAAGTATTCGGCGATAGACATCTAAATACTGATAATAAATATCTTCATTGAATCGATTAACCGACTTGATGATACGCTCTTTATCCCATTTCAAATTGAACAATTTCAACAAACCTTCAGCAACAGCTTCGTCAGTTCGTTCGTTGAGCAACAGCATGGATTCAGGCGACAAATCCTTGATAGCATCTAGATCAGAGAAAGTCAATGTAGGGATGCCATATTTGGCGGCTTCAATCATCGACAAGCCAAAACCCTCTGCGATGCTCAACAAAACGTTAAAATCGACAATATGATACAACCCTGCCAATTCTTTCTTAGTAAGGAATCCGCAAATGACCACGTTGTCTTGTAGATGATGAGACTCCACATAATTAGCCACCTCCCCACCTGTCAAATCCTGTCCTGCAAAGAAAACCATAGTATTTGACTTTACCTCTTCAGGCAAAAGGTTAAATGCCCGCAAAAGTTGCATCTGGTTTTTCCCAGGCGACAACGAACCAACACTGATTATTAACCGTTTGCCATGAATCTGCGGATACTTTTCTTTCCAATCAGTCGCATCTATTGCATCATCGATTTTGACTGCATTGTTAATCACTACTACCTTGTTGGGATCAATCTTCTTGTCTTCACAGGGCACCATCTTAGTGCCAGTACTGACGGTAGTAATCACAAAATTGTTATCTCTAACCATGTTGAGGACCGACTGTTCCGAATCCTTATTCAATTGACTGATGTTAGGTATTCCGTAAGAAACAAGGCCATGCATGGTGAACAAAAAGGGCACATTGCATCTGGCGGCAGCCACCGATGCTACCGAGCACATGAAAGTCACTCCGTGAATATGAACGATGTCATACTTGTTTTTGTGAATCAGCCTTTCTATATCTCTCATTGTCAGAAAATAAGAGATATTCTTCAACCGCGCCTTAACACTTTGTTTTCCACCTTTCAATGCTATCTTGAGATACTCACCTAAATCCCTGAACCGGAAATACTTGAGCAAACTTTTATAGTCATGACCTATGATGGAAACCCTGTTCACATTCAGGCTTCGAGGATATGGCCTCAGCAGATAAAGATCAATGTCACATTTCTCACTCAACTTCTGGGCTATCTCAGCTACAATATAATCATAACCTGTAACTGTCTTCCGCTTGTCCTCGGGGATAAATACCGAACTTGCAACGAACAATATCCGCATAATCAAACCGATCGTTTTTTGTTCTTAAACACCATTGAAAGAATTATGGAACGTTCTTGCTGCGTGAGGCCTATCTTCCAAATGGCCAGTGCATAAAGGAGAATACTCACGGAGAATGTGATCAAGAATCGCCATTGCCAATCAATAAACCGGACACAAATATAACATATTGATATCAATACAATTACAGGAATCAGCTCTCGACCCCAAACATTCCTGATGAAATTGCCGATATGCAGACCGCCCGTCTTATGAAGGAAGGGGACCCTAAGCATGGCTGATATGAGTTCCATGCCGACAAAACTAATGACAATATACATAGGCCCTAGGCCAAAAAGCATAAATATTAGGGACAGTGGAAGTGCCATCAGTTTAACAGTTCCAATCACTATGTGATACTGTTTAACATTACCAATAGCTTCATTTGCCACACTTAATCCACCCGTAAGAGAATCTACCATAGCAGCGATCATCGCCATCCTAGCAAACAAAACTGTATAGGAGGGCACATCCTTAAGCCACAATTGCAACAATCGTGGCATTTCAAAAACGCAGGGTATGGAAAGAGCCGTCAAAAGGAAAAACGCAAACTTACATAATAATGTGGCCAACGATAGTGTTTTTGCTCGGTCTCCTGCCCCTTCTGCCCTTACAATTTGAGGTCTCATGGCGTTTAGCAAGGAACCTGACACTGTACTGACCGCACTAGAGACATGACTACCTACTCCATAAGCTGCATTCGCTACGGTGGAAAGAAACTTATTGATTACGATTGCAATACCTTGGTTCTTAACGACAAAACAACCTGTCCCATAGATCACCCATCCTGCGAAAGCCCCCAATTCCTTGAAATAATCTCTATTAAACAAGCTGAACCTAGGCAAGATACACTCTTCGTACTTCTTGAATGAGTACCATGAAAAAGCAATAAAGTTAAATATTTGTATTCCCAATAGAAAAACACCGTACATCACTAATTTGTCAGTAGTGACATATGTAAGAAGTGTCACCACTACCACTCTCAAGACGCCATCCACAACATCAATGATGGAAATGTAAACGATGTTTTCATGCGAAATGAGCAAAGCACGAAAAGGGGCGGTGCAAAAGGTTACAAACAGCATGACCACCACAATATAGTACAAATACTTTGCTGCCTCAATTCGTTCCGTAGCAATATTAAGGAACCCGTTGAAAAGAAGTGGGGTAAGTGCCAGCAAAATGACAACAAAAATGCCTCCGACAATCAAATGCATGATTTCACTGTTGCTAAACACTTCTTTCATCTTGGCCATATTCTTTTGGCCTTGGTAATAGGATATAAACCTTTGTGTCGTCGTGACCAATGCGTGAGTAATAAACGCTAGCATCGCAGTCACTCCCGCCACAACAGAGTAAATACCATAATCACTTGCACCCAATGTGATCAACACAATACGCACGGTGTACAACGACAATAACATATTGATCACTGTCCTTGTATACTGCGCTATGGTATTAACAGCTACTCTCTTCGAATTCTGCATAAAACCCAATTAATCATTAAAGTTTGATATGAAGCAGAACTATCTGCAAAGACCAATTGCTTGGGCAATCCTCTTGCAATTCTGTCCGTCAGAATATTTATTAAAAACCAATTTAAGTCTGTCCCTTTTTTCTTTTGTCCTGTCTTCTCCTAGATGAAGATCATTAAAGAAGTCCATAAATTCACTTTCCTGTGAAATAATATATCCGGGCATATACCCTAATGGATCATCAAACACGAACCCTCTTCCTTGTTTATACTCTTCAAAATCGGTAACGACAAACCCCATCGGTCTATCCAGCAACAAATAATCACAAGAAACAGAAGAATAATCAGTAATCAACGCATCTGCATTGGCTAGCAAAGAATACAATTGAACATTGCAATGCTGAAGATCCTGATTTGTCAGCACCTTAATGTTAGTACAATGATCACATCTTACGACATTACTTTCAGAGGGGTGCGGCTTGACAATCAAGATAACATTTTTATCCTGAAAAAACGAATTCCATTTTTCTAAATTAGCCGAGTCTGAGAATTTGATGAAATCTTCCTCAAACACATTTTTGTTTGAATCCTTATATGCCACACTTACAGGTTTCCGAAATGTTGGCATATACACAACAATCTTCGTGTCGTTCTTCAACTCTATTCCAGCTTTTTTTAATGAGTCGTTAGGCTGAAATAGCAAATCACATCGTGGATAACCCGACAAAAGGACATCTTCTGCTTTCCTTCCAAAAGCTTGGGCAAAAACGCCTACATAAAAATCAGATGGTGCGGTGAACTTCCATGCTTGTTCCAAATAATAATCGTTATCAGCGCTAAGCATTTGGCCAAACTTTTTCAATGCCGAACCGTGAAAGAAGCAAACAAATCTTTGCAAATGTGGATTGCACCAATTAAATGCACCATGAGTGCTAAAAAGGTAATGAGCAGTAAGCGTGTGAAAAATGTATCTTTTTTTGTCTTTTTTCAAGACATAATGAACTCTTTCATCTTTATACTCAGGTATATCGTTAACCGCCCAATAAATTTTATAATAAGGTGTGTAACCATTAGACAAAAGGTAGTCTGAAAAGGCTCTGCTATTATCCGAATAATCTGGGAAACTATCAAAAAACAGTTTCCTTCTATTCTTTATGAACAATGCATTAATTCCATACTTTAAACACTTAACAACCTCATGTTTAAATCTATTGAATTTCGTTCTCATATTCTTTGCAGGTGAATTATCTATTAGTTTGGATTTGGCGAGCCTTAAGCAAATCATCTACATTATCAACCTCCGTCCATTGATAATCCCTGATATCTTTATAATACAATTCAAAGTTCTTGTCAAAAATCATCTGAACCAGAGTGTCCTCGAAGAAAAGATTATACATGCCTTCATTTACCATCTGATCGAGTTGCTCCAACACAAAACGCGAGGAAACCGCATCCAGTTTTGTCACGCTGGCATAGTTTCCAAGAAACTCAGTGAGGTTCTTACTCATCACACAGACCTTATCACCCTGCACCTGTACATTATACTTATTACCATCGGTCTGGGTGCTATCTAACAACACAAATGGCACATCGGTGTGGGCGCAAACAACATCTCTCATGAGTTGGTCACTCATTACGATATCACCATTGATGATTGTCACGTTTTCTCTTTGCAAATAACCCTTGGCAAACCAAAGTGAACCCATCGAGCTGGTAACGGCATAGAAAGGATTGTGTACAAACATCACATTATCATCCTCCAATTCTTTTTGGATATAATTGTACATGAAGCCCACTACCACCACTATTTCAGCTTCCTTGTCATACTTCCTAATTGAGCGGACAAGACGCTGAAGCACTGTAGTTTCCCCATCCAATTTATACAGAGTCTTTGGATTACTCAAGGTCAAAGGATGTAAATTCTTACCTTGACCCGCTACTAAAACAATGTATGTCATATCTTTTTCTATTATTCGTTATACAATGGAAGTGCTTTCTTACTGTACTCTTTCGCGAAATGATACCAAAGAGGTTTTAGGTAGCCAATTTCCTGACCCTGTGCCTCTTTATACATTGTCCAATGCATATAAAAGAAGCCTGATATAGCAATGTATGCATAAAAATGACGCTGTTCCTTAAGGGAAGGTTTCCGGCCAAAGTATGTGAAGAGAATTCGGTCAACCTCTTCCTCAGAATGATCACCCCCACATACATAAGTTCCTATGTCAAAACCAGGATCGCCAAAACCAGCATATTCCCAGTCGATTAAATGAATCTCATGGTCGTTGATCAAGAAGTTCTCATCACGGCAATCACCATGAGTGAGGCATTTCCTTATTCCATCTGTCTTGGCAAGTTCATACAACTTATAGATTCGTTCTTTAATAGCTTTAAACTCTGGAAATTGCTTAAAATTCTCACCATATTTTTCTGCAGGGGTCATATCTCGAATGGACTCCCATTTTTCTTTGATATCAAACTCCCATCTTACCTTAGGCTTAACAGCATGTAGTTTCCGTAACTGTATGATACCTCTCACCATGTCATTCACATCATGATACTGAAAAGCTCTAGTCTGAACGAAATGGGAAATTCGCCATCCATATCTCACGCTCATAGCCACAAGCGACGTATCCACACCTGCATCTTCAATCATTTTTTGGACGATAGACTCCCGTCCACGATCGATAAGAATCTCCGAACCCAGGCCAGGGTAGCGAAACACATATTTTCCTCCATTGTAACGGAATGAAAGCACCGAATTCGATAGTCCTTTTTGCAAAGGTTCTAAATCCATAAAGTCTCCTGGGTTACAATCAAACACATCACAGATGCATTTAGTGATAAACTCGATGTCTTGGGGATGAAGAACTCCGCCTGTTGTTTGTATTGAATCCATGATTATTCTTTTATATGTTCTGATTTTTTTGCGCGAATGTATGCTTCAAAAAGCCGCAAATCTTCTTTAGTGGTTATCTTAATATTCGTCTGACTTCCTTTAGAAAAAAAGATGGGTATGCCCAAAGCCGTCATAAGAGCCGTGGTGTGCGGCTCGACATATTCAAACATTTTCTTTTCTTCTACTTGTTGGTAAATAAAAGCAATATTCTTAAACAAGAAACTCTGAGGAGCTGCCAACACCCTGAATGTATCTCTGTTGATTGCATTTTTTGCACAATCACCATCGTTTGAGCCATAGAGCAAATAAGGATAGCTTGCACTCATCGCATTCCCCTTTTCTTTACATACTCGAATATTGTCTGAAATAATCTCTTCATTGATGAATGGTGACGCTGCCCATTGTATCATTACAACATCATCTGGCTTGGCGATACCAGCCAATCCAGCGACACCATTCATAATGGAATTTTCATACTCGGCTCCGCCCTTTACGATTTTGATAACTTTTGTAATATGGTTGTCATCAACTATCTTTTGCAGTGTCGGTTGAAATCCATCCACACAAACCAATTCAATTGCATCAACTTCAGGATGACCTTGAAAAGCTTCCATCGTGTAGGCAATCACAGGCTTACCGAGTACATCGACAAACTGTTTTGGAATACCAGCTCCCAGACGATTGCCTATACCTCCTGCTAAAATAACTACATATACCATATTCGTACTCTATGCTTTAACTTATTGAACTACTTGTTAACTATATCAGACATTGCAGGCATCTGTATTCTTCGTCGCCACTATCTCAAATGTCTAACTAAATCCTGTGCCCGTTTGTATTCCTGAAGGGTTCCAATATCAATCCAAGTCCCCCCAATTGGAAATCGAATAACTCTTTTTCCTGCAGCTATCAATGCCTCAACAAGGTCTGTGGAATGAAACATCGTGTCTTCTGGAATCAAATCTAAGGCAGACCTTTTAATCAAATAGATACCCGCATTGGCATAATAACCAAAGTGAGGCTTTTCCGAAAGACCGGTGATATCACATCCTTCAAGATTAAGAATTCCAAATGGAATATCCACATCATAAGGCACAGCCGCAACACTCATGTCAGCATCATGTTCTTTGAAATGCAAGTAGAAATCTTCATAATTGATGTTTGTGAAAAGGTCTGAGTTCATCACTAATATGGTATCGTTGAAAAACTCTGACACAAAACGAATGCTTCCTAATGTGCCTAAAAATTTTGGTTCATGCACACATTGAATTTGAACATCATTGCGTGGCTCGCGAAAATGTTCCTCCAACTGCTCGCCAAGATAATTAATCGTCACTGAAATATGTTTGATACCAAAAGAGATTAGCCTATCCACATTATGGTCAATAATGGCCTTATCGCCCACCGGCAATAATGGTTTAGGCGTCTTTTCTGTCAAAGGACGCAAGCGTTCACCTTTACCTCCCGCCATCAGCACAGCATCCACAGGCAAAAAGTTGCGATATTTAATCAAGTTGCACACTTTAACAACTCGGCCTTCATCGTCCAGCACTGGAATAAAGAAAATTTGCTTCTCGCGGAATTCTTTGAGCAATTGAGCATCATATTTCCCCTCCCGCACAAACCTAAAATTAGTATGCATGGCATTTTTAACCGAATCCGACAATCCCACACCTGCTATCAAAGCCCGCCTGATGTCTCCATCGGTCAATGTCCCAACCATTTTTTCATTATCGTCAATCACAAATAGTGTTTGCCAATCATGGGTATTACCATCCAAAGCCACCAATGCTTCTTTGATGGTGGCTTTTTGATTAATAACGTATTTGATTACCGACATAGTCCTTATTATTTCTTTCGTTCCTCTTGTTC
>JAEEGL017009129.1_pt1 | contig 10137 bp, 4 predicted proteins | sample 9134231 | NCBI WGS metagenome assembly JAEEGL01 (sample SAMN16246548, study PRJNA631951) | gut metagenome | biome: gut microbiome; feature: rumen; material: fiber-attached | host: Bos | place: Iran: Karaj | collected 2018-10
AATCTTGCAAAGGAAACTGGAAATAATTACCAAGTAAGAGAAGAATTAACAGACCTATTAACAAAGCTTGATATTTATTTACAAGAGAATTTCTATATTTCCTTCGGTAACCGTATTAATCGCCAGATTAAGCAATACCTAGCTTGCTATATTGCTTGCGGTGGAGAGGAAATGGAAGCACTAGATGATATCTTAGCTAAAAAGGTATTTAGAAAGCTAGGTAATGGTAGTGCTGCCTTAGTTAAAAAGGAAATTGATAGCTTATATGATAAGCTTGATGAATTATTTGGTTCAGGCTCTATGCCTGAGTGCCGTCATGCAATTCAGCGTATTTCTCAGACTGCAAGATAAATTTTAGATTTTGAGGTGAAACTATGGACCAAATGAATAAGGTCTATTGGAAAATTTCAGATTATATCCAAAGCATAAAGGATATTAAGGAATTAGATCCTATTATTAAGGATTTAACAAGATATAGTGATAAAGATATTTTCCAAAGAATTAAAAATGAAATAATAATTGAAGATGATTGGATTACCTTTACAGAATCTAAGATTAAATATGTAGAGGCTGCAGTATTTGAAAACCGTCAGTTTATTCGTGAAGAAGGAGAGGTATTACCAATTGAAAGAATCCGTAAGGTTTCTCCTTCCTCTGTTTCTCATTTAGCGAAGCATTCCGATTATATTGAAAAATATACAGAAGGAGAAGATATCACTCCATCTAAGCTTTATACCGTAAACAAGGATACAGATTATGGTGTATATGAAAATAAATTCATTTATTTATTGCTTTTAACATTATCTGATTTTATCTTCCGTATTAGAGAAGATATAATGTCTAGCGTTAAAGGTGAAAATGGAGTATTCCAAATTAGAAGAAGAAATGAAATCTTAGGTGATGATATTGAGCTATCCTTAAGACTTGAATTTAGAAATGCTACTTTAGAAGAAAAACTTACAGAGCATGAAGCTAAAAAGCTTTCTCGTATGGAAGCCTTAAGAGAAAGAGTTGGAGCCCTACTTGCGACTCCTTTGATGCAAATTGTTTCAAAAGAGCCTGTGATTTCATCAAATATTACAAAAACAAATGTTTTAACAATGAATGAGAATTTCTCGAATTCATTAGAGCTATATGAGTATTTATTAAACTATGATAAAAAATGCTATCATGTGAATAAGGTTACTGAGGTTGTTCCTATTTCATCTAGCCTAGCATTCCCTATGCTTGGCCTTGAGCTTTTAGTTTCCTTACTAAAAGAATCAAAAACAGATGATTATGAAATCAAGAAAAATGAAATCATCGCAGATGAAAAGAAAAAGGCAATTGATGAGCTTTCAAAAAGAATTGATAAGATTAAAGAAAAATATCAAGCAGATCCTTCAAGCTATGTTGCAATACTTGAGGATAAGATTAATTTACTTGAATCTGAAAATATGCAGATGCAGGTATTAAGAGATAATCTAGATAAGATTGTCTTAGTAAAGGAAGGCTTAGATAAGGATAACAAAGCCTTAAGAATGGATATTGATAATCTTTTAAGTAAATTAAGAGATTTAGAGGCTAGATTAAAGGATGTTAATGCTAGTGAAGATTTAATCCGTACTCAGTATGAAGATAAGCTAAAAGAAAAGAATAAAGAAATTGAAGAATTAAAAGAAGCCTTAGAAAAGAAAACAAATGAGCTTCAGGAAGCCTTAATTCAAAAACAAAATGCTATTACTAAAACAGATAAGCTAAAAGAAGATTTATCTAATGAAAGAAAAAAATATGATGAGCTTAAGAGAACATCTGATTTAGAAATTGAATCTAAGGATAAAGAAATTAATGAGCTTTTAGATTTCAAGAGATTAAATGAAGGAAGATTTAAAGGCATCCAGGCAATGGCTGGAGAAATAAATTCTTTAAATGCAGAAACCTCTAAGGAAGCATTTGATGAGCTTGAGAATGAATATAATGCATTCACAAGCTATTATGAAGAGGTTTGGAAAAAGACAAAGAAAGAGATTATAAAAGAGATTAAGAGAAAGAAGGGATAATATGAAATCCTATAAAACATGGATATTTGTAACCTTTGGCTTAGTCATAGTAGTTGTAGGACTCTTAATTGGAGGAATCCTAAGCTTCTATTCGGCTGGTTATACTGTTGAGGGTTCATCAGGCATAGTTGTTATGCTACTTTTATCCCTTGTTTTAGTTGGTCTTTTAACAGCAATTGTACTAGTAAGCTTACTAATGAAGGACCAAAAGAAAAGAGGTAAGGATGCCGCTCATGCATTCCCTGCCTTAGAAAGAATTGATGATGAAATGAAAAAGAATCCTCCACTTCCTTATGATAAGGTAAGCTTAGAGGAATTCTGTAATGAGTTTAGAAATTTCTCTGCAGGAGAATTAGGTCTTTATTATTCTATTGATGATATAAGAAGATTTATTGCAGGCTTAGCTGTATCTCATATTTTAATATTACAGGGTATGTCTGGTACAGGTAAGACATCTTTGGCTTACGCATTTGGTAAATTTATTGAAAGAGATTCAACAATTATACCAATTCAGCCAATGTGGAAGGAAAGAACAGATTTACTTGGCTATTATAATGAATTCTCTAAAAGATTTAATGAGACTCAATTTTTAGAGACCATTTATCAAGCAAACTGGAGAAATGATATGTTTGTTACAATCTTAGATGAGATGAATATCGCAAGAGTTGAGTATTATTTTGCAGAATTCTTATCCTTAATGGAAATCCCATCGAATTCTAGATATTTAGAGATTATTTCATCTACATCAATTCATGACCCAGTTAAAATGAAGAATGGTCAAATTAAATTACCAGATAATATTTGGTTTATCGGTACAGCAAATAATGATGATTCAACATTTGCAATATCCGATAAGGTATATGACCGTTCTATGGTATTAAATTTAGACCATAAGGCAGAAGCATTTACTGTAGATAATTGGCGTCATATTCGTATGAATGCTTATGATTTCCAAAAGATGGCAAGACAGGCTATGGCAGAATACCGCTTAAGATATAAATATAAGAATAAGCTTGAAAGATTAGATTTATATATGCAGGATACATTTAGATTATCCTTCGGTAACCGTATTAATCGTCAGATTGAGGAATATACATCTGTATATGTTGCTTGTGGCGGAGATGAGCTTGAAGCATTAGATGATATTTTATCTAAAAAGGTATTTAGAAAGCTTGTTGGTGGAAACTCCCTATATTTAAAGAGAAAATCTGGTGAGCTTTTAGATAAGCTTGATGAATTATTTGGACAAAATAAAATGGTTTTGTGTAAGGAAATCATTTTAAGACTAGTGAGGTAAGCTATGAGTAAGAAATTAATTGTTGGTATACTTGCTGGTGTGGCAGGATTTATTACCTTCATTGGTGTTGTCTTCATGGTATTAACCTTAACTGGAAGTATATCATTACTTAAAAACTCAATTACGATTACATCAGAATCCTATGAAAAGGAATATGATGGAGAAGGAATTGATGTCAATCGTTATGATGTACTTGGCAAGCTATATGAAGGAGATAGAGTTTCTATTGAATTTTATGATACATCTTGTAATGTAGGTACTTACACAACCTATTTTGAAGCCAAGATATTGAATAAGGATGATAAGGATGTAACAGAATCCTATAATATCACAAAAAATTATGGTACTGTTACCATCACAAAAAGAGAATTAACTTTAAGAGTAAAATCTGAAGAGGAAGAATATGATGGTAAAGAGCTAAAAGCAACCGATTATGAAATTGTTGAAGGGAAGGGCTCTTTAGCTGAAGGAGACATCCTAGATGTTACATTAACTGGTTCTATTACAGAAATTGGTGAAGCAAAGGCTTCCCTAATTTATGCAGTATATTCCATGAAAAATGGTGAGAAGATTAATGTGACTTCGAATTATAAGGTTTTAACAGAGGATGGTATTTTAACAAAATCTGCAATCCCTCTTACAATTAAGAGCGATGGTGCAAGCTATGAATATGATGGTAAATATCATAGTGTTGATACATATACAACACCAAAGCTAAAGGTTAGTGAGGATGATACAGATTCTACTCATACAGAGCATTTAGCTTTAGGTGATACTATTTCTTATACATCTTTAACTAATGAAAAGAATGTAGGAAATTATAGTAATGATTATGAAGTAGTAATCTTAGATAGTTTAGGTAATGATGTAACAAAGAATTATGCCATTACAATGCTTTATGGTGAGATATCTATTTTAAGAAGAGATATCATTGTTGCATCAGAAAACATTGAAAAGGAATATGATGATGAGACCTATGTTGCTCAAGGAAATTCTAATTACACTTTAGATGGTACTTTGGCGGATGGAGATTTACTTAAGGTAAATTTCACTCAAGTTGCAACTCAAGCTGGTTCTTATGATAATACCTTCTATACTGCAATTTATAATGCAGAAGGAGAAAATGTTTCAAACAATTATAATGCAAAGAATATTTTTGGAACAATCACTATTAAGCCTCGTTTAATTGAAATTTCAACAAAAAGCGATGACAAGGTATATGATGGAACAGAGCTTAAAAATAATTCTGATCCAGAAGTTTCAATCTCTACACCATTACTTATAGGTCATACATTATATGCAGTATTTAATGATGGCATTGTTAATGCAGGAGAGATACAAAATTATTGTTCTATTACAATTAAAAATGCCCAAGGCCGTGATGTTACTAGAAATTATCAAATAACATTAAACCTTGGTACATTAACAATATATAAAAGAGAATTAACTCTTCGTGCATCTAGCTATTCTAAGGCAGAAGATGGAAATCCAATTGTATCAAATGCTTGGTACATCGTAAATGGTAATATGGCAGATTATGAGTATTTAGATGTAACTGTCACTCCTGAATTCCCACTTTCTACTGTAGGTACTGTAAGAAATATTTTAACATATCAAATTGTGAATATGGATGGTCAAATCCTAACACAAGCTCAAAACAATTATGATATTAAGGTTTTAAATGGAATACTTTCTATTTATGAAGCCCAAAATAAACCAGTTTATTTAGCTCCAAAGGATGTATATAGTAAGTATGTTGATGATGAAACAACGATTACTCCAACAGAGATTATTGGATTTGATTATTATGCTTCTCAAGGCTATTCAATTGAATATGTATTAACAGGAACTCAAACTGGTATTGGTACTTCTGTATCAAGTATTATTAAGGATTCTATTCGTATTAAGGATAGTTCAAATGTGGATGTAACTGCCCAGTTTACAATTGATGATGATCATTTATTTACTGGTTTGTTACAAATTTATGAAAAAGAAATTACAATTATTACTCCATCTTTAACAGAAGAATATAATGGATTAGCCCATTCTACTATTTTAGCTCCAACAATTTCAGGTGCAGATAATTTAGTTATCGATTATGAGGTAGTTGGAAGCCAAAAGAATGTTGGTACATCCATGAATGAAATAAAGATTAATGGTGTATATGATATCACAGATACAGAACACCTAAATAATATAATGGATCATTATTATATCCATATTACTTTAGGTACACTTAAGATATCTCAAAAAGCAATTACTGTAAATACACCATCTGTTACAAGCTCCATTCAAACAGAGCCTTATATATCTGGTGTAATTGATGAGACTACATTAGATTTATGTGATAATCATCATATTGAACAATCTATAGTTACACTAGATTATGTAGGATCAAAACAAAATGCGATTACAATCATCATTTTAGATGAGAATGGTGAAGATGTTACATATAATTATGATATTACATATAATTATGGAACATTAACTTTAACGAATTAATTACTGAAAGGAGGATTCTCTATGCGTTATGAAGAATTTTATAATGAACAAGTAATAAAATATAAGAAAAGAAGAGCATTCTTAACAAAGAAATTACCCTTCATATTGATTGGATTAGTAATCCTCCTTTCTGCTATTTTAGTACTATTCTTTACATCAGGAACACCATATGAATATGGTATTTCGGATTTAAAATTTGGTGATACTATTCAAAATACACCAAAATCCTTCTTAGCATCAGCAAGATATGAATTCTTAGTTGATGGAAAATATCAGGAGGAACAACCAACAAAGCCTGGTAGTTATAGCTATAGAATTGCATCTACCAATATTTTTGGAGTTACAAAGTATTCTTCCGATTATGAATTTGTAATTGAAAAGGGTAAGGCAACAATATCTATAGAAGATACTACTGTGGATTATGGCTTTGAGCCTAAAAAGATTACTTCAAATCTTCCATATGATAAAAAAATATCCTCTTATACTATTGAATATGAGGATAAGCATCAATTAAATACTTTAGCTTGGGTATCTAGCGTTACAGTTATAGATTCTTTAGGATTAGATATTACAGATTATTATGATTTTGAATTCCCTAAAACTGAAATAACCTTTGTAAAAGTTCCTTTAGTTATTGCACTTAAGGATAAAGAAAAGGTATATGATGGTACACCTTTAGAATATGAAGGTGAAGAGGATTATACAATTTCAGGCTTAATCAATGGAGATGAAGAAGTACATCTAGAAGTAGAAGGAAGCCAAACCTTAGTTGGAGAAAGTGAATATAAGGTTACAAGTGTTTCAATTAAGGATAAGGATGGCAATGCTTATGAAACCTATGATTATGTATTTGAAAGTGGATTACTAACTGTTACTGAAAAGGAAGTTGAATTTGAAACAAAGGACTTATCTACTACTTATAATGGAGAGGTACAGGAATTTGATGAATATCAATTATCTGAAGATATTCCAGATAGTGTTACAGTAGATCCAATTGAAGTGAATTTGGCTGGAAAATATAGCTATGAGCTTACTCCTAAATTTATAAATAGTGATGGAGTAGATGTATCTTACTGTTATATTGTGGAATATACATATGGCTTTATTACTGTTAATAAGGCAAAAGTAAAAGTAACACTAGATGATATGGAAGTTGAATATTCTGGTAATACCATATTTGATGATACATACACATTAGATAGTGGAAATTTATTTGATAGTGAGCTTAAGATAAAAGTTGATTCAAGTATAAGAGAAGTGGGCGTTGGTGAAATAACCTATAAGTCATATACATTAACAAAGGATGGTATAGATGTATCTGATTCCTTTGATTTAGAAATTGAAAGTGGAAGTATTGAAATTGTTAAAAAGGATTTACAAATTAAGCCAAAAAGTACAATAAAGGAATATGATGGCCTTACCTTTGAAACAAATAAATATGAACAAGAAGGATTAGTTTCATCAGATACTCTAGCATTTACATCAACTTGTAGTGCTACAGAAATAGGAATATCTGAGATAGTAATTGATTCATCAACAATTTCTATTACTCATAATGGAGAAGATGTATCTTTTTGTTACAATATTACAGAAGATTTTGGTTTATTAACAATTACAAAAAGAAAGCTTAAAATAAAAGTATTTGGTACGGATATTACCTATGGAGATACGCCTGTATTCTCCTATGCGTGTGGAAAGAATGATGGCTTACTTGAAAATGATACAGTCTATATTGGTTCATATAATTATACAATGAATATTGGAAACAATGAAATTGATATCCAAGACTTTTCCATATTAGATGGTAGTAATCTTCATAATGATTTATATGATGTTACAATAGTTAAGGGATCATTTACTATATTTAAAAAGTCACTTAAGGTGTCCTTATCTTCAAAAAGTAAAATATATGATGGTAATGAGCTTGAAGTAAATGATAGTGATTACTACATTTCTTCTGGTGAATTATTATCAACAGATTCCATTACCTTTATTCCATCTAACATTACTGCTTTAGATGTTGGAACAAGAATTGTTCCTGTTACAGTAGATAATGTATTTATAAAAAATGAAAATGATGAAGAAGTAACATCTTATTATAATATTGAATTTTCCTCAGGTAGTCTTACAATTACTCCAAGGGTTGTAAATATTACTACAGGATCTATTACAAAGAGTTATGATTTTGGTGTCTTAACTTGTGATGAGGCAAGCGTTTCTGGTTTAGTTTCAGGACAAGTAATTGAGATTGAAATCACTGGTGAATTATTCTATGTGGGTAGTGCATCTAATACAATTGGTAAAATTAGAGTTTATAGCTCTAGCTCAGATAATGCAGTAGATTTAACAGAAAATTATACATTTAATATCCACGAAGGAACCTTAACTTATACAGAAAGGAGTGCATAAGTATGAAAAAGAAAATTATCATTATATTCGGAATTATAATTAGTTCTTTTCTAGCAATTGCTTTAGTATTAGGTAATATCATGAAGCCTAATTCTAAATCTTATCAAACACAGTTGAATGCAGTAAAGCTATATGATTCAGAAAATGAAACAAGTAATTTTGATTCTAGCGTTAAAAATTACGAAATTAAAGATAGTGATGATGTTTTAGCCTTCTTTAATATTGATTCAGATACTTCTGGAATGACTTTTACAGTCACAGCAGAAGAAGACATTGATATGCAAGGAAAGCCATTAAGCAAAATGGCTAAATTCTCTGGTACTTTAGATGGTAATTCTAAAAAGCTTTTGAATTTATCTTTTGTTGAAAGAAATGATGATTCTTATGCATTCATTGAAGAGCTTGATACTGATGCAGTTATTAAGAATTTAACTATTCATGGTATTACTACTCCTACACATAACAAAGGCTTTAGTACGGATAATAATGGTTATGTTCATTTTGTTCATAAGCTAGATAGTGGCGCTATGCTTTATAATAATACATTTTATCGAATCTATTTAGGATGCGGTTATAATGAGGGTAAAGTATATTCATACGGATATGATGATGCAGCTTTAGTTGGAGAAAATAATGGTTTAATTAGTAACTGTTATTTAGCTGAAGAAAAAGGCGCAGTAGAGAATCCTTCTCTTAGTGGAGTAAAAAATTATTTTTATGGATATAAGCATGCATCTGTATTTGCATCCTATGGTAAGAATGGTTCATATATTGAAAGATGTGATGGCTATGGTGCTATCGTATATGGATATAAATATGTAGGTGGAATTGTTGCAGAACAAGATGGTGGCTATATTACTTCCTGTCTAGCAGATTCCTTCTTTGTTGGTACAATTCCAAGTAATCTTCATATTAATGGATTTACTACTCTCCTTCAAAACGAGTTTTATAAAGATACTTTGGAAAACTATGTCGGTGGACTAGTAGGAAAATCATTAAACTCCACTGTTGTTAATAATGTTTTCTTTAACCAAAATGGTTATTTATTATGTGTAGTAGATGACGAAGACAAAGTCGCTGTTGTTTCATCTTCTTGTGGTACTACAAGAATTGGTGGTATGGTAGGTTACTCAAATGGCGGTTCTATTGATTATAATTTGTTTGAAGGTTCTATTCAGCAAACATATGTTGAAGGAGTTTCAAAAGCAAATTCTACTAAGAATATCGTTAGAGGTGATGGTCTAGCTTCAGAAACTAAGCATTGTAATGTAGTAGTTCGACCACTTGATGAAGCAGATGATAAATATTTTATCGATGTATCCGATGGAACTACTCCTATAAGAACCTATACTGCCCATGAAGCACCATTATATCTTGCAAGCCCTTCATTAAATGGTGATGGTAGTACAACTATGGATTTTTATGATATGCGCCATAGTGTTAATTTTGCTCATTGTCATGGATATAATCTTGCAACAATTTATGATGAAATGAATCCTAGTGAATATAAGGCTTATAAGGTTTATTATGATAATGATGAACATGTAACTTATAGCTTTGAAGCATATTCTAATCAGGCATATAGGATTGATACTACTAATTTAAAACATGAAACTTACTATGATGATTTTATAAATCAAGGTGATGATTTATTTAAAGCTGTAGAAAAAAGTAGTAATGGATATAGTGAAGCTAATATCTATAAGAGAATAACTATAGAAGATGAACAAATAATATTTGAATTTACTGCCAATAGTAAGCTTTGGGATAAATATTATTTAGTATATTATGATGCAGCTGTTAAAAACAATGTTTATTACAATACAACATTCGATCCATATGAAATTTTAGAAGGCGCTTATTATTTCATTTGTGATAGCCAAGATCAAT
>JAEEGL017029188.1_pt1 | contig 10137 bp, 9 predicted proteins | sample 9134231 | NCBI WGS metagenome assembly JAEEGL01 (sample SAMN16246548, study PRJNA631951) | gut metagenome | biome: gut microbiome; feature: rumen; material: fiber-attached | host: Bos | place: Iran: Karaj | collected 2018-10
CGATGGCGGAGCGCACAAAGTTTTTGTCCTATTGCATCTATTCCGGCGTCATTTCGGCGCTGATCTATCCGATTGAAGCGCACTGGATCTGGGGCGGCGGCTGGCTGAGTCAGCTCGGCTTCCACGATTTTGCAGGTTCCTGCGCCATCCACATGGTCGGGGGCATCTCCGCACTGATCGGCGCCAAGATCCTCGGCCCGCGCATCGGCAAATTCAAACACGACGAAAACGGCAAAGTTGTCAAAGTCAACGCTTTTCCCGGCCACAGTATTGCGCTCGGCGCGCTGGGTGTGTTCATCCTCTGGCTCGGCTGGTACGGGTTCAACGGCGCGGCGGCAACGAGCGTGCAGCAGCTCGGCTCCATCTTTTTGACCACCACCGTCGCACCCGCCGTGGCAACCGTGGTCTGCATGATCTTTACCTGGCTGAAATACGGCAAACCCGACGTGTCGATGTGTCTGAACGCCTCGCTTGCCGGTCTTGTGGCGATCACCGCACCCTGTGATGTGACGGACACGTTCGGCGCCATCTGCATCGGCGCCGTGGCGGGATTGCTTGTGGTGTTCGGTGTGTGGCTGCTCGATCACAAACTGCACATCGACGACCCGGTCGGCGCGGTCGCCGTCCACTGCATGAACGGCATCTGGGGTACCATTGCCGTTGGCCTGTTTGCCACAGAAAAAGCGCCCGGCTATTCCATTGCGGACTCTGCCGGCAACACGCTGACCGGTCTGTTTTACGGCGGCGGTGTCAAACTGCTGGGGCTGCAATTGCTCGGCTTTGCGTCAGTTGCCGCATGGACAGCAGTCACGATTACGCTGACGTTTTTCCTGATCAAAAAGGTGATTGGTCTGCGTGCTTCCAGAGAAGAAGAACTTGTCGGGCTTGACCGGACCGAACACGGTCTGCCGTCCGCCTATGCCGGCTTTTCCATGCTGCCGGAAGCCATTGACGAAGGCAGCGCGCCGATCCTTGTCAGCGGTGACATACCGGTTGCCGAAGCGGTTCCGGTCAAAAAAGTGCCTGCTTTCCACGAAGGCACACCGAAGTTCACCAAGATCGAGATCGTCTGCAAGGAAGCGCGGCTGGAAGCGCTCAAGGACGCCATGCTGCAGATCGGCATCACCGGCATGACCGTTTCGCACGTCCTCGGCTGCGGCGTGCAAAAGGGAAAACCCGAATACTACCGCGGCGTCCAGGTGGAAGCAACGCTTTTGCCGAAGGTGCAGGTGGACATCGTGGTCAGTCAGGTGCCTGTCCGCACGGTGATCGAAACCGCGAAACGGGTGCTGTATACCGGTCACATCGGCGACGGCAAGATATTCGTCTATGACGTGGAAAACGTCATCAAGGTGCGTACCGGCGAAGAGGGCTTTGATGCCCTGCAGGACGTGGAATAAACAACAGCCGGGCAGTCATCGCTGCCCGGATTTTCATCGGAGGAGTTATGGCAATACAGGAAGCGTGCGGCGTGTTCGGTGTTTTTTCAAAACAGAAAACCGATGTTGCCACTGATGCATATTACGGACTGTATGCGTTGCAGCACCGCGGTCAGGAAAGCTGCGGCATTGTAGTCAATGAAGACGGTCTGTTTTATTCTCACAAAGACCTCGGTCTTGTCGGCGATGTGTTCGCGGCGCGGGAGCTCTCTTCTTTACCGCAGGGCACCATGGCAGTTGGCCATGTGCGTTACGGAACCACAGGCGGTACGAACCGTCGCAACTGCCAGCCGATAGAGGTCAACCATCAGAAGGGCAAACTCGCGCTGGCGCACAACGGCAATCTGAGCAATGCCGCCGCCTTGCGCGACAAGCTGGAAAAAAGCGGAGCCATCTTCCATTCCACAAGCGATACCGAAATCATTGCCTATATCGTGACCCGGCAACGTCTGCGTACTGCATCCATTGAAGATGCGCTGTCAGCAGCGATGCATACGCTGGAGGGTGCCTATTCTCTTGTCTTGATGTCGGCGCAAAAGCTGCTGTGCGCGCGTGATCCGTTCGGGTTCCGGCCGCTGTGTTTCGGTCAGACCCCGGATGGAACCTATGTCGTCGCGTCGGAAAGCTGTGCGCTGCGCGCCGTCGGCGCAGTGCCGGTTCGTGATGTGGAACCCGGCGAGATCCTTGTTTTCAGCAAAGACGGCGTGGTTTCGCGCCGGGAGCATTGCCGCACACAGCCCAGACGTCTGTGTGTGTTCGAATACATTTACTTTGCCCGTCCCGATTCTGTCATTGACGGGATGTCGGTGCATGCATTTCGCATTAACGCCGGCAAGGCATTAGCGAGGCAGCACCCGGCCAGGGCAGATCTGGTGATCGGTGCGCCGGATTCGGGACTTGACGCGGCGCTCGGTTTTTCGCGGGAGTCCGGCATTCCCTACGGTATCGGTCTCATCAAAAATAAGTATATCGGACGTACCTTTATTGCGCCCGGACAAAGAATGCGCACCGACAGCGTGCGGATCAAGCTCTCTGCGGTGGAGGAGAGTCTGCGCGGCAAGCGCGTGGTGCTGGTTGACGATTCCATCGTGCGCGGCAACACGATGCGACGGGTGGTGTCGCTGCTGCGCGGTGCCGGTGCCAAAGAAGTGCATGTGCGAATCAGTGCGCCGCCGTTTCTGCACCCGTGCTATTACGGTACGGACATCGATTCCACGGAAAACTTGATCGCCTGCCGCTGTTCGGTTGACGAGATTGCCCGGCAGATCGGCGCGGATTCCCTCGGCTATCTGCCGCTTGAGGCACTGAAAGAGCTGGTGCCGGGCGAAGGGTATTGCAGCGGGTGCTTTTCCGGTGCGTATCCGACGGACGTTTCCGCCGCCGATGTAAAAAACCGCTTTGAGCAGCGATTGCAGGAGGAAGAAGCATCGATGGTATAAGATGAAAAAAGATTGGATCGTCCCGTACCAATTGTCGTCAGCAGTACAAGCCGCACCTGCGCAACATCGAAAAGCAGAGGGCAGAGCTTCATTCCACAACGGGCTGTGTGAAACACATATAGTAAAAACGGACGCTCCTTTGTGAACGTCCGTTGTTCTTTATTCTGCGCATACTTTGCAGATCACATCTGCCGCATGCTGCAGTGTTTCCATCGGGATATTCAGTGCCGGCAGCAGCCGCACCTTGTCTTTGGCGGTCAGGCACAGCACGCCCTTTGCCATACACGCGGCAACGACTTGGGCCGCAGGCTTTGTTGTTTTCAGCCCGATCATCAAACCCATGCCGGTCACGTCTTCGATCCCGGCGGCGCCGCGGAACACGCCGAACAGATAGTCGCTTTTCTCCCGCACTTGCCGCAGCAGGTCGTCGTCGATGCGCCCGAGGATGCTGCACGCCGCCGCGCAGCAGACAGGGTTGCCGCCGAAGGTGGAGCCGTGGTCGCCAAACCCGAACACGTTTTGCACCTTTTTCCCAAACAGCGTGGCGCCCAGCGGCAGTCCGCCGGCAAGTCCCTTGGCTGTGGTCACAACGTCCGGCGTGATGCCGTACTGCATATAGGCGTAAAGGCTGCCCGTGCGGCCGTTGCCGGTCTGTACCTCGTCCACGATCAGCAGAATGTCGTGTTCTTCGGTATAAGCACGAAGCGACTGCACAAAATCTTTATCCAGCGGCACCACGCCGCCTTCGCCCTGAATGCATTCGATCATCACCGCGGCAAGCTTGTGCGATTTTGCTGTTTCCGCCAGCGATTCCATCGTCGGGTCGATATGCACAAAGCCCGGCGTGAGCGGCTGAAACAGTTCGTGGTAATGCGCCTGTCCGGTGGCGGCCAGCGTGGTCAGCGTTCGGCCGTGAAAGCTGTTGTTCAAAGTGGCGATGGTAAAGCAGTCGTCGCCTTTGGTATCTGCGGCGTATTTGCGCGCAGCTTTGACGGCGCACTCGTTTGCCTCCGCGCCGGAATTGGAAAAGAACACCTTTTGCATCCCGGTCTTTTGACAAAGCATCTCTGCAAGTTTGGCGCATGGTTCGGTGTAATACAAGTTCGACATGTGCTGCACTTTGCCGATCTGCGCGGCGATCGCCGATTGCCAATCGTCATCGGCGATGCCGAACGACGTGACGCCGATGCCGCTTGTCAGGTCGATGTATGCTTTGCCGCTTTCGTCATACACGGTCGAGCCTTTGCCCGAAACGATCTCCAACGGAAACCGGTTGTAGGTGCCGGCCACATAGGCCTTGTCGCGTTCTTTGAGATTCATGTGTCGTTCCTCCTGATCCAGGTACCCGCGCCCTCGTCTGTCAAAAGCTCCATCAAAATAGAGTGGGGCACACGGCCGTCCATGATCACCACGTTTTTGACGCCCGCGCCCAGCGCACGGATGCAGCAGTCCACCTTCGGGATCATGCCGCCCGACACCACGCCCACGTCATACAGCGCCATCGCTTCGTCCGCCGTCAGTTCGGGGATGAGCGTCGACGGATCGTCCTTGTCTTTCAGAATACCGGCAATGTCCGTCATCATGATCAGCCGTTCCGCGCCCAGCGCTGCCGCGATATGGGCCGCTGCGGTGTCGCTGTTGATGTTGTAGGAGTTGCCGTGTTTGTCGCAGCCGATGGTGGAGATGACGGGAATATAGCCGTTGTTCAACAGATCGAGCACCGGCTGAATCTCGACGTGGGTCACTTCGCCCACAAACCCGAGCCGTTCGTCCTTCTGTTCGGCTTCGATCAGATGGCCGTCCATGCCCGACAGGCCGATCGCGTTGCCGCCCTGCATTTCGAGCAGATTGACCAGCGTTTTGTTGACCTTGCCGGCCAGTACCATCTGCACGATGTCCACCGTTTCGCGGTCGGTCACCCGCAGCCCGTTTACAAAGTCCGGCTGTTTGCCAAGCTTGTCCATCAGCTCCGAGATCTCCGGCCCGCCGCCGTGGACGAGCACGATTTTGACGCCGATCAGCCACAACAGCACAATGTCCTCCATGACCTGCTGCTTGAGCTGTTCGTTGATCATGGCGTTGCCGCCGTATTTGACAACGACGATCTTGCCGGTATAGCGTTTGATATAGGGCAGCGCCTGGGTGAGCACCTGGGCGCGCTGCGCGTTGGAAAAGTCAGTTGTCATGTCGTCACCTCATGTGCGGTAGTCGCCGTTGATGCGGACGTAGTCATAGGTCAGATCGCAGCCCCACGCCGTTGCCGCGGCGGCGCCGCTGTTCAGATTGACAAGGATTTCGATCTCGTCTTCGAGCAATATTTCCTTGGCTGTTTCTTCGGAAAAGTCGATGCCGGCGCCGTTTTTGCAGACTGCGATGTTGCCTTTTCTGCTTTGAAACGCAACGTCGATCTTTTCGACGTCCACGTCCGCGCCGCTGTAGCCGATGGCGCACAGCACGCGGCCCCAGTTGGCGTCCGCGCCGAACATGGCGGCCTTGAGCAAGCTTGAGCAGATCACACTTTTGGCAACGGTTTTGGCAGTCGCTTCGTCGTTTGCACCGCTGACCGTACATTCCAGCAGCTTGGTCGCACCCTCGCCGTCGCCCGCAATTTTGCGGCACAGCGCCACATTGACCGTGTTGAGCGCCTGCATGAACACGGCAAAATCTTCGTTCTCCTCCGTGATGTACGGGTTTTCTGCCAGTCCGTTGGCGAGTACGGTGACCATGTCGTTGGTAGACGTGTCGCCGTCGATGCTGAGCATGTTGAACGTGTTTGCGATATCGCCCGACAATGCCTTTTGCAGCAGCGGTGCGCTGATGGCAGCGTCGGTCGTGATAAAGACCAGCATCGTCGCCATGTTCGGGTGGATCATGCCGCTGCCCTTGGCGATGCCGCCGAGGTGACAGGTTTTGCCGCCGAGGGTAAACGACACAGCCACTTCCTTTTTGACCGTGTCGGTCGTCATGATCCCGGCCGCCGCGTCGGCACTGCCGGTGCTGCTCAGTCCTGCGGCAAGCGTCGGCATACCCTGTGCGATCGGGTCGATCTTGAGCGGCTGTCCGATCACGCCGGTGGACGCGACCACCACGTCGCCGGCCGCGATGCCGAGCGATTCGGCTGCAAGCTGACTCATCTGTTCGGCGATCTCGATGCCGTTGGCGTTGCAGGTGTTGGCGTTGCCGGAGTTGCAGATGATCGCCTGTGCCGTGCCATTTTCAAGATGCTGCTTTGTTACCAACAGCGGCGCACCCTTGACAAGATTGGTCGTATAGACCGCCGCCGCTGCAGCCGGTACGTCGCTGACGATCAGCGACAGGTCTTTTTTCTCTTTGTTTTTGCGGATCCCGCAATGGATCCCATTGGCCTTGAAGCCCTTTGCGGCGCACACGCCGCCGTCGATTCTTGTAATCATTCTGTGTACCTCATACGATCAGCCCGGTGCTTTCCTGTGCGCCGAGCAGCAGATTCATGTTTTGGATGGCGGCGCCGGACGCGCCCTTGCCGAGATTGTCAAACCGCGCCACCAGCGTCATGCGCTCGTCGTTGCCGAAAACGCTGATCTGCATTGTGTCTTTGCCGGCGAGCGCCGCGGCGGATAAAAAGCCGCTTTCGTCCGCGGCCGTGACCTGCACCAGTCCGGTTTGGTAGTAGCTGCGGTAAAGGGCTTCGATCTCCTGCTTGCCGGCGGTGCAATCCGCATCGAACAGCGGGACCGTGACCTCCATCCCGGCATAATAGGGCGCCACGACCGGGCAGAACACCGGCGGCGTCGCCAACCCGCACAGCGTCTGCATCTCGGGCAGGTGTTTGTGCGTTTGCGAAAGACCGTACATGCGCGGGGCACAAAGCAGCGGATCATCTGTGCTTTCATAGGCGGCGATCATGGCTTTGCCGCCGCCGGAATAGCCGGTCAGGGAAAAGCACAACAGATTTGCATCCGGCTTTAGCACGCCCGTTTCCACCAGCGGCGCCACCAGTGCGATAAAGCCGCTGGCGTGGCAGCCGGGGTTGGCAATGCGCTTTGATTGCCGGATCCTGTCACGCTGCCCGGAAAGCTCCGGAAACCCGTAGACCCACCCGGGTGCCACGCGGTGCACGGTGGAGGTGTCGATGACGGCGGTCGTGTCGTTTTCGATCATGGCAGCCGCCTCCCGTGCCGCCGCGTCGGGCAGACACAGAAAGACGATATCCGCATCGTTCATCAACTGTTTGCGCGCTGCGGGGTCTTTGCGGCAGGCAGGGTCGATCTGCAAAAGTGTGATGTCCGTGCGGCCCTGCAGCCGGTCGGCAATGCGCAGCCCGGTGGTGCCGGCGCTGCCGTCAATAAAGACGCGTGGCATGGCGATCCCTCCATTTGCTTGTATAAAATGAAAAAATATGCTATGATTATACCTGTAATATTCATAAATGTCAAGTTTTTTCGAAAATTTATACACATAATTATGGAATATTATTCACATATAACCTGATGTTGGCAACCATGCAGCGTGTCTTCCGATGCGTCCAGCTTTTTGAAGATCCGTTCATTACCAGGCAGCGGAAACAGTTCGGTATTGAACAAAAAAGAGACCGGAATGCAAAGAAGCGTGCTTTTGAGAAAGCAAAGAGCCGTGTAAAAGAAATCGACGGTCTGATCCAGCGGTTGTATGAGGATAACGTCAAGGGAAAGCTCAGCGACGAACGGTACGCAACCTTGTCTTCTTCTTTGGAGACGGAGCAGAAGGAACTGAAAGCAAGACTGCCGGAGATAGAAGCAGATCTGAACCGGCAGGTCGATCAGGAAGAAGAACTGCAGCGGTTTGTGTCAAAGGCGAAGCAGATCACCAATCTGAAAAAACTGACGCCGGAACTGGTACACGAGTTCATTGAAAGAATTGTGGTGCACGCGCCAAAGTATCTTGACGGCAAACGGTATCAACTCGTAGACATCTATTTCTACGGTGTGGGTATCATCAAAGAGCTCACGCCGGAAGAAATGGAAACCGAGTTTCAAAAAGCACTGAAACAAGATAAATCGGCATGACAAACATCATACCGATTATCTATTAAAACACTAATATTTCAACTGTTACGAAAGACGCTCCGGGCACCTTCTTTACGGAGGGTGCCCTGCGGGGCAGCTTTTTCGAGTGGTTAGTGCTTAGTGCTTAGTGCTTAGTGATGCAGTTCAACGCAAAACAAAAGAATCCGCCGCCGGCTGACGGTTAATAGGCTCCAATTGCCGTTACCCAGTTCCGGTTGCGGATTCTTTCTTTTATGATAGCAAAAAACGCACGGGATGTCAAGTACAACTGACCATTGTCCCCTAACTGTTGACTGTTGACTGTTGACTGTCGACTGTCGACTGTCGACTGCAAAACAAAAAACCGCCCATCGGGCGGTTCTTTTGTTTTGCTTAGTCAGCCGTATAGGGCATGAGAGCGACCTGACGGGCACGCTTGATGGCCGTGGTCAGTTCACGCTGGTGACGGGCGCAGGTGCCGGTCACGCGGCGGGGCAGGATCTTGGCACGATCGGACGTGAACTTGCGAAGTCTCGCAACGTCTTTGTAGTCGATCTTTTCCACTTTATCAACACAGAATGCGCAGACCTTTCTGCGGCCTTTTCTGTTGGGACGGCCGTTGCCTTTTTCAAATGCCATTGCTGTTTCCTCCTTTTAGTCTTGGTTTCGTTGCTGTTCAGAACGGAAGATCTTCGTCGTCGGTAATCTCTTCAAAATCGTTGACTGCCGCGGACTGATAGGCAGGCGCCTGTGCCGGTGCCGCCTGTGCGGGCTGGTTGTAAGAGCCTGTGCCGGTTTCCGATTTGGAGCCACAGAACGATGCTTCGCGCACGTTGACTTCAAACGCGGTCCGTTTGGCGCCCGTTTTGTCTTCGTAGTTCCGGGTCTGGATGGAGCCGGTCACGGCGATCATCGAGCCTTTGGTGAAATAGCGGCTGATGAAGTTGCCGGTCTGCTCCCAGGCGACGCAGGTGATGAAATCGGCCTGCCGCTGCTCGCCCTGACGGACGTAGGATCTGTCGACCGCGATGCGGAACGTGCAGACCGATTTGCCCGTTGTGGTGGTACGCAGCTCGGGGTCCGCCACCAGGCGACCCATGAGAACGACAGAGTTAATCATACTGCATCCTCCTTACTGCTTCACGGTCAGCGAACGCAGCACACCTTCGGTGATCTTGACGACACGGTCAAGCTCTGCCGGGAATTCCGGTTCGCAAGTGAAGTTGACGAGCATGTAGTAGCCTTCGGTCTCGTAGTTGATGGGATACGCGAGCTTGCGCTTGCCCCATTCGTCAATGCTGTCGATCGTGCCGTTGGCCTCGATGAGTGCCTTGAACTTTTCAACCAGAGCGGTCACGCTTTCGTCTCCGTTCGCAACGGAAAAGACTAACATGGTTTCGTAGCTGTTTGCCATTTGTTGCACCTCCTTATGGACTTTAGGCCCTGCAAACGCAGAGCAAGGATCCGCTTTGCAAATTTGCGGTTCTATGATTATAGCAGTGCGAGGGGGAAATGTCAAGCGGTTTTGGAATTTTTTTAAGATGGCAAGAAACAAGAGAGCAAGATGGCAAGAGAGCATTACTGTCGACTGTCGACTGACGACTGTCGACTGTCGACTGACTGAAAAAAAACACCCCGCAGGGTGCTTTTTTCAGTCTTAAAGTCTCGCTTCCAGTTCCTTGCGGATGGCGGCGATGAAATCGTCGGTGGAAAGCGTTTCGGCTTTCACGTCGCCCTGCCACATCAGCGCGAGGTCCTTGGTCATTTTGCCGCTTTCGATCACGGCGAGGGAGGCGTCCTCCAGTGTTTGCGCGAAGTGCACAAGGGCGGCGTTGTCGTCCAGCTCGCCGCGCTTTTTCAGCGCGCCCGTCCACGCGAAGATCGTGGCGATCGGGTTGGTCGAGGTGGTTTCGCCCTCCAGATAGCGGTAGTAGTGGCGCGTGACAGTGCCGTGGGCGGCCTCGTATTCAAAGTTGCCGTCGGGCGAGACGAGCACGCTCGTCATCATCGCCAGCGAGCCGAACGCCGTGGAGACCATGTCGCTCATCACGTCGCCGTCGTAGTTTTTGCACGCCCAGATGTAGCCGCCTTTGGAGCGGATCACGCGCGCCACGGCGTCGTCAATCAGGGTATAGAAATAGGTGATGCCCAGCTCGTCAAACTTCGCCTTGTATTCGCGGTTGAAGATATCCTCAAAGATCAGCTTGAACGTCTGGTCATACTGCTTGGAGATCGTGTCCTTCGTGGAAAACCAGA
>JAEEGL017128803.1_pt1 | contig 10137 bp, 17 predicted proteins | sample 9134231 | NCBI WGS metagenome assembly JAEEGL01 (sample SAMN16246548, study PRJNA631951) | gut metagenome | biome: gut microbiome; feature: rumen; material: fiber-attached | host: Bos | place: Iran: Karaj | collected 2018-10
CAACAAGGGTTACTTTAAAAAGATAGATGAAGAGTGCAGCAAACACGACGCCTATTACAGAGGGAAGCCCTTCACGAAATACGACAAAGAACTCCTTTTCGACGTGATGGCCGAAAAATACCTCTACGGAAGCAAGAAAAGGAAGACAAACGGTTATTGGTTCGATGACGACCCTAACGTCCTTGACGAAACGAAAAACCCGAACCATTACAACTGCTATATCAACAACAAATGTCCTATCATCAGGTTCAAGGAAAAATAACACCTCAAGGACACACCATTGTAACCAAAAAGACCATTCGCCTCAACGGTAGGACATTCCTTGCAGGGACGTCTTTCAAATCAAGCTCGCAACCGTCTCCGACGAAGAACTTTTATTTGCAAAGTAAATCCGTGTCGGCTATATCGCACTAACAGTCAACGAGTTTCTTTCTTTAGACCGTAAGAAAAGCTTGTCAACTTAAAAACCATAACGGTATGCTCTATTACGAAATCGTCCGCCTGGACAACAAGGAACCCGGAAGCCGAGAGGACTTCCACACCGTACAAAAACTGGTCCGGCGACGCTGGACATACAAGGCCATCGAATACCTGTCCAAATGGGACCACGGAAGAAAAAGCTTCGACAAGGCACGGGCCCTCGGCAAGATAAGGGACACCATCCGCGATTACCGGTCGACAAACGACCGGATACTGACCACCGACGGGTGCTACACGCTCTGCGAATCGCATTGTCCCACCGGCCTGTACGAAGCCTACTACCTGGTCTGCGGCGTCTCCGCCTTGGAACTGGTGTCCCTATGACGCACGTATCGGTATATTGCCCAGTTACATCCTTTTCCCGTGCCGACCAACTGGTCAGCGCGGGAAAAGGCCACATAAAGGTTAAGACACCGGCCCACTATATGGGCCACTTGGGATCAATAACCGCAACATGGGCTTGAATTGAGCCCAAAACGAAACTTTCTTGCATTTCAAGGGGTATTTAAAAAGCGCGTACCAGATGACAAAATAAACAAAAAAGAAACTAATTCAACAACAAAACCATAGTTTTCAGTTTAATAAACTACAAGATAATTTCATCATAATCCAAAAAACCGTACCTTTGGGAAAACACTAAAGGTATGGCAATCAGAAAGACAACCAACGAGCCGCCGCACAGTGAACGGGAATTCCGTGACATGCTACACCCTTTCATTCAAGATGAAAGCGGCATAGGAGCCCTCAAAGGGCTAATAGACGGCCACAACAACATCAACCGAGGAGGCATGTACCTTCTCGAAATCCTCAACAATATAATTTCATCAAAAAATGGCACAGAGAAGGTATTTCAACGAATCCCACAAGAAGTATTCGGAGGCCTGTCAGAAGGAGGTCGCCGAAATGTCCAAGCATCCCTTATCGCACGAGCAGTTCAGGGAACAGATTCGCCGGAACAGGGAAGAATCCTTGCGTCGGGCTACACAAGAATCCAAGAAGTAGTCGGCCACTGGGCCGAAAGGGACGGAAGCTGGTCCGATACTCCTGAAGGAGACCTCATCAGACAGGGATTCCAGCATGATCCTCTCGACGACGGTTCGGAGGCAAGGATCTTCGACCGCGGGAACGGGGCAAGGATCTACAAGACCATCGACTTCAGCCACTACAACCAGTTTGAGCTGATGCTCGACCGCATCTCCATCCATAATGCCGTATTCCCCGAGATGGCCCTTAAAGTCGAAGGGTTCGGAATGCGCGACGACAGTGAAAATTCCGACGGATACGTCGTCATCATAAGCCAGCCAAAGGCAATCGGGACCGTACCCACCCAGAAGGATATCGAAACAGGAATGAAAGAACGCTTCTTCGACAAATCCGAAAACGGTTTCTTCTGGATCAACGGACTCGACAACATCGTGGTGGCAGACATCCACGATCAGAACGCCGTGGTAAGCCCCAACGGAAAACTTCTCGTGTTCGACTGTGAGGCATTCCTGAAAATGTTCCCGGTCGATTCGATGAAGCCCGAAGTCCACATGCTCCGTGACCTTCTCCCGAAGGACAACGGAATCTACAACGAAGAGCCCTGGAAGAAAATCCTCGGTGACCAATACCCGAACGCCAGCGACAACGACAAGACCGAGCTGTTACGGGAACTACGTCTCACCGGCAAGGTCAACGGCCTCGTAAACGGCAAAGTCATCGCCATGCGGACTCCCATCCAAAGGCTCCGCAAACTCTCTGACGGCCGTACCGTCCTTTATTACGACTCGCCACAGCTGCTCGTCGGGGAACCCAAGACCTTCCATAACGAACACATGTGGCAAGTCCCTCCGGTACAGACCGATCCCGGCCGTGAGGAAAAAATCCTCTCAACTGTAAGCACCCTCACCCCGACAGTCCTCGATACCAACACGATCCTCACTGCGACCCGCTGGGCTGGGCCCGAGATCGCAAATTCCGCATCAACCCAAAAGGAAAAACTCATCGAACTGAAGACCAAAGGATACATAGAAGGCCTGGTCAACGGACGGTACCATGTCCAGCTGAATCCTGAAGAACCTGGAACGGTCCTCGTATCCGACTACAGGAAAGTCGAGTTCATGCTCTGGACCAACAATACCGACATCGACGGCCTCGGCCAGCTGACGCAAGACGAAAAGAAAATGCTTACCAATGGCAACACCGTTAGAAAGAAAGGCGTAGACATCCGCTTCAACCTGGAAAAAGGGCGCATCGACCGCAGCGAAATAATGCAGCGCAAACTCAACCTCAAAATAGATGTGGAAGTAGCTGCCCCAAAGAAAAAAGAAATCAAGAAAAACGTTATCCGGCTTTAGCCAAAAAAGTTTCTCATACCAAGCCGGAGGGCCCGAAAAAATCTGCTTTTCCAAGTTCATCTACAATAACTACCACAGGGCCCAAGCAAATCCCACCGCCGTGATGGCGGCGGGATTTTTCTTTTTTAAACAAAGTAATATGACAACCATCATCGTTTACAACGAAAACACCTTCGGCTACACCGAGGAAGAACTCAATCCGGCAAAAGCATTCTGCAGGATGTGGATCCTTTCCGTACAGAGCATCAAAGGGGGAGAACCACTCCTTCTGGGAAACTGTATCCTGGCCGACACGAAAAAAGTCCGGCTTGCAACAAAACAGGACTTCGAAGACTACAAGATCAGCATCAAGGGATATCTCCGACCTGAATACACCTTCAAAAAACATTAACAATGACCACATTCACATACCGTTCGGGACTGTCGCTACGACCGCCCTATACCATTCCTCGCCGGCAAAGACGGATACAACGGATTATCCACCTCACCGAAGCCCAGTGCAGGATGGTCGCAGACGAGATAGAAAGGCGCATCCTCAAAAACGACGGCTTCGACGACATACTCATCGCAAACCACTTTCTCTCCTTCTCCGGGAAAATAAAGAAAACCACAACCCCTCTGAAGACGGGTGTAGAAATGCTTGGAGAAAAGGAAGAATACAACGAGGTGACATACGAACTCGAAAGCCTCAACCTTGACGGCGTCTATTCCATCGAAGGAACACCGATGCAAAACGACATCCAGACACAACAAATCCTGCGCCTGGTGCAGAAAAAAACAATAGTGGAATGATCCTACCCAACTCAACATATCAGGAAATCTATCACACAATCACACAGGAGGAAGAGAAGGCCATATATTATCTCCACAAAAACCTGAAATCCGTATCCCAGGAGATGTATGACCGCATAAAAGACAACAGCGAAATCATCATCTGCTGGAGATACTATACCAACCCCCAGTCAAAGAACAAATACCTCCTGTGGTACGCCACCACCGTCATGCGTTTCTTCAAGGAAGAAAAAGACCTGACCTGCGGGGCCCTCCTGGTATCGAACGACTATTCCGACAGGAACTTCTATTTCTCGACAAAGAACAACAAATACAACGTCGTCCTGCATATCACGTCACATTTCCTCAAGAGATACAGGGAAAGATGCCTGAAGGATGATTCCTTGACCACGGAAGAGGTGATAGCCACCTACTTTTTCCATAACGGCAGGACTTTCGCCATGCTTGATGTCAACCAGGCGAGCATCGTTCCCATAGACGAGAAAGACAGCGCCATTCTCGTTCCTGAAGGAATCGTCTATGCGGAAATAGGAATTGCGACCGGACAGAGCGAAAAAAAGGTTACCATCATCCGCTATAAGACATTCGTCTCCGTGACGATGCTCAACGATCAACAAAACGAGCATGTAAAATCAGTGTCGGAAGACGAACGCGAAAAAAACATGCAGAAAAAAATCAAAAGTCTACTCAATATAAAAAAAGATTGATTTGGCAGTCCACAAGGGGGAGAGTACGCCTTCTATTCTGGAAGACGGTAAGTTTCGTATTAATTCTTTCTTCAATGTGTTGTCTCTCCCCCTTTCTGCCAAAACAATCAAAAAACATACCTGAATCCAGCCCCGTCCGGTCGCCCCTTACGGGGGCTTCCGAGCGGGGCTTTATCAATAACCAAACCTAACCCTTTTTATCCGCCCCGCCCGCCACGAAAACACGCGTGTTTCGCAAACGCCTTGACTCCGTCAAGGTCTTAGGCGGCCAGGGCGGATATTTCTTTTTTCCAAGAAAGGCTTCCGCCTTTCCGGCAAACGAAATAACAAAAAACATCTAAAAAACATAAAACAAACGGAAATGAAAGAAATCTATCGCGTCCAGATGCCCGGAAACGGAGACTTCGACTTCACTGTCGGCAAGGCGCATAGGGAATACGGCAAGGTTCTCTCTATCGAAGAAGGCCATGAGGCGATTGTATATGAAGGATCGAGTCCTTCGCAGTACAGTGCCGTCATCGTGATAACCTTTGAAAAGCAGGAGATAGTCCTGCAGCGCAGCTGTCCACTCCTTGTCATCTACCGGAAAGAACAAGACCTTCCGAAACCTGTCAGATGCCCGGAACATCTCCCGATACCGGAAGACTATCAAGATTTGCCTTTTTAAAACAAAACGACCATGGGATACAGACTCCACGCAAGAAAAATCAACCATGTTGAATACACTGACGGTGTGTTCAACAACATGGCAGACATCATCATCCCCCTGCTCCGCGACTTTCCCGGAGAACACTGGGAACCAGAAGACGAATCCAGGATGGAAATCAACAAGGATGATTTCCGTGAAGGGATCCAGAAACTCAAATGGATGACCGAGAAAAAAATCAACGAGAAATACCCCGGCATCCTGAGCAAAGACATGACAAAGAAGGACCTCATCGACACGCTCTCGGCCCTTCTCGAAGAGTCTGAACCGAAAGACGATGTCGTCAGCCTCGACTGGTTCTAATCGCTAACAAACCTTTAAAAAGAGAAGATATGGGATACAGAACATTCGTAACCTTAAAAGTGGTCCAGTACGGTCCCGGACAGACAGAAAAGGATTTCAAGGACATTCTCGAACAGGCCGACCCCTGCATGCTCAACTTAGACGAACCCGGCCTGGCTACGTTCGACGACAACAACGGCAACTGCCTCAACGAACTCGTCCAACTCTCGGCCAACTATCCGGACATGATCCTCGAAGCACATGTCGACGGTACGACCGAAGACTCCAATGACCAGCGGGCTGTACGCATCCGTAACGGCAAGATGGAGACCAACTCCGCTGAAATCTCGTTTCCTCCTTTCTGCGATATCATAACCAGTGACGAGAAGGAACGCTGCGCCAAGGCCCGTGAAGTATCCTACGGCCGCGATGACCTCCTGGAAGTTGCTGAAAAAATGGCAGGCGAATTTTGCGACGAGCCCATAGGTGAAGACCTGTGCACCATCATGGCCGATGCGGCCTTCAAATGGCTTTCAAGAGAAACCATCAAATAATGACAATATGGATAAATACAAAGTAACGATCAACCGTATAGAAACGTACTCCTATACGGTCATCGTCGAAGCAGACAGCCCTGAAAAGGCCAAGGAAGCCGTTGATGCCAAATGGCAAAAGGACGACTATCTCTACGAAAAAATGACCGATAACTGGGACGATGTCCAGACGACCATCGCAGACGGCGTTCCTGCAACGAAGAAGGACCTCAATCTGTTTCCTGAAATCAAAAACTAAACAGGGAACCGACATAATAGCACTCTCCAGCCCGGCATAAAAAGCCGGGCTTACCGTTGCAAACTCATAATCAATGGCCACAAGTGCCTAAAAGGTCCAAACGACAATGGAAGACAATAAAGAATGGGTCTATTACTCCGAACTCGTTCCGGGATACCTCGAAAAGTGGTCCAACCATGAAATAAGGAGAAGGAATGAAAGGTTTCTCAAAAAACTGAAGAAGGGCCCGGACGAAGAGGCCTGCAAAAAAATCAAGCAAGACCTCATCGAAAACAACCTTCCGCTCGCCCGCTATATCGCGGACTACGTGTATCTGAAGAACAAATCCCATCTCCTTACCGTTGAGGACGCCTACCAAAACTGCTGCATTGCCCTTACAAGGTATATCTACGCCATGCCGTGCGACGAAATCCCAACAAAAGGACATTTTCAAATCGACATTTACTTCAGGATGCTCGGCGCACTCAATTCACAACTCGGAAGAAAGGAACCTGAAATGCAGTTTGAGAAAGTGGCCTTCAACGAAAACGATTATCCGGTTGACGACACCGCAGAGTGTATCAACAGGCAAGCCCTCCTGGATATCCTCCAAGTCTTCTGCAGCCAAAGGGATATGGAAATCATGCAGTGCTACTGGTTTGGCGACCCCAAAAACTACATAGAGCCGTTCGACTCGGAAAGAATCTCCGACACTTACAACCTCTGCCGTGCATCCATAAGCCGGATCAACGTCTCCACCTTGAAAAAATTAAGAAAGCACCTGCCGAGGTTGTTAAAGAAAAAGCAACTTACGATGGACTTTTTCTACGAAGAAAAACGTTTTCTTAAGACAAAGCAGCTCCCGTTCCCCACCGAACACAAGTCCGTCAAGGAAGATTTCCTGGAATGGGCCAGACAGAACAAAAGATAAAAAACAAACGACATGCCTAAAAAAACACTCTTCATCACAATTGAAATCGAGGTCGACACAACCGGTGAACCGACCCAGCAGGATATCCTCCGGGGCGTCAACAAGTACCTCGATGGCGGCAGGAACCGCCGCTCAACCAACGACTATTCGTTCTATGTACAGCAAGACACTGTCATCGCCGTAATGGACGAAAACGGGAAAAACTACATCAGCCAGTAAAACCATGAAAAGAATCGCTGTCATAACGAAAAACGGAACGCTCTTCGTTGAGGACGTCAACGAAGAGACGCTCAAAAAATACGACGGGAACATGTACGCCTATATCGAGGACAACTACTGTATCCGCGAACCATACTACTGGAACTACATCGATTCCGCACAGTACATCCCTAACAGGGACGACACGGAAGTCTATGAGATTGATTTTGAAGAGATAGCATCGTAAAGCCATGACATTCGACAAAATACTCAACAAATACCTCTCGGCCAAGACAAGCGCCGACAAGGAAAGGGACAACCTAAACAGCCAAGCCGAACGGGCAAAGGAAGAAGCGCTTCGCAACCTGTCGGAAGCCGCAAAGAAGATGAATGAATACCACCTTCTCCAAAAAGAATCCACACAAGTCTCCTCCAGCGTCAGTTGGATTAACAATGTAGTGGTTCCTGTCGTGAAGGAAGTCAACACAAGGCTCGGCACCCATTTCGAGACCAATAACCTGCGAAGCTACGGCCTCCGGGCCGAATGTCCTGTTTTCGACGGGGACAAACACTCCCTTGTCTTCACCCATCACAAACGCCAGGACGGACAATTCGTCCTTATGCTCGATACTAACGAGAAAGTACAGAACTTTCCTTCCAGCTCGATAGGGGATGACAACGGATTCAACAAAGTAACGACCGAAGTCCGTAGCATCGAAGATATCATAGAAAATCTCAAAGGCCGCTTCCCGGACCTCAACTAAAACACAGGATCATGGACAAGACAGAAAAACGCACAAGGGCAATATTTCATGCACAAAGCATAAAAGCAGCCCACGCACATCTCAGGCACAAACTTATCAGCTTTATCAATACGACTGACGGCAAAAATATTATCACCCTGTCTACCGGAGAAAAGGCAATCGACATGGATGATGCATGGCTTGTCATCGGAAAGATAGACGGAATACATACACCTGCCGGTTCCCCGTTCCTGCGCGACAAACGTGAGCAGTGGCTCAAGGACAAAAACCCGGATTACAACCTCCCGATGCCGCAGTCAAATGACATGCTCATAAACTGGGATACAGACCGACTTATGGAGCTTGCACTAAAAATGGTTGAAAATTGATTTCACTTGTTTCTGATGAAAAAATCACATATATTTACGAAAATATATGTAGTTCACTGAAAATATTGAATTAAAAATCCAATTAACAAATTGATTCTTAATAAATAAAAAGTGAAAAGGTGTTATAATCAGTAAATAAGAATTCCTGCTATTTGCAGGTTCCAATCTTCATTGGTCGTTTCTGCCTTAATGTTACAATTAGAAAAATTCCTGCTGTTTGCAGGTGTTATGGTAATTTCCGGGACTCTGACGTTGATGTTACAACCTTCAAAATTCCTGCTATATGCAGGCTTACCGCAAATAAACTATTGAATATGAAAGGTATTACAACCTTCAAAATTCCTGCTATATGCAGGCGTTGCCGGGTTTTGGTGAATAACGATCAAATGTTACAATCAGAAAAATTCCTGCTATTTGCAGGCAGCGACAACCAGAGAATACGTCCAGGCTATGGTGTTATAATCACTAAAATTCCTGCTACTTGCAGGACCAAAGTGAATAACGATGCAAACGGCAAGATACAATTCTCTGATTGAACAAAAAATAATCCAAAATATTACTTCAAAAATCCATAATGCCTGACGGCAAAAAACCATGAAACAGTACGACAAGAACAACCTTAAAGAATTTGCCCAAGACCTTAAAGAATTAATCGAGAAAGGTGTCCCGGGGGATTCCATCGAGGTGGGGCTCGACCCCTCACTCGGCCTCTTCGATGAGGTCAACTACGCTACTATAATCAACCATAAGACCGGCAAAGCCGTCCTTATCCATGCCGCCTGCAGCGGCGACTGGACGCGGGCCCTGCTTATCCCAGAAGAAGATTTCGGTTACGACGACCTCAGCGCAGTCGTTGAGGCCCTCGACTATCACATTTACGGCCACCAGAATAGAATATAAATCCATCAAACATGGCAAACAAACAACCAAAAAACGCAATCGTCTACAAAGGCAAGACCTATCCGGCCGTCCTTACGAACAATATCGCCGGCCTCGGCCCAGACCCCTGCGGCCTCTGCGACCCCGTCATCCGGCGGGCCTGTAACAATGAATATCTCCAACCATGCAGGATCTTCAACAGAGGATATCACCTGGCCCACTTCGGCAAGCCGAAGAAGGAGCCCAAAACCATCAACACGACTCCCTTCGACATCCCGAACCTTGACGAGCTCTACCGCCAGGTCGTCGGTTTCGTTAAAGACAAACAGGGTGAGAAGGGCTACATCGACTGCCAGCCCTTCCAGGAACCCATCGGTGATACTATCTACGCCATCCTATATGACGGCGAATACGGATACGGTATCGAACACTACGTTTATGGTGTACGCATCAAGGACGGAAACCTTGAAGTGCTCCTCGAGCCTATCGCCCACACCTGCCGCGTCAAATACGAAGAAGCCGACTTCAATCAAAGTGAAGCCTGGCTTTCAGTCAAAGACGGTGATGTCCACTATATCCCGACCCTTTACAGTATCGCCGAAAGCATCGCACAATACGCAAACTAACAAAAAAAAGACAGATGAATAATAACAACTCCGGAGTCTTTGACTCCATGAAAAAAATCTTCCCCGTTTCCAAGACCATCTCTTTCCGTCTGGTTCCCATCGGAAAGACCGAAGAAAAGATGAAGGAACGAAAAGCGTCCAATGAAGGCGTTCTCTCCAGCATTCTCGAACGGGCCGCCCAACTCAAGGCCGACTACCAGATCCTGAAGAAAGCCGCGGACCGCTTCCATAAGAAATTCATCGAAGAAACCCTCTCGGCCTTTCATCTGCGTTACGTCTCCGACGGCGACAGCG
>JAEEGL017136947.1_pt1 | contig 10137 bp, 10 predicted proteins | sample 9134231 | NCBI WGS metagenome assembly JAEEGL01 (sample SAMN16246548, study PRJNA631951) | gut metagenome | biome: gut microbiome; feature: rumen; material: fiber-attached | host: Bos | place: Iran: Karaj | collected 2018-10
CTTACAGTAGCCCGCAAGCCTTTTGAGCTCGGTCTGCAGGGTCCTGATATATTCTTATATGACAATAAGCGTTCTGACTATGCAAAGCTCATACATAACAACAACACTTATGAATTCATACTCAATCTTCTTAAGACTGCATCAGGCTTGAGAGAAGAGAGTAAGAATATCGCTCTTGCATACACATACGGCTTTATATCGCATTTTGCACTCGACACTCACACTAACCCATATATCATATATATGTCTGGTTTTAAGGTTGAAGATTCAGATGACGAGGATTTCTTTGCCATGTCCACTTCCGCCTTCGAGCATGCGATTGACAAAGTGATGATACAGAAAAAAAGAGGTCTTACCATCGACCAGCTTCGAAGGCAGGATCTTATCGGTCTGTCCGACAAGGAGCTTGCGATCATATGCAATCTTCTGTCTCGAGCGATCAAGAACACCTTCTCGATCGAGATATCGCCTCGTAACGTCTGCAACGTATACAACACATACAAGTTATCGAACATACTTCTTCAGAGCAACAAGCTAAATCCAAGCTCTCTTCTTCACAACCTCGAGAGCTACATGCTTCGTTCAAGCACTGTAAGAGGCATCATCGGCAACAAGAACATCTTTCTTCCTGCCGATCCTGTCAACGATAACAACTACGGTTGGAATTATCCATGGACCGAGAAGAACACTTACTATGATTCCTTCATGGACCTCTACGAGAACGCCATAAGCTACGCTTCTCGTCTCATCAACGAGGCCGACAGCATAGTCAACTTCAACACCAAGCCATATACACTTAAGTCCCTCATAGACGATAAGTCATATATAACAGGTGTTGACTGCAAGAAGATACTGTCTATGAAGTACTTCAGGAATAAGGAAAAGGAAAGTCAATAATACGAAACTAAAAGGGAGTGTAAAAAACTCCCTTTTTTGTTATTGTTATGCTGTTAGCCAATATCAAGTCTCGCACCGCAAGATTTGCGCGCCGGATTCGGAAAAGAGTCTGGAGGCTCGAAAAAAGCAGCGAAAATCAGGATTTTTCATGATTCCGCTGTCTAAAAAGAAGCACACCTCAGACATCTCAGCGTAACATATCTGTCGATATATCTGCTTAATATCTTCCTTGGCACCTGTTACTAAAAGCAATATATCTCGCACTACAATTTGCTCAAGCCTCCAAAAAGAGACTTGAGCAAATCACTGTTTCAGAGTTATATCAATTCCCTAAAAATCCACAAAGTCAAGGACAAACTCAATTATTGACATTATTATAAATAATGGCCCAAATATTATTCCTGAAATCATAAAAGGAAATGTAACAAAATGATTCGGATCATTTTTATTTACTCTTAGATTATATATCCTACCTTTTCTTTTAGTGCACACACACCTGCCACGTCCTTCATACTCTTTTCCGTCTATCACATATCTGAATTTATTAGTATTGACATGTTTTCCCACAAAAGAATCAATACACTCACCTCTTACTTTAATCGTATATATCTTTGATTGTGTTTTATAATAATAGCATCCTCCCAATATACATGTTATTCCAAATAACATAAGAAATACTGCCATGCTAACTAAAACCTCACTTCCCTCATTTTTTCAGGAACAGTTATATTCAGAACTTCAACTTCCTTCACTATTCTTTGAACAACTTCAACTGTGTAATCATATCACAGTATTCTTTCTCTCCAAGTATTCTTAAGTATACAAGATTGACTAGTTCTCTTTGAAGCATATGACTATACACCTCGCACAGCAGCAACTGCTCAAGCCACCCAAAAAATGCTTGAGCAAATCACTGTTTCAGAGTTATATCAATTCCCTAAAAATCCACAAATTCAAGGACAAACTCAATTATTGACATTATTATAAACATTATCCCAAATATTATCGCAATAATCATAAAAGGAAAAGTAACAAAATCTTCTAGATCATCCTTATTTACCCTCAGATTATATATCTTTCTCCTCCTTTTGGTATTCACACAACGTCCCGTCCCTTCATACTCTTTTCCGTCTATCACATATCTGAATTTATTAATATTGACATGTTTTCCCACAAAAGAATCAATACACTCACCTCTTACTTTAATCGTATATATCTTTGATTGTGTTTTATAATAATAGCATCCTCCCAATATACATGTAATTCCAAATAACATAAGAAATATTTCCATGCTAACTAAAGCCTCACTTTCCTCATTTTTCAGGAACCGTTATATTCAGAACTTCAGCTTCATCCACTATTCTTTGAACAACTTCCACTGTGTAATCATCGAGTTCATGATATGAATCAACGATATTAAGCAACCAAAAAACATACCTTCATACCTATAAAATTCACAGTAAAAATAGCTCTGATTCTTTAACGCATTTCTAATATCTTTTACGTAAATATCAATCATGAGCATCCGCTCCATTGGTTTTTTCTCACTCGTTAGCTTTCAAGACCAACTTCGCATTGTAGCAAAATTAATTCAAGCTCATATCATATTTTTCTTCTGCTTCAGCGAATGTTTTGATCATAAGATTAAGTTCCAATGGCTTACCGCAAACCTTCTTTTCAACAGAAGTAAGGCTTATATTCTCGTATCCTTTTTGCGTAAGAACATAATTGCCAGTTTCGATTCCATCAAGAGTTACAATCTGTGGTGCTCATAGGTATATACTCGTCACGAGATACAATATCCCATCCGACATTCATAAGCTGTTTATCTATTTTCTCACGTGCAGCTTCCTCTGGTTTCATCGGCATTCTCCTTCTATTAATCCTCTGTTTGCTTAGCAAAAATTTCCCAGTATCCTCCTCGCGCAGCCCCATGTCTAATCAGAATTCCAGCCTCCCTTAACCCATGAATGCTTTTTTCAACGGCCCTGGAGGACAGCCCCAATTCTTCTGCAATTGAAGCCGCTGATATTTTATTATCATTCTTTATCAATCGTAGAATTTCTTTTTGTGTTTCATTCACCGAAACATCTCCGAACTTCTCCGAATTTTCTCCGAACTTCTCCGAACCTTTCTCATCATTCCTCGCAACATTCTGTCCCTCAAGGTAATTCAAATTATAAAGAGTAAGCATAAACCCCTTGTGTTCGGCCTGAAACTTTGGCATTAATTCCTTCCTGATATTCTCCTGAAAATCATAATCCTCAAGTATTTTCTTGAATCCACTGCCTCTGCGCTCCATGAGCTTTAGCCTGCTGAATACATCCGCCAGTATCGGATTTCTTCGCTGTGATGCGATACTCCGCAAATCTCTGCCCTCTAAGGAAGAACCATCCACCATTCCACCAGGTGAATAGATTTCCATTCGATCATCAAAGATATCTATATGAACCTCACTCCCAATATTTAGATAATCTCTGTGAATGAGCGCATTCACCAAGCCCTCGGTGACAGCTCTCTCTGGATAATCCGGATATTCGACTCTATGTGTTGCCGCCTTGCGCCATGCCTTATGATTATGGCTTCTGATGAATCTGAGTCCCTCTTGAAAAAGGGAAAGTAATCCCCCTGACAGTTCCTCATCATCAATAGCATCCATAAGCCCTGAGGCCTTGGAGAGGCCATTCCACCTGGTACAAAAGATCCGGGAGTGCCGAATAGGGGAATCATCTGCAAGAAGCGCTCCTGCGTTAGTAAGCTTCCCACTGCCGTCTACTATCCCAAACGACTCATAATCCGTATCTTCAAAAGACTTGCCGGTTTTCTGAAAATATACGGAGCGGAGCTTTGTAAAGGCCATATTTTCAAATGCATACCGGGAAGGAAGACTGTCATAGCTTCTTCCGCTGCCCTTGATAACCAGTTCACGAAGCTGCGCGGGATTCGCAGGTACGCTTTCATTCCCGAGGCGCACATAGGCCACGAGCTGACCTTCGCCTGAATAATAGTAAGGCGTCTCGTTACCTGTCATAATCTCCACAACAAGCAGCTCCTTATCATCAACCAATTCCTGAGATAACTTAAAGTTCGGAATAGAGTTCATGTGCATCTTAATGGCTTCACTGATCTTTTCCGAATCACCCTTTGCATCTTTCAGGCCTACTACTTCGTCATCATTTGTGATGCCAAATATCAGCTTGCCGCCAAATGTGTTGGCAAAGGCACTGACACTCTTAAGCCAACTCTTTGGTTTCTTCTCTTCCAGCATCTGCTTTTTGTCATATTCTGTTGTCTCGCCAAGCAATTCTTTTATATTCATAAAGTCCATCCTTTACAATATACTATTGGTCATGATCTTACTTTTTATTATGTGTCATTTTTCGGGCTTTACGCGGGTCAATGGGCTTTTCCGTACCTGCTGGTATAAACCACATGCGCCCTCGCTGAATGGCTCCCTTAATCCTGCCATTTTTACAATAAATTGCCACCCATCTCTGCGAAACATTCCATTTCTCTGCACATTCTGCTGAAGTTAAATAATCCATATCTTTTCCCTCCAAAAATGTGTACTCTACCCTAATTATATTATATTCTATTGAGCGAATACTTTCAACAAAAACAAAAGGCAACCATCTCAAATTTGCACCAGCGTAACATATCGCACCCTATACACGTACCGATTTAACAGATGCTCTTCATAACACTTTTGGATTCAGAACCGACTATCAGATAACGTCTCAACAAAATAACAAAGAGTCTGACAAAACGCCAAACTCTCTTATAAATTATAACTTTCTTAATTATTTCACCATTCAAAACCAAATGACGAAAAAAGATACACTAATCCAAGCCACATAAGACTGGACATAACAGGAAACGTCATACTATCTTCAGGATCATCCTTATTAACTCTCAGTTTATATATCTTACCTCTTCTTTTAGGAAACCCAGCACAATTCGGTCTCACTTCATACTCTTTCCCATCTATAACATATGAAACCCGTTGACGACCATGGCTTGATTCCCACCACGATTCTACACATCTCGCCTTAACTTTTATTGGATATTTTTTCAATTCATAATACAATAGAAATGCCCCACTAATTGAGACAACTAAGCCCAATATGAATCCAACTTCATCAATATATTCAATATGTATCATCTAACCCATATCCATTATCTAGCAAGCCAGCCGCCATCAACCGCAACAGTGAAGCCGTTAACGTAATCAGAAGCTTGTGATGCGAGGTATATAACTGTTCCGCCCATATCCTCCTTAGTTCCCCAGCGTCCTGCAGGAATTCTCTCGAGGATTGCTTCGTTACGGTCTGCGTCAGCCCTGAGTGCCTGTGTGTTGTTAGTCTCCATGTATCCTGGCGCGATTGCATTGACGTTGATACCGTACTTTGCCCACTCATTGGCAAGCGCTCTTGTAAGACCTAAGATTGCACTCTTACTTGCAGTATATGCAGGAACCCTGATACCGCCCTGATATGAGAGCATAGACGCAACATTTATAATCTTGCCCTTAGTACCCTGCTTAACATACTGTCTTGCGAATGCCTGTGTAAGGAAAAAAACTGTCTTCTGGTTGACGCTAACGACAGCATCCCAGTCCTCTTCAGAATAATTGATAGCATCTTCTCTTCTTATAAGACCTGCGTTATTAACAAGTATATCTACATGTCCATAAGCTTCTATAGCAGAATTAAGGATTCTCTCAACCGGCTCTATTGTGCCAAGGTCAGCTATAACCTCTACGAATCTTGTGCCTTCCTTCTCTACAAGCGCCTTAGTCTCAGAGCACTCTCTTCTTGCTACACCGACTATGTCAGCGCCTGCTGATGCAAGTGCTACGCACATACCCTGTCCAAGTCCTGTATTTGCGCCTGTTACTACAGCTACTTTCCCTGTAAGATCAAACATGTTTGTCATAATATTTCCTCCCTTTTTCTTAATTAAATCCTATGAATCTCTGATAAACCTTATATCCAAGCTTTGATATCTTGCGTCCGCCTCTTCCAGGAATATTCACAGCACTGCCAATACGGCTGAATCTTATCTTGAACCAAAGCTTTAGGTTAATAGTCTTAAGATAAGACCACAGCTCCTTCTTCTTCGCGAGATTCTCCTGTGTTCCGGATAGGATGAGCATGATAGATGGCACCATCATCATCATCTTGAGATAATTGATCATATAATAACGGCATCTCTTATTCTCAATCTTATCAAAGTGAAAATAATCGATCATAGTCTTAGTAACTCTTATCTGCTGATCGATCCTGCTTATCATGATCTCTTCATTGACCGACTGATCGGCTCTTCCTATAAAGTAACGATAGAAGTTCGTATCTATGTAATACATGTTCTTAACGTATGGAAGCGGTTCGAACACAAAGAGATTATCAACATAGAAAGTATGGGCTGGAAGCGAAAGCTGACACTCTCTAAGAAGCTCTGTCCTATAAATGACAGAATGCATAAGTATGTACTGGTCAACTTTAAAATGCTTTATATCATCCCAAGTAAAGTAAGTCTCTATCGGAAGAGCGTTACGATACTGTATAACCTTCTTTCTTCTCGCACCGACCTTCTCATATACATAATTAGATATAAGCATATCAAGAGGAGTCTCAGTTATCATATTCTCCTTCAAGAATGCTAAGATCTTCTTATAGCTTTCTTCATTAACCCAGTCATCACTGTCAACAACCTTGAAGAACCTGCCACCGGCATAACGAAGCCCTGTGTTAACAGCCTCGCCATGTCCTCCGTTCTCCTGATGTATAGCAAGAACTATATCAGGGTACTTCTTCTCATATTCATCAGCTATAGCTGCCGTATTATCCTTAGTTGAACCATCATCAACTATTATGATTTCGACATCCTCACCGCCCGTAAGCAAAGTATCAAGGCAATGTCTCATATATCCTTCTGAATTGTAGCATGGAACTACAACCGACAAGACCTTCATCTCTCTTCCTCCTTAGTCTGTACAAAACGATTCATAATAACACTCAATACTATCATCATAAGTAAAGAAAATATCACTATAATAAGTCTATGTCCCTTTCTGGTATTGTTAGTTATGAATCCTGTACATATATCCATCATAGCCAGAGCATTGGCGCTCATATGTAGTAATATCGGAGCGCACAGCATCCTTATCTTATTATACACCATACACAGAAAAAAGGCAATTATAAACGCATAAAGCCCCTGTATGAGATCACCATGTATCAAAGCAAAGAGCATCGCCGACAAAAGATACGATAATCTATGCTCTACTCCGCCTTCTCTTGCCCTTCTATATACAAATCCTCTGAACACCAGCTCCTCATAAACAGGTGCAAGCAAGACACTATACACAACATAAACTGCGTTGTTTGGATCAGAAAAAGGATTAAAAGGAACCACATCAGGAACCCTGTTAAGTCCGGTCAGATCAAACAGATAATTAGTCATAAGACAGACAAGAATACCAAAAATCACAGCTATAACAAAGTATACACCTGGTCTTGTGTTCTTAACCGCCCTAAAAGAGTTCCCCTTTATATCCTTCTTATACCACAAAGAGAATACCACTATTCCAATCACCGCTTCGATTGCAAGGATATAACTCTTGTTCTTCTGTGAATCTACGCCCAGAACCATAGCTATCGCGAAGCAAAATGTTGATATAAGTATGTACAACAGTGACGGAATAACAGCTTTCACCAAACTATCTTCCGTTGTCTTCTTTTGTTCTTTCATAATCACTTAAAAAATCTCATAATCTCGCCTATATTGGATATGCCTACTAGTTTTACTTTAGTCTTATCCTCTATGGCACTAAGGCTTGACTTAGGTATGATGCATGTTGTGAAGCCGAGCTTCGCCGCTTCACTAACCCTTGCGGATATATAGGATACGTTCCTTACTTCTCCCGCAAGTCCCACTTCACCTAGTATCAGTGTATCCTTAGGTATGACCTTACCTGTAAGGCTTGACACTATAGCTGCAAGTATTGCAAGATCCGTGCCTGTATCGTTAAACTTCATGCCGCCAACAACATTTATATAAGCATCCTGGTTGTATAATTCCAGACCCGCTTTCTTCTCAAGTACTGCCATAAGTATGTTCACACGGTTAAAGTCCGTACCGTTAGTGGTTCGCCTAGGCATAGCAAAGTTAGTCTTACATACAAGAGCCTGAATCTCGGCAAGTATAGGCCTCGTTCCTTCCATGACGCAGGTCACGCAGCAACCGCTTGCATCCTCGCTTCTTCCTTCAAGCATATATGCCGAAGGATTAAGCACCTCTTCTAATCCTTCCCTCTGCATCCTGAACATACCTATCTCGTCAGTTGAGCCAAAACGATTCTTAACAGCCCTTATAATCCTGTAAAGAGCATTGCGATCACCTTCGAAGTACAAAACTGTATCAACCATGTGTTCAAGAAGCTTAGGTCCCGCAACAGCGCCATCCTTCGTAACATGTCCGATGATGAATACTGTAATCCCAAGCCCCTTAGATATTCTAAGGAAACGATTAGTCGCTTCACGAACCTGTGACACACTGCCGGCCGTTCCCGGAATATCAGGCGTATACATAGTCTGTATAGAATCCACGATAACAAGTTCTGGTTTTATACGCTCTATAGTTCCTTCTACAAGACCAAGATCATTCTCACACAGAAGCTTCATGTTGGAATTAAAGTGACCTATACGATCAGCTCTAAGCTTGATCTGCGTTAGCGATTCCTCACCCGAGATATAGAGTATCTGCTTGCCTGCTTCAGAGAGATTATGACATAACTGAAGAAGCAAGGTAGACTTGCCGATACCAGGATCTCCACCAACCAAAACGAGTGAAGAATCTACTATACCTCCGCCTAAGACTCTGTCAAGTTCGCCAAAGCCTGTTGGTGTCCTCTGTGCTTCAGACGCACTTATCTCATCTATAGCATAGGCTTTCACATCAGCAAGACTATTCATACTCACATGACCACCCTTAGTCATAGACTTCGGTGCCTCAACCATGGTATTCCACTCTTTGCACTCGGGACACTGCCCGCTCCACTTACTCTGTTCACAGCCACAGGCTGTACAGAAAAAAAGGCTCTTTTCCTTAGCCATATATACCCCCTTGATATAGTAAAAGCTCATGAAGAGCTTGTCTTCCATGAGCTTTTTGTCTGATTATGCTCTTTCTATTCTTACTTTAACAAGTGTGCTGTCACTGTCAAACTCCACAGAAAATACAAGCTTTCCGCCAAGATTAGTCTTCATCTTGCCTATGTTCACATCGTCAACAAAAACCTTATATTCTTTCTCTGCTTCAAGTTCAAGTGTTATCTGTGCGTCCTGACTTCCCGATACTAAGAAGCTTACAACTCCGTTATCCGCTACATCAAAGTTATACACGCTTGTTCCAGGAACTGACTCATATACGAATAATCCATTCCTCTCAAGCTTCGTTATCTCGTTGAAAGTCTTAACTTTATACAGATCACCTGCATGTTCAAAATCAGAAAGCTTAGTCTTCTCAGATAATTCATAATTACCAAAACTTAAGCTTCCGTCCTGCTCAGACTTCAATAATTCTTTAACTATAGGCATCTTGTTGCCCTCCTTTGGTTCTCTTCCCCTATGGGTTTTATACTCCTAATTCAATTATACTGTATCACACTCAAATATGCTAGTTTTTTTTCACTTTGAAAACCAACTTTTTATCCTTAAGTGTTATGTGAACCTTCTTGCCTTCTGTGATTTTTCCACTAAGTACAAGATCTGCCAGTTCATCCTCAATCTTATTCTGCAAAGCACGCTTTAGCGGTCTTGCTCCATACTTCGAATCATAGCTTTCATCGATGATAAAGCCCTTTGCAGCATCATCAAACACAACTGATATCTTAAGACTCTCTGCAAGTATCTTATTAAGATCCGCTATCAGAATATCTATGATCTTGTACATATCTGATTTTTCAAGCGAATGGAAAACTATTATGTCATCTATTCTGTTGAGAAATTCAGGCTTAAATATCTTCTTGATCTCATCAAGAACATCGGATTTCATCTTCTCATAATCAGCTTTAGAATCAGCTACATTAGCAAATCCAAGATGCTTTGGAGCAACAATAGAAGCAGCACCCGCATTAGATGTCATGATTATGACTGTATTCTTGAAGTCCACCTTTCTTCCGGTAGAATCAGTTATGTGACCGTCATCAAGTATCTGAAGAAGCACATTAAATATATC
>JAEEGL017310547.1_pt1 | contig 10137 bp, 8 predicted proteins | sample 9134231 | NCBI WGS metagenome assembly JAEEGL01 (sample SAMN16246548, study PRJNA631951) | gut metagenome | biome: gut microbiome; feature: rumen; material: fiber-attached | host: Bos | place: Iran: Karaj | collected 2018-10
AATGTCTGAATTGACCCACAAGGAGGAGGTGGAACTTCTCCAGATGAAGATCAAGAGCCTTGAGCAAGCCTTGAAGATGGCAAACATCAAGGCTGAGGGGTTTGAGTATATGATGGGAGTACTGAAGGAGGAGTACGGGATAGACTTGTCAAAAAAAGTCGAGGCCAAACGGTTGAAGCACTCAAAGAAAGACACCCGGAAGTGAGCCTTTCCTCGCTGTGTGAACTGTTCGGCTATACTCGCCAGGGATACTGGAAGCAGCGTCAGGAGCACTATCGGGAAGAGATTGATACGACAGCTCTGCTAAATGAGGTCCGTATGGTTCGTGTCGATATGCCCCGCTGTGGCGTACGCAAACTACAGGTGATACTGGAAGAGAAAGGACACAATATCGGTCGAGATCGGTTATTCGCATTGTTGCGTTCAGAAGGAATGCTGGTAGTCAGGCGGCATACACGTATCATTACCACCTATTCACGTCATTGGATGAAGAAGTATTCCAATCTGATCAGGGAGCTGAAGATAGCCCACCCCAATCAGGTATGGGTTAGCGACATAACCTATGTGGAGGTCCGCGAGGAAGAAGAACGCTCCTTTGCTTATCTTTCTTTAGTGACAGATGCCTATACGCACGAGATTGTGGGATGGGCAGTTTTGCTCACGGCGGGGTGTTCGGATTGACCCCGGTGAGTGGAATGGGCAGTTTTGCTCACAGCGGGCGCCCCTCCCGACGGGTGAAAAACAACTGGCACGGCGCGGCGGAGCGGAACGGCCTTTGAGCGGCCCCAGGGGCGTTTTTTCCCGCCGCGCGCGTGCCAGATGCGGGTCTCGGGGGGTGGGTGCGGCACGGCGTCCGGAGGTAAATTGTTGATATGATGCGCTTTATTAAAAAGAGGCGTGCCAGATAGATGCAAGTCTTCCGCGCCTGATGTCGGGCCCCTCCCTTAAAAACAAAAAAGCCATCACAAAACTTGTGACGGGTATATGGAGAGTTCGCCTGTGAGGCCGCGCGTAGGGGGGCCAAGACATATATGTAATGTAGTTTTCGTAGCGGGAGTGGGGCATGATCCCACGACCTCCGGATTATGAATCCGACGCTCTAACCAGCTGAGCTACCCCGCCATCGTTGTTCCGGAAAGGGCCGTCGGCAAGCCGACCCGCCAAAACCGGGCTGCAAATATAGACAAAAAAATTAAAAGTTGAGTATCTTTGCGATGACAAATGATTTGTGACATGAAAAAGATTGTTTTGTCATTGCTGGCAGCGCTCGTCTGCGTCAGCTGTTTTGCAGAAGCCTCATCCCGGAAAGAAGAGCGTAAGGCCGTCAGGGATTCCCTGAAGGCCGTCAAGGTCGAGGGAGCCCATCACAAGGGTGTGCATATCTGCATCGACGGGGAAAAACTCAGCGCCGGACAACAGTCGCTTCTCCTTTCCGACATCGAAGGGGTCGATTACAACGATGTGTGGGCCGGCTACCGCAAGCAGCGCCGTCTCGGCAACGGGCTGGCTATCGGCGGGTCGGCTATGATAGGCGTCGGCGCCGTTGCCGGCGGGGTGAGCCTCGCCTATGTGCTGGCCGGAGTGCTCGGAGCCGCCCTGACCCTGGGCAAGGGCGACGTCAATCCGATTATGGACACCGCTGGATACTGGGCGATAGGGGGACTTGTCTCAGCTGGAGCCGGCGCGGGCCTTCTGGCCGCCGGAATCCCCATACGGGTGAAGGCGGACAAGAAGATGAAGTCCGTCTGCGATTCTTACAACAACGCTTCCCGCAGGGTCGAAAAGAGCGTCCTGCTCGGACCGACCGCGTCAGGTGTCGGGATATCAGTCAATTTCTGACCGGCCTTTCAATATCCCGGAGACCATGGCGCTGACGAGCAGGTACTCGGCAGGGAGGTAAGTCGCCATCGTGAGGGCATGCCTGAGGCCGAAATCTATCCCGGCGAAGGAACTGAGGGCGATGAACGCGTCCGAGACGAGGAACAGCAGCCCGCCCGCGACGACGGCCCAGGCCCATTTCTGGCCGCGTATGACGCGGATGGCTCCGGCGGAAACCACGTACGTCAATGTGAATGCATAGACGCCGATCGCGGCGGCCATGGCTCCGTGCAGGCCGAACAGCCCTGGCAGGGTGCCGGCGACGGCGAGGGGAACGAGGAGGCAGAGCGTCTCTTTCCACCCCTTCAGGCCGCCGAGGCCGTGGAGCAGGATCACCAGATAACACACATGTCCGAGCAGGAATGCCCCGAGGCCGGCCGCGAAACAGGCGAAGCCATCAAACAGCAGGAGGACGTCCCCGGCCGTGTGCATGAAGAGCCCGGCGGCGAGCCACGCCACCAGGGGACCGCGGTTCCCGGGGAGCAATTCCAGAAGGGCTGCGGCAGCGAGCGACGGGATCAGGAGGGGCTTGACGAAGGGGTGGATGGATTCGATGCCGAAGGCGAGCGGAATCACTTCAACCAGCGACAGCAGTGCAAAGACGCAGAGCGCGATGCGGGAGGATTTCTTGGTCGTCATAGTGTCATTGGAACGAAAAACAGCCGGGACTTTTCCGGCTGTTGGTTAGTTGAGATAGAAGGACTCGAACCCTCACTGACAGAGCCAGAATCTGTAGTGCTACCATTACACCATATCTCAATATTTTCAGGCCCGCGCAAAAACGGGACTGCAAATGTACAACAGTTTTACAGAAAAGCAAAATTTTTTTCTACCGCTGCACGGCCGCAACGGCCCAGACCTCGCAGCCCTCGCCCCGTCCCACGAAACCGAGCCGCTCGGTGGTGGTCGCCTTTACGCTGACCCGGGAAGCGTCCACTCCGAGGATTCCTGCGAGGGTGGCCCGCATCTGCGGCACGAAAGGACCTATCTTCGGGGCCTGCAGGGCTATGGTGACGTCCACGTTGCCTACGGACCATCCTTCGGCGCGGATCATGCCGACGACGCGGGCGAGCAGGATCTTGCTGTCTATCCCGGCGAATTCGTCGGAGTTGTCCGGAAAATGGTGCCCTATGTCCCCGAGCGCAAGGGCCCCGAGGAGGGCGTCGCACAGGGCGTGGATTGCCACGTCCCCGTCCGAATGCGCCACGAAGCCCATGTCCGAGGGAATCTGCACCCCTCCGAGCCACATCGGCAGCCCGGCCTCGAGCCGATGCACGTCATATCCTTGACCTATCCTGTATTCCATAAATGCAAAGATAATGTATAAAATAAATTTCACTATCTTTGTTTGGAGAAATAAACGTAACGAGCGGGCAGAAGTTTAAAATCAATGTCAGGACATCCGTTTCCACTCTTTCCCAGACCCTGACCTTCACTGCCGACAAGGAACTGTCTCCGGGACGTCTCTACACCATCAACAGCGCTCCTGCAGAGTAACGACGCCGCCATCCGTCTTTGTGTCGCACAACTTTGTGTAATCCCCGAAATAATTACTATCTTTGCGCCGAATTAATTCACAAAAGACATGAATCTCAGAGACATCAAGAAAGACATCGACTACGTGCTCGGTGCATTCGTAGAAGACTGCTCCGTGTGCGCAGCCGTCAACCCCGATCTTTCAGAGACCAAGATAGCCGGCCTCATGGAAGAGGGCGTCACTCTTTACAACGAGCTGAAGGACAAGGTATCCGCCAAGGTTGAAGGCTCCAAGAAGGCTTATTTCGACGGCCTCCGCAAGGAACTCCTCGAGAAGGTGGACGCCCTTTATGACAAGCTCAGCGAAGCCGTGAAGAACGCCGGCAAGGAAGCTCCCGCAGAGGAGAAGAAGGCTCCTGCGAAGAAGCCCGCCGCGAAGAAGGCCCCTGCAAAGAAGGCTGAAGAGGCTCCCGCAGCAGAGGAGAAGGCTCCTGCGAAGAAGCCCGCCGCGAAAAAGGCTCCCGCCAAGAAGGCTGAGGCCGCTCCCGCAGAGGAGAAGAAGGCTCCCGCCAAGAAGCCCGCTGCGAAGAAGCCCGCCGCAAAGAAGGCTCCCGAGGCCGAGTAAGATTCATCAAGGTGCAAATGGGCGGTGACCAAGGATATTTGGCCACCGCCCGTGTCGCTTAAGTCAGATGGTCCGTCTTCTTTTGTTCCTGGCCCTCGTCTCCACGCCGCAGCAGCGGAGGGTGGAAAAGATCCTGCGTGAAAACAGCGCGCTTGACGGGGCCGTGGCCGGTATCCTCGCCGTGAATGCGGCAGGGGATACCCTCGTCAGCGTGAACCCGTTCACGAGGATGGTCCCGGCGTCCAACGTCAAGCTCATTTCCTCAGGTGCTGCCCTGTGGCAGCTTGGAGCCGGATGGAGGTTCGAGACAGGACTGTACAGGACAGGGGATGTCCTGATCGACGGGACCCTGTGCGGGGACTTGTACATAGTCGGAGGCGGGGATCCGACGCTGGGCGCCCGCCATCGGAGCTGCGAACCCGCGGATTCGACTTTCGCCCGCTGGGTCGGGATGCTCCGTTCCGAGGGAATCAGCCGCATAGACGGAATGGTGGTCGGCGACGGCCGCGCGTTCGATGACCATCCGGAGCGTCCTTCATGGAGCTACGAGGACATAGGCGCGGACTACGGGGCCGCTCCCGGCGGGCTCAATTTCTACGAGAACGTGCAGGATTACGAGCTGACTCCGGGCCTTAATGTCGGGGAGAAGCCCGCCGTATGGCCCGGCTATCCGGATACGCCGTGGATGGTTTTCCACAACAACGGCACGACCGGAGCGCCCGGGACGGGCAACAAGCTGATCCTGTACAACACGGATCTCGCGCCGGTCTCCGAGCTCCGCGGGACCTATGCCGCCGGGCTTCCCGAGAAGACCATCCACGGCTCCAACCGCTTCCCTGCCCTGACCTGCGCCCATATGTTCAGGAAAGCCCTCTACGATGCCGGGATCCCGGTCTTCAAGGGCATAGCGGACGTCGACGGGGACGGGCTCCTGCGCCCGGAAAAGGGATTCCCGAAGAGGGGAGAGCGGGCTTCCGACTCCCTCCGGGTGATAGGCGTCACGAGATCCGTCCCCTTGCGGGAAATCATACGGGACCTCAATCACCAGAGCGATAATTTCTATGCCGAAGCCCTGCTCTCTGCCCTCGGCAAGTCGCTGAAGGGCAGTTCGTGTGCGGATTCTTCGCTGGTCGCGCTCCGCTACGTGCTCGGCCGCATGGGACTTTCGGAAGCCCTGGACCAGGCCTGCCTTGAAGACGGCAGCGGGCTTTCCCGCGAGAACCATGTCTCCGCAGCCTTTTTCGTGAGATTCCTCCGCACGATGGCGTCGGCCCCGTGTTCAAGGACCTTCCTCGCCTCGCTCCCGAGGCCCGGACGCGGTACGCTCGCCGCGAGGATGGCGCGCCAGCCGGCCGCCCTGCGTGACCGTGTGCGCATGAAAAGCGGCTCCATGGACGGGATACGCTGCTTCAGCGGCTATGTCCTTCCGGCCGACGGGCGGCTCGAGGGCGCGGTGGTGTTTTCGGTGCTCGTCAACAACATGAATTCGAGCGGCAGGACCGCCTCCGATGCCGTCGATTCCATCGTCGCGGCCATCGCTTCCGACTGACGGAAGTTTTTGCTATATTTGCAAGTTATGAAGAATAGGATAGTGATTGCCCTGCTGACGGCGCTGGCCCTGGCTTCGTGCGAGGCCGTCTCGTCTTTCATCCACGACGACGAGGTCGTGGCCAAGGTGGGAAAGGAAAAGCTTTACCTCTCCCAGCTGAGGCAGTACATCCCCGACGACGTGACCCCGGAGGACAGCACCAACCTCGCGATGCAGTATATCACCAGCTGGGCTACGGACCTTCTTTTCATGAAAGTGGCCGACGACCAGCTGTCGAAAGCCGAAAAGGATGTCACGAAGGAGCTTGAGGATTACCGCAGGTCCATTCTCAAGTACCGCTATGAGCAGAGCTACGTCAACGACAGGCTCGACACCCTCATCACGGACGCCCAGATCGAAGGTTATTACAAGGCCAACCAGAACCTCTTCATCCTCGAAAGGCCCCTTCTCAAGGTCCGTTTCCTGGATATCATGGAAGATTCCCCGAACAAGGAGATGATCCTGCGCAAGATGGCTTCGTCCGACATCGACGAGATCGCGGATGCGGACAGCCTCGCGTACTCTTCGGCCCTGCGCTATTTCGACAGGAGCGACGAATGGACGGACGCGGCCGTGCTGGCCCGCGAATTCGGCACCGATCACGGCACGATGATGTCCATGCTGAAAGATTCCTTCATCAAGATGGAGCAGGACGGGCGGCTGCGCGCGGCGTATGTGCTTGACGTCTGCAAATCAGGGCCCGCCCCCATCGAATATGCCCGCATGCGGATCCGCGACATTATCCTCAGCGCCCGCAAGCATGAACTTCTGACGAGTTTGGAACAAGACTTGCTTAAAGATGCGCTCGGAAGGAAACAATTTGTGATTTACTAGTATGAAGAATATCCTGACGGCCGCCCTCGTCGCGGTGCTGCTGACGGCAGGCGTCGACGCCGGCGCCCAGAAATACAAAAAAGGCCTCGTGGACAAGTCCGTGGCCGTTGTCGGCAACGAACTTATAACCCTCTCCAACATCGAGCAGGAAGTCCAGATGATGCGGGCACAGGGCATGTCCTCCGATCCGGGGGTGCGCTGCGAGGTGCTCGAATCCATGATGGAGTCCAAGATTTTCCTGATGCAGGCCCGGCTTGACTCCCTGAAAATCAACCACGACATGGTGGAAAGCCAGCTCAGCCAGCGTATCGACCAGGTCCGTACGGGCCTCGGGGGAGACGAGGCTGTCGAGAGCTATTTCGGCAAGCCCATCTACAAGCTCCGCCAGGAGTGGAGGGAACAGCTCGAAGACATGTCCCTCACGCAGGAAGAGCAGGGGAACATAGCCAGGGACATCCCCGAGATCACGCCCTACGACGTCAGGCAGTATCTTGATACCGCTGCGGTGGACCGCCTGCCGGTCGTGCCGGTCAAGTACAAGATGAGCCAGATATGCATCTATCCCGACCGCGAGGCGGCGAAGATGGCAGTGAAGGAAAAGCTGCTCGAAATCCGAGAAAGGATAATAGGCGGGGAGAAGTTCGCGACCCTGGCGCGCCTTTATTCGGAAGATCCGGGCAGCGCCCGCAAGGGAGGCGAGCTCGGAATGGCCTCCAAGAGCATCTTCTGGCCCGCTTTCTCCGATGCGGCCATGTCCCTGAAGCCCGGCACCATCTCCCAGATCGTAGAGACTCCGGACGGATTCCACATCATCGAGGTCCTCGAAAAGAAGGGCGACATGTTCAACGCAAGGCACATCCTGCTGAAGCCCAAATATACGGTCGAGGACCAGGAAAAGGCTTTCCATCTGCTCGACAGCATACGCACCGCCATCGGCGACAAGGCGATGACCTTCGAGATGGCCGCGCGTTTCTATTCCCAGGACCCCGCCACGAAGACCAACGGCGGCCAGATGGCCGACCCCTACACCGGTTCCGCATATTTCGAGATGGACCAGATCAAGCCCCAGGATTATGCGGCGGTCAAGAACCTGAAGGAAGGGGAGATATCCGAGCCTATAGCGTCCCTGGACAATGAAGGGCGCGACGGGAACCTGGTGTACAAGATAGTGCGTCTCGACAAGATCATCCCTTCCCACACCGCTTCCTTCGAAAAGGACTACACCGATCTGCTGGGACAGGTCAGCCAGATCCGGCAGAAAGAGGCCATCGACGCTTTCCTCGACAAAAAGATACGGGAGACCTACATCGTCATCGACCCCCTGTTCAAGGGTTGTGACTTCAAACGCAAAGGATGGGCGGCAAAAATCAGGCAAGAATCCGACTGACGGCCGTCCTGGCGGCTGTCATGGCAGTCCTGCCCGCCTTCGCGCAGTCCGGGCAGAAGGACAGCCTTGTCCGCCTTGTCAAGGCCTCTTCCGTCCAGCTCATCGAAAAATACGGCCTGAAATACCGCAAGGCCGTGGATGCGACCTTCCTGCATAACGGGACTTACCTTATATGCGACACGGCCCTGTGGAACGTGGACAGCCGCGTCATCAATTCCGAAGGGCACGTACAGATCATCCAGGACGAGACCCTTCTTACCAGCGACAGGCTCGACTATTACATCGACAGGGATGTCGCCGAGTTCCGGGGAAGCGTGGTCCAGCTGACCGACAAGGACCGCAATACCCTCCGCACCCGCAATCTGGATTACAACACGAAGGACAGCGTCGCCATCTTCCGGCGCGGCGGGGCGATGCGGGACTCTGAGGGCCAGATAATAGAAAGCGACAACGGGATTTACGACTCGAAAAGTTCCGAATTCACCTTCAACGACAAGGTCAACATGTTCACTGATTCCGTCTTCGTCAAGACGGAGAGCCTGCTCTACGAGGGCAACAGCGGCAAGGCCTGGTTCAATTCGCACATCGATTTCTGGAAGGACGGGAACATGATGTCCGCCGAGAGCGGCTGGTTCGACCGGGACAGGGACATATTCTTCTTCACCGGCAGGGTCCATGCTCTTTCCGAACAGCAGGAAGCCTGGAGCGACAGCCTCTACTATTACCGTACTCCAGGCGAGATACACATGTTCGGCCGGGCCCAGCTGCAGGATACGACGCGCAATGTCACCGCGGTAGCCGACCGCATCGTCTATGTCGACACCCTCTCGCAGGTCACGCTCAGCCGCAATGCGGCGGTGGCCCTGAAAACGGAGGAGGGAGAAAGGCGGGATACCATTTTCTTCGGGGCGGACACCCTGATCTACAGGACCATGAAGATGTGCGACATCCCGGAGGATGAGCTGAAGGCGGCCAAGGAAAGGCTGGCGGACATGGACACGGATCCGGTGCGGGAGTACCGTACCAAGGCGGCAAGGGAAGCGGCCGCGGCTGCGGAAGAGGCTGCGGCGAACGACCCGAACAATCCTAAGAACAGGATGCGGAGACCCGGGGCGAAGGAGACATCCGGAGAGGAGGATGCCCCTGCGGAAAAGGCGCCCGAAGGAGAAGGACCCGCTCCGGCGGAGGAGACTCCGGAAGAGCCGGCGGAGAGTCCCGCGGCACCGCCCGATTCACTTGGGACCATGCTCCCGGATTCGCTTGCCATCGTGCCGCTTGATTCCCTGGCACAGGCCAGGGCCGACTCGCTGGCGCGGGCCGATTCCCTTGCAGCCATCCCCCCTCCCGACACGACCAAGGTCGGTTTTGCGTTCGGCATCGGGAATGTCAAGGTCTTCAGGGAGGACATCCAGGTACGCTGCGATTCGATGCGCTATTGCGACCTCGATTCCATCGCGCGTTTCTATCTCGATCCCGTCGTCTGGAACGACGGCAACCGCCAGTACACGTCCGACAGCCTGTTCGTCCTCGTAAGGGACGGGGGCATGGACAGGGCAAGCCTTCTTTCCAACGCCTTCATAATCACCCAGGAGGATTCGGTCTGCTTCGACCAGATCAAGGCTACGGAGGTGATGGCTTACTTCGACAGCACCGCGGCCCTGAAGCGTTTCGACGCCCTCGGCGGCGCTGCGGCGATGTTCTACCTTGAGGAGAAGGGGGCCTTCGCCACGGTGAACAAGGTGGAGAGCAAGATGCTCTCTGCAAGGTTCCGCGGCGGGGAACTGGATCAGGTCTATTACTTCGACCAGCCGCACAACGACGCCTACCCCGTGGTCCAGCTGCCGCGGGAAGACAGGCACATGAAGGGCTTCAACTGGCGCTCTTCCGAGAGGCCCAGGGGGCGCGCCGACATCACTTCCCTCCGGGTCAAGCCCTCGGAAAGGGCCGTCTATGAGTCCATACCGATGGCGAGTTTCCCCCAGACGGATATTTATTTCCCCGGATACATGGAGTCCGTAAGGCGCGGAATAGCGGTACGGGATTCCTTGAAGAAGGTTCCCAGGCCTGCGAAGCCGGCAGAGGCCCTGAAGGAGGAACTGCCTGCGGAGGAGGCTGCGGCGGATTCCCTGGCAGCCAGTCCCGTGGACAGCCTCAAGGCCGAAGTTGCCGGGCTGGAGGCGCCTGCAGACAGCACTGCGGCAGCGCCCGCCGACACCCTGGCTTCCGTCCGGGCGGAAGATGCCCAGGCGCCGCTGGGCGAGAAGGAACTCAAGGCGCAGAAGCGGGCGGAAGCGGCCGCAAGGCGTACCGCGAAGGCGGAGGAGAGGAAGGCGGCCCGCGAGGCCCGGT
>JAEEGL010234404.1_pt1 | contig 10136 bp, 10 predicted proteins | sample 9134231 | NCBI WGS metagenome assembly JAEEGL01 (sample SAMN16246548, study PRJNA631951) | gut metagenome | biome: gut microbiome; feature: rumen; material: fiber-attached | host: Bos | place: Iran: Karaj | collected 2018-10
AGGGTAAACACTGCTGACGGCAGGTCCATTGACTTTAACATGGAAGTATCCATGTCCCGCTCCTTTATGGAGCAGTTTGACTTTCTGGAAGTCACGGATTTTATCAAGACCGATCCCTTGGTGATCAACCTGGATTCCAATATTGCATCGGTCAGTGACCGGAAGTTCTATTTTGATATTAATTCTGACGGCAAGGCCGAAAAGATCTCCTTTGCAGGAGAGGGATCAGGATTTCTGGCTCTGGACAAGAATAATGACGGCAGGATAAACAACGGCTCGGAGCTTTTCGGGCCCAAAAGCGGAGACGGATTTAAGGATCTGGCTGCTTATGACCTGGACCACAATGGCTGGATCGATGAAAATGATGACATCTTTAATAAACTGAAGGTGTGGTATAAGGATGAGGATGGAAATGACCATCTGATCAACTTAAAAGAAGCGGATGTGGGAGCCATTTATCTAAGAAATGCCGACACCCAGTTTTCTCTTAAGGATGATAACCACAAGCTTAATGCAGAGATTAAAAAAACCGGTATTTATCTCAAAGAAAGCACCGGCGCCGTAGGAACCCTAAACCACTTAGATCTGGCAATATAAAAGAAGGAGACAGGGGACGGTTCTCTGTCTCCTTCTTGAAACCCTTGATATTACTGGATATTGTAAAGGAGACAGAGAACCGTCCCCTGTCTCCTGGTATAAAAAAGACGGGGTTAGTGAACCACTAACCCCGTCCCCAATGGGTCATTAAGCGATGGTAATTACCTTCTGCGGGCACTTCTCAGCGCACTTACCGCAGCGTGTACACTTGCTCTGGTCGATGTGAGCAATGTTGTTCTCAACTGTAATAGCCTCGGACTCGCAAACCTTGGTACAAGCCTTACATCCGATACATCCTGCATCGCAGGCAGCCTTAACAGTCTTACCCTTATCCTGTGAAGAACACTGTACTATGCTGGTAGCTCCAACAGGAACAAGTTCGATGAGCTTATTAGGACAGGTTGCAACGCATTTGCCGCAGGCAACGCATTTCTCCTTATCAACAACAGCTACACCGTTAACAACATGGATTGCATCAAACTGACAAGCCTTAACGCAGCTTCCGAATCCCATACAACCGTAAGCACAAAGCTTAGGTCCTTTTCCGGGAGCAACTGCTGCCTTACGGCAATCCTGCAATCCGTAGTAATCATACTTCTGATTAGCCTTGTCACAGGTTCCTGCACACTTAACGAAAGCAACTTTTCTCTCGCCTTCTTCTGCAGCAACACCCATAACCTCGGCAATCTTTGCAGCTCCTGCAGGTCCTGCTACGGGACATCCGTTAACCGGAGCCTCACCTGCTGCAATAGCCTTTGCCAGAGAATCACATCCGGCAAAACCGCATCCACCGCAGTTATTACCCGGCAGACACTCTCTAACCTTAACTTCCTTCTCGTCAACCTCTACGGCAAACTTCTTCCCGGCAACACCAAGAAGGAGTCCGATGATAAGACCTGTTAAGCCGACTACGAGACCGACGATAACAACACCTATAAAATTCATACTGGTTCCTCCTACTTAAACTGTATTCCCGAGAATCCCATAAAGGCGATAGACATGAGTCCTGCCGTAATAAGCACGATAGGCATGCCCTTAAAGGAATGCGGAACATCATTGTTTTCTATTCTTTCACGGATTCCTGCCAGGATTGTGATGGAAATGGTGAATCCGACAGCAGTACCGAATCCGTTAATAAGTGACTCGATGAAGTTGTACTCCTTCTGTACGTTGATGAGTGCAACACCGAGAACTGCACAGTTGGTTGTGATCAGGGGAAGGTATACACCCAGTGCCTGATAGAGGCTGGGGATAGACTTCTTTAAGATCATCTCAACCAGCTGAACAAGCGCCGCAATAACAAGGATAAATACGATAGTCTGTAAATATGTGATGTTAAGCGGTGTCAGTATAAATGAATAAATAAGCCATGTGATGGCAGATGCCACGGTGATAACGAAGATAACCGCCGCACCCATACCAATAGCCGTATCAACCTTCTTGGATACTCCGAGGAAAGGACACAGTCCAAGGAACTGGCATAATACGACGTTACTTACTAATGAAGCTGAAATAAGTATAATCAATAAATTCATCTCTTACGCCCTCCTTTACTCAGTCTTTTCTGCTTCAGCTGCTTTAGCTGCTGCCGCTGCTTCAGCCTTGGCTTTCTTTTCAGCTTCTTTCTGTGCTAAAAATGCTGCCTTAGCTTCTGCTAATTTGCCATGGTTCTCAGAACAGATCTTGTCCGCACAGTTGAAGCAGTTACCGCCGCAGGCGATAGCCTCACCCTGAGGAACATTTGTTGCGCTTGGTGCCTTAAGCTTGTTCTGCAGTGCTGTAAGAACTGAAAGAACAAGGAATGCACCGGGTGCAAGAACAAGAATTGAGATCGGCTCATATCCGAGATGCTTGATAACATCGATACCGAAAACGGTACCTGCTCCGAAGAACTCTCTTACAGCTGCGATAATGGTAAGAGCGCAGGTAAATCCAAGACCCATACCGATACCGTCGCACATAGATGCCATAACACCGTTCTTTGAAGCAAAGCTCTCAGCACGTCCTAAGATGATACAGTTAACAACGATAAGCGGAATGTAAAGACCGAGTGCTGCATAAAGGCTCGGAACATATGCCTGAAGTAAGAACTGTACTATTGTAACGAAGGACGCAACGACAACTATGTAAGCAGGCATTCTGACTGTGTCAGGAATGATCTTACGCAGTGCCGAGATCATCATATTTGAAAGAATAAGAACAACCGTAGTTGAAAGTCCCATTCCCAAACCATTCATAGCCGCTGTGGTAACCGCCATGGTAGGACACATACCCAGCATAAGTACAAAGGTGGGGTTTTCTTTGATGAGACCATTGAATATGTATTTAAAATTACTTTCTTTCATCTTCTATCCCCTCCTTTACTTAGATAAATCTTCAACAAACTTTAACCCGGCGTTAACAGCTTTGGTTATAGCCTTTGAAGTAATAGTTGCACCGCTGATGGCATCGATCTGTGTCTCGGAAGCTCCGCCGCCCTTAACCACTTCCATGTTAGGACCGTGCTTGCCCGGGAACTGGGCCTGCCATTCAGGCTCTTTACACTTTGCACCAAGACCTGCAGTCTCGCTTGCTTCCAGGACTGAAAGGCCTGTTATGGTTCCGTCGGCCTTAACACCCATGGAAAGAGTGATAGCTCCGCCGTAACCTTCCTTAGCTGTAAGGGACATAACATATCCGGCTACGGAACCGTCACTGCCCTTTGCCGTAAGAACTTCGGTAACGGTAGCTCCGTCATAGGTCTGACCCAGCTCGTTAACCTTAGCTGTTACCTTATCATCCGCTGCAAATGAGGCATCTGCGAAAACAGCTGCATAAGCTTCCTGCTTGGACTTCTCCTGCCCCTGTGCAATAGGATCCTTTGTAACTTCATATACAAGACCTAAAGCAACACCGGAGACTAAAGTAATGGCGAGTAAAATCAAAGCATCTTTAATGATCTTATTTTTCATTCTTTACAGCCTCCTTTCCGAATGCCTTAGGCATAGTAAATCTCTCGATAAGGGGAACTAAGAGGTTGGTGATGATGATGGCGTAAGAAACACCCTCTGCAGAACCTCCGAACAATCTGAAGATTCCTGTCAGCAATCCTATGATAATTCCGAATACGATCTGTCCAACCGGAGTAATGGGGCTTGTAACATAGTCGGTTGCCATGAAAAATGCACCCGCAATAAGACCACCGCCACAAAGATGTGCCAGCAGATAATTCATATCACCCACATGTCCGCCAAATAATCCCACAAATACAAGGGTTGTAACAATAAATGCCACAGGGATACGCAGGGAGATGATCTTCTTAGCCACAAGATAGATAGCTCCGATAAGTATAGCAACAACAGATGTCTCACCGATGGTACCTGATGTAGTACCGATGAACATCTTAAATACATCAACAGTGGCACCCTGCTTCAATGCTGTAAGGGGAGTAGCTGTAGCCACTGCATCCACTCCTGTGGATACTCCCGCAAATTCTGCCGGGAAGGCTGTCATCCTTGCCGCAAATGAAATAACAAGGAAACATCTTGCTCCCAGAGCAGGATTCATAAAGTTCTGTCCCAAACCGCCGTAAACCATCTTAACTACAAGGATGGCGAAAATGCTGCCCAGAGCTGCGATCCAGTAGGGCAATGTAGCCGGCAGGTTAAGGGCTAAGATAAGTCCTGTTACCACTGCAGAGAAATCTCCTATGGTAATAGGCTTCTTCATTAATTTCTCATATACGAATTCCGTTGCTACACAGAATACAACACATACCAGTATAAGTATAAATGCGTCAAGTCCATGTCCGTATCTGTTAAAGTTCCAGATACCGAATATCAATGTAGGCGCTAACGCAATTGCCACGTCCCTCATAATCGAAGCTGTCGTTACATTGCTTCTGACATGGGGTGCAGCTGATACGTTCATTAAATTACTCAACTTATAACACCTCTCCTTCGATTATTTATTCGCTGCAGCTGCAGCTGCCCTTGCCCTTCTGGCTGCTGCAACGCTTGCACGTGACTGCTTGAATGCCTGAGTAAGTCTCTTCTTAGCCGGACATACGTATGTACAGCTACCGCATTCAAAGCATTCCATTCCTTCAAGTTTCTCAAATGTCTCATCATCAAAACGCTCTGCTGCCTCTGCCATCTTCTGGGGAATAAGATTACTGGGGCATACTGAGACGCATCGGCCGCAGCGGATACAAGCTGTAGGCTCATATTTTGCAACCTCATCCTCTGTAAGTGCCAGCAGTGCTGATGACGCCTTAGTAACCGGAACATCAATATCAAAGAGGGCAGCTCCCATCATGGGACCACCTGAAATGACCTTAGCCGGGGTAGTCTTAAATCCGCCTACCTCATCAAGGATCTCCTTATAGCTCATTCCGGTTCTTACCTGAACATTAGCCGTATTATTAACCGCATCACCTGTAACCGTCAGAGTTCTTCTGATGGAGGGTGTGGATTCACATACAGCCATGTATATGGAAATCATAGTATCCACGTTATTTACAACGCAGCCTGCATCTGCAGGAAGCATGGCAGAATTAATCTTTCTGCCGGTAGTAGCGTAAATGAGCATACGCTCACCACCCTGAGGATACTTTGTCTTCAGTTCACATACCGATATATTGGACTCGCCCGCAACAAGCTCCTTGACTTTCTTAATAGCCTCCGGCTTGTTTTCCTCAATACCGATAATACCCTTAGCCTTGGGGAAAAGACTTAAAACAACCTTAAGTCCTCCGATCATAGCCTCGGTTTCTTCAAGCATAAGTCTGTAGTCCGATGTAAGATAGGGCTCACACTCTGCTCCGTTGATGATAACGTAGTCAATAGCGTCATCATCCTTGGGAGTGATCTTAACGTGAGTGGGGAATCCTGCTCCACCCATTCCGATAACTCCTGCGTCTTTTACGATGTTGCGAATCTCTTCCTTGGAAAGCCTTGTATAATCCCTTTTTACACCGAATCCTTCGATAGGTGTGTAGTTAAAATCGTTCTCGATAATAACTGATTCGGACATAGCGCCGCCTGTGGTAAGATGAGGCTCAATAGCCTTAACGGTACCGGATACGGAGCTGCAGATATTAGCGGAAATGAATCCGCCTGCTTCACCGATCCTCTGTCCCACAAGGACCTTGTCACCGACTGCCACTACAGGCTTAGCAGGTGCGCCCAGGTGCTGTCCCATAGGAAAAACAAGCACTTCTTTTGGTTCGAGCTTCTGTATGGCCTTATCCTCGGATAATTCTTTACCCTCGTAAGGATGTGTGCCACCTTTGAATGTACTCAATCCCATTTTTTTCCCCTCTTTCTGTGAATGTATTATTGAATGTAGCGATTCCATAGCATCGTTATATAAATCACAATCCAACCTCATAGATTCTAATACAAAAACTGCCTAAAAGCAAGTAAAAACGTGGTTTTTTATGACTTTTAGGCAGTTCTGTTATTAGAAATTTATGCATATTTAATAAGTAATTATAGTAATATATGTAAACATTTACAGAGCCTCGTTTGTGCGCATCGCACAAGACCTACTTCAGGAAACCGCTTACAATCTGAGCCTCTGCCTCTTCTTCTGTGAGGCCAAGAGTCATGAGCTTGATGATCTGCTCACCGGCTATCTTTCCGATGGCTGCCTCGTGGATAAGGCTGGCTTCCAGGTGGTTAGCCGTAAGTTCCGGTACTGCCGTTACGCAGCCGTGATCCATAAGGATAGCATCACATTCGGTATGACCGTTACATTTATTATTTCCGTTAATGCGGGACACGAACTCCTGCTTGGAGTCGTCCCTGGCAACGGACCTGCTCATAACGTCAGCGCCGCAGCCTTCACCGTTTAAGTCCACTACGAAATCCGTCTTGGCGTACTGTCTTCCATGGGTCATGATCTTCTCTTTTATAACCAGAGTGGCATTATCCGCGAGATCAGCCCTGGTCACTCTGTTGGTGGAATCAACGCCCTTTATCTGCACCGTATCCATCTCCATATATCCGCCCTCTTCAATATGAACAATGGTCTGCGGATTCATAATACGTTCTCCGGTTCCTTCTCCTGAACCGTAATGCTTTTCCACATATTTAATACGGGCATTCTTTCCTATATGGAAGGTGTGAATTCCGTCATGCTTGGAAGACTTATCTCCGCCGTTATGTATGCCGCAGCCGGCAACTATGGTAACATCAGCGCCTTCCCCGATATAAAAGTCATTGTAAACAAGTTCTTCAAGACCGGTCTGTGCAATAAGCACGGGAATGTGAACGCTTTCATTTTTTGTCCCCGGCTTGATGATAATATCTATTCCGTCCTTGTCTTTCTTGGTAACGATATCAATATTCTCTGTTGTATTTCTTCCGGCTCCCTTACTGTTAACCCTCAGATTATATGCTCCCTGGGGCACTTCATGAAGATCGGCGATCTGGGCCAAAAGTTCTTTTTGTATAGCATCCATTATTTACGCCCCCTTCTGACAGTCAGGTGTCGGCTGAAAGTATTTGCATGATGCGGCTCCCGGTCCCAAAAGTTCAGGAAGCACCTCATCCTTGGTACCCACATGAGCTATGCTGCCGCCGGATACCACTACTATCCTGTCTGCAATGTTAAGAATACGCTCCTGATGAGAAATGATAACGATGGAACCCTGAATCTCATCATGCATTTTCTGGAATACATCTATGAGGTTGTTAAAGCTCCAGAGGTCTATGCCTGCCTCCGGCTCATCAAAGAGACTGAGCTTGCTCTTGCGGGCGATGATGGTAGCTATCTCGATCCTTTTAAGTTCTCCTCCGGAAAGGGATGCGTTAACCTCACGATTAATGTACTCTCTGGCGCATAAACCTACAGCAGAAAGGTAATCGCAGGCTCCGGAAGTAGAGATGTTCTCTCCTGCTGCCAGCTTGATCAAGTCTTTAACCGTAATTCCCTTAAAACGGACAGGCTGCTGAAAGGCAAATCCGATGCCGGCCTTGGCCCTCTCAGTAATATTCTTGTCAGTAATATCCTCCCCGTCAAATATAAGCTTGCCCGAGGTGGGGGTATTTATTCCGGCTATGACCTTGGCCAGGGTGGACTTTCCTCCGCCGTTAGGTCCGGTAATAACCACAAACTCCCGATCATTAATGGTCAGGTTTATGTCTTTTAAAATCTCTTTATCGGTATTCTCTTCATTAACGCTAAAGCTAATGTCTTTCAACTCCAGCATGACCCGCCCTCCTTTTTCTAAAAATGATTGCGCCTTATTTTAGCAGAAATTAACCCCTCTTGCAAGGTGTACCCATGCAAGGGGGGCTATGCCAGTGCCGTGTATTTTCTTCGGACCCTTCCGGAGTAGGAAACCTGGTTCCTTCCTTTGTCCTTGGCGTGATATAGTTCAACGTCCGCCGCCTCATACAGCATATTTATATCCATGCCCCGCGGAGCCGCAATGGAAAGGCCTATGCTGACCGTAACCACGGGATATGTGGCATTGTGGCTGTGGGTAATGCCCATCTTTTCCACGTTTCTGCGGATGGTCTCCGCAAATTCCACCATCTCATCTTCCTTGTTGCCCTGGATAAATACCAGGAATTCTTCTCCTCCGATACGGGATACGATGTCGGTAGTCCGCTTAGCCGTAGCCCTGATACAGTCGGAAACCTCCTTTAAGCACTCGTCCCCTTCCGGATGACCGAACTCATCGTTAAAGGCCTTGAAATTATCAATATCTATGATCAGCAGAGCCACTTTGTTTTCATTTCTCACCACAAAGGGCCAGATGCTTTCAACCTGCCTGTCAAATCCCCGGCGGTTAAAGAGCCCCGTAAGGGGATCAACCAGGGCATCCTTTGTCATGTCTCCCAGACGATGCTTCATTACCAGAAGCTTAACCCTGACGCTGTATACGTACCTGGATACAAGGCCCAGAACAACAGCGATGGCAATATAGGCAAAGAGGGCGTTGCTTGCGTCTGACGCCGCCTTTGACAAGAAGTAAGCCCATACCAGTTCATTTATAAAAACAACCGCATATTCCAGATTGTCGATCATGGGAACTACGGCGGGAATAAGTACCGCCAGGGCAAATGCAAGACCTTTGTAGTCTCTGAAATCAACGCCGCTTACCACAAACATCAAAGCATTAAGAACAAGAATCCAAAAAGCCCTGCCGAACCATTCAGCACCGGGACGGCCTTTTCTGGCTCTCGGTGTAAATGAAGCAGAGAAAACAAAGAAAGCTATGGATGCTGCCTCCATGGAAATAGCAGGAAGAATAACCTGAATGTCAAATATATCGGCGCTGAAAATGAGGAGCGCACATATCAAACATACGGGAATCATTATAACCAAGAACCCGGATGTCTTTCTGACAATATTTAAATTAGCGAAATTAACCCGTTTTGTAACAGGTCTTTTATTCGACGCCATGTCCCTTTCCCCTTTTGATGGTCTCCATCACTTTAATTCTAACATTAGTACTATACTCGTACAAGGTTTTTTATGAAAAAAATACAATATATAGTTTTTTCGTCCAGTTAGAACACTATATAGGGAAAGAATCTGTCTTTAGCGCACAAATAACCAGATCAGGGGATTTGCATAGTAGAGCCTGCCGAAGAGGTCATTTTCCCCAACGGCCTTTAATATATAATAACCGAAGGTGGTGTTGAAGAAGGCTACGGCTATGAGCATAATGACCCATATTACAATGATACCCTCAAGTATTCCCAAAAGACCGCCTAAGGTTTTATTCAGGGTATGGATGACAGGCAGCATGGTTACTACCTTTAAAAGGGAATATATAATATGAAGCAAAAGGCTTATAACAGCATAGGTTATGGCAAAGGCTATGACCTTCAGGATAAGCTCGGCAAGGGAGCCTCCTAACCATGTAGAAATATCACTGACGGTCTCAATCTTAAAATCCGCTATGCCCTCTTTGGCTTTTTCCGCATATTTGCCCACAATGGACAGCCATGAATCGTTAAGAAGCTCATTTCCAAGGGCCTCTATCCTCTCGGGTTCTCCTCCCTTGGGGTCGCTCACCAGCTTCTCCGTCAGCTCCGTGTTAACGTACTTAACGCACCTTTCATTGATCTGCTGCATAATGTCGGTGTTACCCATATAATTGCTGACATGAGGATATATCATGGTTACCAGAAAGATGGTCAGGAAAAATGATGCAAAGGAAAAGACCATCCGCACAAATCCCTTATAGCATCCGAGAGCAGCAAAAGCTGCAACTATTAAAACCGCACCGGCTAAAACCCAGATCGTCTCCATAACTCGTCCCCTTAGTTCAGACTGATAACACTTTCCGCTTCATTTGTCACAAGGACAAATCTGTCTCTGCCGTTGATGGGGGTGATTGATGTCACCCTGCTTTCAAAGGCATAATTAAACCTCACATTGCCCGATAAGGCGTAAAGTCTGCATTCTTCATCGTTGTATCCTAAGATATTATCCCCGGAGAAGCATATCTTATCAAAGAGCATCTCCACATTAAATGCGCTTAAGCGTGAGCCGTTGGGCTTGTAAACTTCAGCCTTGAAAGTCCGCTCTTCTCCCTC
>JAEEGL010667564.1_pt1 | contig 10136 bp, 7 predicted proteins | sample 9134231 | NCBI WGS metagenome assembly JAEEGL01 (sample SAMN16246548, study PRJNA631951) | gut metagenome | biome: gut microbiome; feature: rumen; material: fiber-attached | host: Bos | place: Iran: Karaj | collected 2018-10
AGGACCTGCTGGTCGAGATCGAGAAGAAGCTGAAGAAGCGCCAGTGGGGCGAGGTCATCCGGCTGGAGATCGAGGACGGCATGGATGAGAAGCTGCTGAAGATCCTGCGGAAGGAATTCGGCGTGAAAGAGAGCAGCATCTATACCATCGGCGGACCGCTGGACCTGACCTTCCTGATGAAGTTCTACGGGACGAAGGGCTTCGCAGCCCTGCGCAACCCGGGCTACACGCCTCAGCCGGTGCCGGAGATCGTCACCCGCGAGGGCGATACGATCTTCGACAAGATCCGCCAGGGCGATATCCTGCTGCATCATCCTTACCAGACCTTCGAGCCGGTGGTGGATTTCGTGCGGCAGGCCGCCAAGGACAAGGACGTGCTCGCGATCAAGCAGACCCTCTACCGTGTCAGCTCGAACTCGCCGATCATCGCTTCCCTCGCGGAGGCTGCGGAGAACGGCAAGCAGGTGACGGTGCTGGTGGAGCTGAAGGCCCGCTTCGACGAGGAGAATAACATCGTCTGGGCGAGAAAGCTCGAGCAGGCCGGCTGCCACGTCATCTACGGCCTGATGGGCTTAAAGACCCATTCCAAGATCACGCTGGTGGTGCGCCGCGAGGACGACGGCATCCGCCGCTATGTGCATCTGGCGACCGGCAACTACAATGATTCGACCGCGAAGCTCTACACGGATACGGGCCTGTTCACCTGCTCGGTTCCGGTGGGCGAGGACGCGACCGCGGTGTTCAACATGCTCTCGGGCTATTCGGAGCCGCTCTCCTGGAACCGCCTGGCGCTGGCGCCGCTGTGGCTGCGCAACCGGTTCTACGAGCTGATCCGCCGCGAGAGACGGATCGCGGAAGGCGGGAGACCGGCCAGAATCATCGCGAAGATGAACTCTCTCTGCGACGGCGGGATTATCTCGGAGCTGTATGCGGCCGCGGCGGCCGGCGTGCAGATCGACCTGATCGTGCGCGGCATCTGCTGCCTGAAGGTCGGCGTTCCGGGCGTGAGCGAGAACATCCGCGTGCGCTCGCTGGTCGGCGATTTCCTGGAGCACGCGCGCATCTTCTACTTTGAAAATGACGGCTCCCCGGAGATCTATATGGCAAGCTCCGACTGGATGCAGAGGAACCTGGACCACCGCGTGGAGATTCTCTTCCCGATCGAGGATCCGGACCTGATGAAGAAGGCGAAGGAGATCCTCGACGTCCAGCTGGCGGATACCGTGAAGGCGAGGATCCTGCAGGCGGACGGGACCTATGCCCGCGTGGACAAGAGAGGCAAGGAGCTTCTGTGCGCGCAGGATTATTTCTGCGAGCAGGCCGTTGCGGCGTATCAGAAGCTGAAAGAGGAGAAGGAAGATACGCGGACCTTCGTGCCGATGGAGCGGCCGGAGTAAACGGATTTGACGATTTACTTTCTATGTGTGTGATAAACGCACCGGGGCACTGCGCGAGCAGTGCCCCGGGGTGTTTCTGCGAAAAAACGGGGCAGCTCAGATGGCTGCCCCGTTTTATGCCTGTGAATCTTCGGCCTATTCAACTTCGATTTCCTTGATATTCGCTTCATTTCCCTGCAGGAGATAGGTGTGGCCGCTGCCGCAGCAGGGGCAGGTCTTGCCGTACTTCACGGTCTCGTAGGTCTGCTTGCAGTTCTCGCAGAAGGTGACTGCGGGGATGCTGCGGATCTCAAGCTTGCATTTGGTCATGATCGGATGCTTGGCCACGGCCCAGTTCCAGCAATCTTCGAGGTAGTCGTTGATGATGGCGGAGACTTCTCCGACCTCGAGAACGACCTTGGTGATATGCGAGACGTCATTCTCCTTCGCGATGGCTTCAACGCTGTCGATGACGTGGAAGACAACTCCGAGTTCGTGCATGGTCAGGCCCTCCAGTCGCGGATCGCGGCGCGAAGCCAGTCGTACCAGGCATCCATCCCTTCGCCGGTTTTGGCGCAGATGGGGATGATGACGGCCTTCGGGTTGCGCATCCGGATATTCTTCTTACATTCCTCGAGGTCGAAATCGAAGACGTGCATGACATCGATCTTGTTGATCAGGACGACGTCGCAGACCTGGAACATCAGGGGATACTTCAGGGGCTTGTCGTGGCCTTCGGGGACGGAGAGGATCATCGCATTCTTCGCGGCCCCGGTGTCAAATTCCGCGGGGCAGACGAGGTTGCCGATGTTCTCGAGGATGGCGAGGTCGATGCTGCCGTCGACGAGTTCGTCAAAGCCCTTGCGGGTCATGGCGGCGTCCATGTGGCACATGCCCATGGTGTGAAGCTGGATGGCGCGCACGCCGGTGCCCGCGATGGCGAGGGCGTCGACGTCGGAGTCGATGTCGGCCTCCATCACGCCGATCCGGTACTCGTCCTTCAGGGCGGCGATGGTGCGCTTCAGGGTGGTTGTCTTGCCGGAGCCGGGCGAGGACATCAGGTTCAGAAGGAAGATTCCCTTCTCCCTGCACTGTGCCCGGAGAGCGTCGGCGGTTTTATCATTATCTGCGAAGACAGACTGCTGCACTTCGATGATTCGTATCTGGCTCATGGCTGATTCTCCTGTTTTTAGTAGCATCTATTGTACACTTAAGGCAGAAGAATGGCAAGATATAGCGTCAAAGCCGTGCAAATGGACGAAAAATGCAGAAGTTATTTGCTCATTCAGATTTTATATGTTATGATATCAGAGATCGGTCATAAGAAACAAAACATGCAATGAAGGGGAAATCATGGCAATTTATTTTGTGGATTATGAGAACGTAGGCAGCGCCGGGGTGGACGGTGTTGACTACCTGACAGATCAGGATGAAATCAAGATCTTTTACAGCAACCACGCGGACACGCTCAAGTACGAGCAGGTCAAGCAGCTGCTGTCCACCAAAGCGAAGGTTGATCTTCTCAAGATCGAGACCGGTACCGCGAACGCACTGGACTTCCAGTTGGTCGCTATGCTCTATTATACGCTGAAGGACGACGAGCCGCGTTATATCATCAGCCGCGACACGGGCTACGATATGGCCGTGAAGATGGGCGAGCAGCTCGGCGCGTCGGGTGTGGTGAAGAGATGCATCTCCGTGAAGAAGGCACTCAATGACCGCGCGCGTTCTGAGCAGGCGGCGAGGAAGGCGGAGGCCAGAGCGGAGGAGCCTGAGAAGGCGGAGCCGGAGAAGACGGAAGTGAAGAAGGATGCGCCGAAGCGCACCGTTCGGAGAGATGAACCGAAGAAGGAGATGCCGCGCAGAGAGGAGCCTGAGAAGGCAGAGCCCAGAGAGGCTGCCCCGGCTGCGGCGGAACCTGAGAAGGCGGAGGCTGAGAAGCCCGCGCCGAAGAATGAGCCTGCCAGGAAGCATGCGAAGCATGAGCCTGTGAAGGCGGAAGCACTGACCCGCGAGCCGGTCCGTTTTGAGCCTGTGAAGGCAGTGAGGGATGAGGCCGGGACAGTGAAGGCAGAGAAGGCAGCGCCTGTGAAGGAAGCGAAGGCGGAGCCGGCCGCAGAGACGAAGGCGGAGCCTGCGAAGGAAGCGCCGAAGGCGGCGGAACCCGCGAAGCCTGCGAAGAAGCCCGCATTTGAGATCCGCACATCGGAGGGACGCGGCAAGGCATCTGCGTCCGGCATTCTGGAAGGATATTCCTTCGGAGAGCAGCCGGCGGCAGAGACGAAGAGCGTGCTTGGCGCCGGAGCCAGATCGGTGCTTGGCCAGGGCCCGAAGATCATGGTGAAGACCATGGAGGGCGGCAGGCAGATCGGCGAGGCGACGGAGCGCAAGGTGGCCGAGAAGCCCGCGGTGAAGGAGCATGAGCCGAAGCCGGAGAAGGCGAAGGAAGTCCGCAGAGAGCCTGAGAAGTCCAGGGAGGTTCAGGCGGAGCCCGAGACCGTGAAGGAGACAGCACCGGAGAGTGTCTCTGAGAGCGCGGCGCCGGAGCGCACACCGGAGGAGAGACCGAGAAGGGAGCGCAGCTCCAGACGCAGGGAACGGTCCGGAGGCGACAAGCCGGAGCGCAAGCAGGATGAGGAGTATCTGAAGAAGCTCCGCTACATCGCCGACGATGTCCAGAGACATACCGGCATGCGCCTGAATTCCAGCCAGTGCGAGATGGTCCTGGAGGCCCTGAAGGCCAGCGAAGGCAAGGATGATTTCTATCATTACTTCCAGCAGGTCCTGGGCAACAAGAAGGGCCAGGTCTTCTATCAGCAGATTCGCAGCAGATTCAAACACCTGAAGGATAAGCTCGCCCCGTGGCAGCCGCCGGTGATGCCGGAGCCTGCCGGCGCGGAGGCGGAGGAAGAGCCCGCACCTGCTCCCGCGCAGGAGAGCGTGAGCGAGGAAGTTCCTGAGGCTGAGGTGCCTGCGGAGGAAGCAGCGGAAGTGACAGAGGAGCCTGCGGCGGAAGAGCCGGAGGAAGCGCCTGCGGCAGAAGAGCCGGCAGAGGCAGAGGAACCGGAAGAGGAACTGCCTGCAGCCGAGGCTGCCGCGGAGGAGAATACCGCCCCGGTCCGGGCGGAGGAAGCGCAGGAGAAGCCTGTGCACACGAACGGCAGTGAGACACCTGCCAGGGACAATTCGATTCTGGGAAGGCTCGGGAGACTTCTCGGAAGGTAAACTTATGATCGATCCGGGAGACCGGCGCAGGAGGCTGCGCCGGTCTCTTTCATTCTGTTGCGCCTTGAGTCTTGAAAAGAAGGGTTTTCCGTGTTATGATGCAAAGGTATTCCTGCGCGGCCGGATGCGGCTTTGCGGGGACTTCCGGCGAGTATTACAGCCGGAGGAGAGTGGTCCGGTGCCTGCGGCAGCGGACGGACATTAAGGGAGGTTACTATGGACAAATTGTTTAAGTTGAGAGAGAATGGTACGTCTGTTCGTACAGAACTTCTTGCCGGCTTGACAACCTTCATGACGATGGCTTATATCGTCGCGCTCAACCCGAACCTGCTGACGAACTTCGATGTGGGCAGCCCGCTCTGGAACGCGGTATTCGTTGCGACCTGCATCGCTTCGGCGATCGGCACGTTCTGTATGGCGATCCTTGCGAACAAGCCGTTCGCGATGGCGCCGGGCATGGGCCTGAACAGCTTCTTCGCGGTCGTTTCTGCCAACATCGCCGCGATCACCGGAGTCACTTATGCAGAGGGCTTCCGGGCTGCGCTTGCCATCATCCTGATTGAAGGTGTTGTTTTCATCATCCTGTCGGTTCTGAACATCCGTGAGAAGATCGTGCAGGCGATCCCGCTGGGCATCCGCCTGGGCATTGCCCCTGCGATCGGCTTCATGCTGCTGAATATCGGTTTCGGCTCCAACGCGGGTGTCTATTCCGAGACCGGCGGCCCTTTCTATGCGCTTCGTGATTTCTTCGGCGCGATGACTTCGACGCTGGCGAAGGAGAGCATGGGCAGCGGCTACGAGACGATGGTTCTGACGGTCCTGACGATGTTCTTCGGCCTGTTCGTCATCGTCATTCTGGATATGCAGCATGTGCGCGGCGCAGTTCTGATCGGTATGCTCTGCGCGTCGGTCTTTAACTGGATCAGCTCCGCGGCTTTCCTGCATGTGAATCCGTTTGCTTCCCTGGCTACGGCCAGCTTCATCCCGCCTTTCAAGGATCTGGCGGAGCAGACGTTATTCCGGATCAGTTTCTCCGGCCTGTTTGACGCCGGTGTATTTACAGCAGTTACTTTGATCATCACCTTCTGCATGATCGACATGTTCGATACGATCGGCACCCTGGTGGGTACCGCTTCCCGTGCCGGCATGCTCAATGAGAACGGTGAGATGCCTCAGATGAAGGAAGCCCTGACCTCCGACGCGATCGGTACCATCGTCGGCTCCCTTCTCGGAACTTCGACGATCACGACCTTCGTGGAGTCCGCAGCCGGCGTGGAAGCCGGCGGACGCACCGGTCTGACCGCCCTGACCACGGGCCTTCTGTTCCTGGCCTGTATCTTTATTGCACCGCTTGCGGCAATCATTCCCGCGGCTGCGACCTCTTCGGCACTGATCTATGTCGGTATCGTGATGGTGGCCGGCCTTCGGAATGTGAACTTTAATGACCTGACCCAGTTAGTGCCTGTGACGGTTATGATGCTTGCAATGCCGATCTCCGGTTCCATCGGACATGCGATCGGCCTGGGCATGATCATCTATACCGTGATGCAGGTCTTCTCCGGCAACGCGAAGAAGGTCTCCGGACTGACGTACCTGATCGCGCTGCTCTTCCTTGTGAAGTTCTTCCTGGTTGCTTAAACCGGATTCACAGGGGGAGGACTGTCCTTTTCCGAGCAAAGGGGGCAGTGGGCCTTCGGACATTTCAGGCTGCCGCAGGATCTGCGGCAGCCTTCTTTTATAGGTGCCGCCTTGGGGGGAGGAATCTGTAATGAAACAAACACACTGGAGGCTGATGCGCCGGTTTTCCCGGGGATCCATGGGATATTTCCTGGGAGCCGTTTTCGCATCGCTCTGTCTTACCATACTGAATGCCTGCTCGCCGCAGGTGTTCCGCTATACCATCGACTCTGTGCTGGGAGACGCGGTCTCGGCCCTGCCGGACTGGGCGAACCGCCTGGCAGAGGCGGTCGGAGGGCCCGCATACCTGAGAGAGCATCTCTGGATCCTGGCGGGCGTGATCATCCTGATCGCACTTCTGGCCGGCCTGTCGATCTATTTCCTGCGGGTGAACACATCGCTTGCGGGAGAGAATTTCGCACGCAACATCCGCAATGCGCTCTTCGCGCATGTGCAGCGGATCGCGATGAGCTGGCATGACCGCAACAAGACCGGAGATATCATCCAGCGATGCACCTCGGACGTGGACGTGATCCGCAATTTCGCGGTGCAGCAGCTGCTGGATGTCTTCCGCACGGCGTTCCTGATCGTGGTCTCATTTACCATGATGTTCTCGATGAACCGGAGACTGTCGCTGATCGTGCTGATCTTCATTCCGATTATCGTGGCCTACACGACGGTGTTCTTCGGCATGATCCGCAAGCAGTTCCTGGTGGCTGACGAGGCGGAGGGCGAGCTGTCGACGCTGGTGCAGGAAAATGCGACCGGCGTGCGTGTGGTGCGCGCGTTCGGACGTGAGAGCTACGAACTGGAGAAGTTCGACAAGAAGAACAATCATTTCGCGAACCTGTGGATCAAAGTGGGTACGGTCTCGGGCCTCTACTGGGGCGTGGGCGACATCATCACGGGCCTGCAGGTGGTGACGGTGATCGTGCTCGGAGCATACGCGGCCGCGCAGGGGAATATGACGGTCGGTGAGTTCGTGGCATTTGCCACCTACAATTCGAACCTGATCTGGCCGATCCGCCGTCTGGGAAGGATCTTCTCCGACATGAGCAAGGCGGGAGTCTCGTTCGACCGTGTGAGCTACATTCTGGAAGCGGAGGAAGAGGAGAAGAGGCAGGCGCCCGCGCAGGAGCCGGCCTCGATGGACATCGTCTTCTCGCATGTGAATTTCTCGTATGATGACGAGCATCCGATCCTGAAGGATGTGAGCTTCGAGGCGCCGGCGGGCAGGACTATCGGCATCCTGGGAGGCACGGGCAGCGGCAAATCCACGGTGATTCAGCTGCTGGAGCGGCTGTATGAGATCGAGGACGGAACCATCACGATCGGCGGGGTGGACATCCGTGAACTGCCCAAGAGCTGGATCCGCTCGCATGTCGGGATCGTGCTCCAGGAGCCCTTCCTGTTCTCTCGCAGCATCCGCGAGAACATCGCAGCCGGACGGCCGGAGGCGACGCTGGAGGAGATCCGCGAGGCGGCCCGTATCGCATGCATCGACGACGCGATTATGGAATTCCCGGACGGGTATGACACGCTGGTGGGCGAGAGAGGTGTGACCCTCTCCGGCGGCCAGCGGCAGCGCGTGGCGATCGCGCGGATGATTCTGCAGGATACGCCGGTGATGATCTTCGACGATTCGCTCTCGGCGGTGGACTCGGAGACGGACAGCAGGATCCGGAAGGCCCTCAAGGCGTTCCGGGGCAATATGACCATCCTGATTATCTCGCACCGGGTGACCACGCTGATGGGGGCGGACGAGATCCTGGTGATGCACCGCGGGCGGATCACGGAGCGCGGGACGCATGAGGAGCTTGCGGCCGGCCACGGCATCTACCGGCAGATCTATGATATCCAGATGAGCCAGGATGACCGGAGATTTCTGGAGGAAGGAGGCGAGGACGATGGCAGCCTATGAAGAGCAGGAATATAACAAGCCGTTTGAGCTGAAGGTCTGGACCAGGCTGTTCCCGTTCATCCGCCCTTACCGGAAGCATCTGATCATCACGATGAGCCTGAATGTGGTGATGGCCCTGATGGACCTGGCATTTCCGTTCTTCCAGAGCTATGCGATCGATCATTTCATCGTGCCGAAGACGACGGACGGGATCGGGCCTTTCGGGATCCTGTACGTGGTGCTGATCCTTCTGCAGGGCCTCTGTGTCTACGTGTCGGTGCACGCGGCGTCGACGATTGAGATGAATATCGGCAAGGACATGAAGCGGGCGGAGTTTGAGCACCTGCAGCGCCTGTCCTTCTCGTACTACAACACGACGGCGGTGGGCTACATCCACGCGCGGGTAATGAGTGACACGAACCGGATCTCCCAGCTGATTGCCTGGGGGCTGACGGACCTCCTCTGGTGCTCAATCTACGTGGTGTTCGTCTTCGTCGTGATGTTCGCGCTCAACTGGAAGATGGCCCTGATCATCGCGGTGATCGTACCGTTTGTCGTGATCCTGACCAATTTCTTCCAGAACCGGATGCTCGGCTGGAACCGGAAGGTGCGCAAGATCAATTCGCAGATTACCGGAGCCTACAATGAGGGAATCACGGGCGTGAGAACGACCAAGACTCTCGTGGGCGAGGGTGAAAATGACCGCGCCTTCGGAGAGCTCACCGACAAGATGCATCATTCTTCGGTCTCGGTGGCCCGGATGAATGCGGTCTTTATCCCTTCGATCATGTTCTTCGGCTACGTCGCGGCGGCGATCGTGCTGGCGCGGGGCGGAAGGCTGGTGCAGCTGGACCTGATGAAGCTCGGCACGCTCTCGGTCTTTATCTCTTATGCGCTCAATATCTTTGAACCGGTGCAGGGCATCGCCGCGATCATGGCGGACGTGATCTCGTGCCAGGCCAATATCGAGCGTGTGATGGATCTGCTGGACCAGCAGCCGGGGATTCAGGACAGCCCTGAGGTGCGGGAGAAGTACGGAGATACATTTGCGCCGAAGAAGGAGAACTGGGAGCCTGTCGAGGGCCGCATCACCTTCGAGGACGTGAGTTTCATGTATCCGGATGGCAAGGAGTATGTGCTGGAGCATTTTAACCTCGACGTGCCTGCCGGGAGCAATGTGGCGATCGTGGGCGAGACCGGCGCGGGCAAATCAACACTGGTCAACCTGGCCTGCCGTTTCTATGAGCCGACGTCCGGGCGGATTCTGATCGACGGCGTGGACTACAGGGAGCGGTCGGAGCTGTGGCTGCACAGCCAGATCGGCTATGTGCTGCAGAACCCGCACCTGTTCTCCGGGACGATCCGGGAGAATATCCGCTACGGGCGGCTCGACGCGACCGACGAAGAGGTCGAAGAGGCCGCGAGACGGGTCTCCGCCGATGAGGTGGCGGCCCGCATGAAGGACGGCTACGAGAGTGACGTGGGCGAGGGCGGCGGCCTGCTCTCCACGGGAGAGAAGCAGCTGGTCTCGTTCGCAAGGGCGATCCTCGCGAAGCCCGCGATCTTCGTGCTGGATGAGGCGACGTCCTCGATCGACACCGGGACGGAGCAGCTGATCCAGAAGGCGACCGATGAGGTGCTGAAGAACCACACGGCCTTCGTGATCGCGCACCGGCTCTCGACGATCCGCCGCGCGGACCTGATCCTCGTGGTGCAGGACGGCAAGATCATCGAGCGCGGCACGCACCGCGAGCTGCTGCGGCGCAAGGGATATTACTACGAGTTGTATTCGAAGCAGTTTGAAGAGGAAGAGGCCCGACGGGTCTACGCATGAGAGAGGAGAAACAGAGATGTGTGAGAGCAGATATGTCAGGCGGGCAGAAGAACTGCGTGCCTCGACAGATGTGATCTATAACTGCTGCCAGGCAGTCGTGGTTCCCTTTGCGCAGGACGCCGGG
>JAEEGL011344114.1_pt1 | contig 10136 bp, 10 predicted proteins | sample 9134231 | NCBI WGS metagenome assembly JAEEGL01 (sample SAMN16246548, study PRJNA631951) | gut metagenome | biome: gut microbiome; feature: rumen; material: fiber-attached | host: Bos | place: Iran: Karaj | collected 2018-10
GCTGCTGGGGCTATCTGAGCAAGGGCAGCAAGATCGTGACCGGCATCTTCAACATCGTCTTCGTCCTCATGTGCATCGTGGGCTCCGTCGGCTCCGGTGCGCTGATGTGGGACATCGCCGATACCCTCAACGGCCTCATGGCAATCCCGAACCTGATCGCTGTGCTCGGCCTGTCCGGCGTGGTCATCAAGCTCACCAAGGAGCACTTTGCACAGAAAGAACTGAAATAATACCCGGATCGATTTCGGGCGCTGCAAGCAATTGCAGCGCCCGATTTTTTTGCCGGACGCCAAAGGGGGGCAGAACCTTGCGGAACGATGCAAAAGGGAACAGCCCGTTTTCCGCGGCGCCGGATGCCGGGTTCAATGGCGGCCGTCATTGGGCCGTATCACCGGGCGCCCGGCGGAGACGTGGGATATAAAAATACCTGCACCGCCCGGTGCAGGTATTTTATTATGTTTTAACGAATCGTGTTTGTTATGCGTTTTACTCGATCAGGCCGAGCCTGAGCTTGGCGGCCAGGATACGCGTCACGGATTCGTCGATGCGCTCCTCCGTGAGCTTGTTTTCCTCGACGGCTTTCTGCAGGGCCTCGATGGTTTCCTCCAGATCCTTGGGGCACAAAAGCATGTCCGCGCCGGCGTTGATGGCGTTCAGCGCCGCTTCGCCGGAATCGTAGTGCTCCGTGATGGCGGGCACGCTCAGGGTGTCGGTCAGGATGATGCCCCGATAACCCAAATCATCCCGCAGCAGCTGCATGACGGCGGGAGACATGGAGCAGGGACGCTGGTCGTCCAGCTCTGTGAGCACGGCGTGGGATACGATCACAAAGCCGCACTGCTTGTCCACGGCAGTCTGGAAGGGAAGAAGTTCATTCTGCTTCAGATCTTCAACGGAGCGGGTGATTTTTGTCCGGTCCACGTGGGCCACGTCGCTGATGCTGCCCAGGCCGGGGAAGTGGGACACGGCGCTGAGGACCTTGCCGGACTGGAGGCCGTCGACGAAGGAACCCACCAGACTGGCGGACAGGTTCGCGTCGGGGCCGAAGGAGCGGTTGCCGATGACGGGATTGCTGTCAGAGTCCGTCAGATCCGCAATCGGGGCGAAGTCAACATTGAAGCCCAGATCGCTCAGATCCATGGCGATGATCGAACCCATGGATTTCGCACCGTCCAGATCCTCGGAGGTGCCGAGCTCCGCAGCGGGGCCGAAGGTGGTCAGATCCAGCTTGGTGGCCACGGGGGCGACGTCGCCGCCCTCTTCGCCGATGCCAAGGAATGCCGGAAGCTCGTCGCCGTCCTTCAGATGATTCTGTGTGCCGAGCAGCAGATCCTTGAGCTGATCTTCATCCTCGATGTTCTTTTCGTCATATATAAGACCGCCCACCGGATTTGCCTGGAGAGCTTCACGGGTGGCGTCGCCGGCCCTGGTGGCGGCCTCCACGCCCGTCAGAGATTCCGGAGTAACAAAGCACAGCTGATAAAGCTTTTGCTCCAGGGACAGATCCGCCAGCAGCTCCTGCGCGCGCAGTTCCTCTTTGGTGGGTTCGGGCATCGGCTCAGCCTCAGGTTCGGGCTCCGGCTCTGCTTCGGGTTCCGGCTCTGCCTCCGGCGCCTGCTGTACTGTGGTCTGGGCGGGAACCTCCGGCTTGGCGTAGCGGAAGTATAATTGATAACCCAGGACGGAAAAAATGCCGACCGCGATCAGAAAACAGGCGACCGCAGCCAAAATGGTTCGGAAGACTTTCATAAGCATCCCCTTTCCGTGCGATTGGGATCGCAACTTGATGTACCGTAATATCATACTATATTTTCTCTCTTTTTTCCACGGTTTTTTCAAATTCCTGCAAAATTCTTTTTTCGTGGGGAAATAGGCGATGAGATGGGGAGAAATTGTTAATTTTTTCTTAAAGAATCGCGCGTTTCTTGACGAAGGGCCGTCGGCGTGATAACATAGGAACATAGCCAAGCGGGAGGAGGACAAGGCATGAAAAAGAAAAACCAGGTTTACTTTAAGCTCGGCCTGATGCTGCTGTGCGTTGTCCTTGCAAGCACCGTTTTTATGGTGATCCTGTTTAATCTTACCGGGTTTTTCAATGCGGTCAGGGGCTTTTTCCGTATTCTCTCCCCGATGCTGTTCGGCGTCCTTTTTGCCTACCTGATGAATCCCATCATGCAGTTTGTCGAGAACGGTCTGATGCATCTGATTCTCCGTTTTGGCAAACAGGAGAAGGTATCTGACCGCGTCTGGCTGCGCTCAAGGAAAAAACTCTGCCATGTGATCGGCGTGATCGCCGCCCTTGCTACGCTGCTTGCCGTGTTTTATCTGGCCATCGCGCTGGTGGTTCCTACGTTTATCAGCAACCTCAGCGATATCGTGAACCCCGATATGATCGTCAGCTACTATAACCGGATCAGCAACTGGCTGCACCAGCTTCTGTCCGACCGGCCGCAGATCGAAGGATGGGCCACGGAGAAGATCAACGGGCTGTACAACCAGGCGATCAACTGGCTGTCTGAGCTGGATCTGACCGACGCCATTACCAGCGTGATTTCACGGATCTACGGCGTGGTCAAGGGAACGCTCAATTTCCTGCTGGGTCTGGTGATCGCGGTGTATGTGCTGCTGTCAAAGGAAAAATTCCTGGCCCAGGCGAAAAAGGTGATTGTTGCGCTGTTTTCCGAGAAATGGGCCAACCGGATCCTGGATTACAGCCGCCGCACCAACCGGATCTTCAGCGGCTTCGTGCTCGGAAAGATCATCGATTCCATGATCATCGGTTTGATCTGCTATGTGGGCATGTCCATCATCCGGCTGCCGTATCCGATGCTGATCTCCGTCATCATCGGCGTGACGAACATTATTCCGTTCTTCGGGCCGCTGATCGGCGCCATTCCCTCGGCGCTTCTGATTCTGCTGATCAATCCGTTCCAATGCTTTATCTTTGTCATTTTCATTCTGCTGCTGCAGCAGTTTGACGGCAATATCCTCGGGCCGCGGATTCTGGGCGACAGCGTTGGCCTGTCCAGTTTCTGGATCCTCATTGCCATCACGCTGTTCTCCGGCCTGTTCAACTTTGCCGGAATGATCCTGGGCGTCCCGATCTTTGCGGTGCTGTATATGCTGTTCAGCGATCTTGTCAAGCATCGCCTGGAGAAAAAGGGCCGGCCGCTGCAAACGGAGATTTATTCCAAAATCAATTCCACCGACGATATCGAACTGGCGCAGAAGCTGGGTGAAATCGCCGCGGAGCAGGCGGCATTCCACGCGGACGACGTCGATTTCTACGACGACGAGCCGGAGATCGAGGAGCTGGCCGACGATATCGCTACGCCGGAAGATCTGGATGCTCCGTCGGAGGAAAAACTGGAAAAGTTTATTGACAATCTGGACCAGAACCGTTGATTCGTGCACATTCCATCTCCCATGGGATCGCCTCCGATGGGAGATTTCTATCTTTGCAACTTGAATTCCTGGCAATGCCTGCCGGAAAGGAGACCTATGGAACAAATCAAGGAATTTTTTTCCGCCCTGTTTTCGCAGCTCGGTTCCGTGACGGAATCGGTCGGCTTTGCAGAGGGATACAATGCGGTCGCGCGCTTTGTATTTCCGGTGCTGGCGTTTCTGATCGTCTATCGCTGCGCGAAATCTCTGCTGTCGTTCCGTAAGGAGCCGGAGATCTGGGCGTGGCTCTGTCTGCCGGACGGAACACGCCTGCCGGTGACCCATTGGGAGAACATCATCGGCCGCAGCAAACGGAGCGATCTGGTCATCGACGTGCCGACCATTTCCCGGTCTCATGCCGTCCTGACCCGTTATGACGACGGCAGCTGGTCCATTTCGGACGTCGGCTCCCGCGGCGGTGTGTTCGTCAATGGCGCGCGCACCAATATGGCAGCCATCACCATCAACGATACTCTGTCGCTGGGCGGGATCGAGATGTATCTCGAGCCCATTACCCACCGGCAGGAGGTCATCCAGGCCTCCAGCCGCACAAAGGCGGGCAGGGTGATCACCCCGGGCGCCACACTGTTTCTGCTGACGCTGCTGCAGGCGCTTGTGCTGCTGCAGCTGCTCCTTCAGTCGGATGCGGAGTACCTCCGGTCGGTGTTCATCTCCTTCGTCGGGCTCGCGGCTGTGGAATGGATCCTGTTTTTTGTGACGAGGCTCATGCGCCGCAGCGGCTTTGAAATGGAGACACTGGCCTTTTTCCTTTCCACGGTGGGCATGACCGTGATCACCTCCAAGATCCACTCGGAGCTGATCAGCTCCACGGCCACGATCAAGCAGCTCGTTGCGCTTGGCCTGGGCATCATTTTGTATGTTGCCATCATCTGGTCCCTGCGCGATCTGGAGCGGGCAAAGAAAATCCGGTATCTGGCCGCAGCCGCCGGCATCGGATTGCTTCTGATCAATATTGCCCTGGGCGTTGTCAAATACGGCGCTATGAACTGGATCGAGATCGGCGGGATATCTTTTCAGCCTTCGGAGCTTGTGAAGGTATGCTTCATCTTTGCCGGCGCCTCCACCATGGACCGCATCGTGGCCAAGCGAAATCTGATCCTGTTTATCGGTTATTCCGCGGTCATCTGCGGCTGCCTGGCGTGGATGAGCGACTTCGGCACGGCGCTGATCTTCTTCGTCTGCTTCCTGGTGATCGCCTATCTGCGTTCCGGAAGCTTTGCCGGCATTGCCCTCATCTGCGCCGGCACCGGCTTCGCCGGCGTCCTGGCGGCAAAGTTCCGCCCCTATATTCTGGAGCGCTTTTCCACCTGGGGCCACGTCTGGGATGATCCCCTGGGCAGCGGCTTCCAGCAGACCCGGTCGCTGATGTGCATCGCTTCCGGCGGCCTTGTGGGTCTCGGCCTGGGCCGCGGCTGGCTCAAATATGTGGCAGCCTCGGATACCGACCTGGTGTTTGCTTTTGTCTCGGAGGAATGGGGCCTGCTGGTGGCGGTCATGATGGTGGCTGTGCTTGTAATCATGGGCGTATTCGTTTTGAAGGCGGCGTCCATGGGGCGGAGCAGCTTTTATACCATCGGCGCCTGCGCGGCAATGAGCATTATGATCACGCAGACCATCCTCAACGTCTTCGGAACGGTGGACCTGCTGCCGCTGACCGGCGTGACCTTCCCGTTCGTATCCAACGGCGGCTCGAGCATGATGGCTTCCTGGGGCCTGCTGGCTTTCATCAAGGCCGCGGATACCCGCCAGAACGCCAGCGTTGCCGTCAGGCTGCCGTCCAGAAAGGAGGCGCAGGATGAACAGGATATCTAAGCGCGCCTGGTTTGCCCTGGCGCTTGCCATCATCCTCGCGCTGGGTATGCTCGCGTTTGCTTTGCGCTACTGCATCGAATCGGGCAAATGGGCGACCTTCCAGGGCAGCCCTCACGTCTATTCCGGCGGCAACCTCAACACCGGCGTTGTCACCGACCGCACCGGCACCGTGCTGCTCGACGCCACCGACGGACGGGAATATGCCGACAGCCGGCTGCTGCGCATGGCCACCATGCATATCCTCGGCGACCGGGACGGATTCATCCCCTCACGGCTGATGGAGAAGTATTCCGACGCTCTGATCGGCTACAACTTCTTTACCGGCACCTACGGCGCCGAGCAGGGGAAGGGAAAGATGTCCCTCACCCTCAGCGCACAGGCCCAGACCGCCGCCCTGGAGGCGCTGGACGGCCGCAAGGGCACCGTGGGCGTGTACAATTACCGCACGGGCGAGATCCTCTGCGCTGTGACCTCGCCCACCTATGATCCGGACGACGTGCCGGACGTCGACGAGGAGGACAGCGCGTTTGACGGCGTCTATGTCAATCGGTTTTTCAACGCCACTTACGTGCCGGGCTCCATTTTCAAGCTGATCACCGCCGCTGCCGCCATCGAGCAGATCCCCGACATCGAATCCCAGACGTTTCATTGCGAGGGAAGCTATGAGACCGGCGGCGAGGTCATCACCTGCGCCGACGCCCATGGAGATCTGAGCTTTGAGCAGGCCCTGGCCCATTCCTGCAACTGTGCCTTCGGTCAGATCGCGCAGCAGCTCGGTACGGATACGCTGGATCAGTATGCCCGCCGCATCGGCGTCGCGGATTCCATCGAATTCGATGGAATCGGCACCGCTTCCGGGCATATGGATCTGTCCAACGCATCCGAGGCCGACCTGGCCTGGGCCGGCATCGGTCAGTACACCGATCTGGTCAACGCCTGCCAGTACATGACGTTTATGGGCGCCATCGCCGGCGGCGGCACCGCCGCCAAGCCCTATCTGGTGGCGCGCGCCGGCAGCGGACTGACGGCCCACAAGGGCTCCACCCAGAAAATGGACCGGGTGATCGAGGAAGGAACCGCCGATAAGCTTTCGGAAATGATGCGCAACAACGTGGTGTCCATTTACGGAACGGACATGTTCCCGGATTTGTACGTATGCGCCAAGTCCGGCACTGCGGAGGTGGGCCCGGACGAGGTCCCGAACGCCACCTTCGCCGGATTTATCCAGTCGAATGAGTATCCGCTCGCCTTTATTGTCATCGTGGAAAACGGCGGCAGCGGCAGCGCTGTGGCCGGACCCATCGCCGGCGATGTGCTCCGGGCCTGTGTGGCGGCCCTGGATGAAGAATAACAAAACACAGACAGGATTTTTCCTGTCTGTGTTTTTTACAGCAGAAAGAACGCTGCAGCGGTGATTAAGATGGTCTGCAGATCCTCCTCCGCGTCGATCAAAAGCAGCAGAGCGATCAGCAGCACCAGCACGTCGCCCAAATCCAGGGACCCGGGCAGGACGGAGCTGAGCTTTTGCTTGAGGCCGGGCGGAGGCGCGTCCGGCACGGGAGCCGGAGGAGCCGCACGGATCGGCGCCGGAGCGGTCGGTTGGGCAAGATTCTGCCGCCGGTACGCGCCATCGGGTCCGGGGGTATATCGGCTGTACATTCCATCGCCTCCTATTCCTCCCGGTCGGGGAGCTGCATGGCGGCCTTCATAAGGCCCGAGAGCCTGGCGAGCTGCATGGCGCGCCGAAGCTTTTCCCGCCGCGCGGGGGAGAGGTAGGGCTCCAGGGCTGCCAGCAGGGCGCTCCTGCGGTCTGCGTCCGGCTTCGGCGCGGGGAGATCGACGCCGGGCGTCGCGTCAGACCCCGCATCCGTCTGCGCGGGCAGAAGATTCTGCGCCAGACGCATGACCTGGGCCATGGCGCCGGGATCGTTCAGGAGCTTTCCCAGCGCGTCGTCAAGCTGATCCATGCGTTACTTTGCCTGCTTTTTCAGCCGTTCAACCAGCGCTGCCGCCTCGGGGTCGCGCAGCATGGGCGCAAGCAGCGCCTGGGCGCCGGCGTAGTCCCCGCGTCCCGCCGCCTGCGCCGCCTGGTGCAGGGCGTCGCCTCCGCCTGCGCGCAGGATCGACAGGAGCTTCCGTCCCTCCGGAGAGGATAGAACGCGTTGCAGATCCTCTTCGGAGAAGGGGAGAGAATTATTTGCAGCATTTGAAAACATTTCATTGCCTCCTGACCGTTCGCTTGTTATAATAACCTCAGATATCATGCAGGACCGCTATTCCACTATATGCGCCTGCGGACGAAAGGTGAACCGCATGAAGCTGTTGATTTTATCCGACTCCCACCGAAAAATGGATTATATGTACCAGGCTGTGGAGCGCGAGAAGCCGGATCGGATCATCCATCTGGGCGATCATGAGCGTGACGCCATGCGCCTGGCGGAGCGGTACCCCGGGATCCCCCTGTGGAGCGTAAGCGGGAACTGCGATCACGGCGCAGGACCGGAGCGCATTGTGGATGTGCTGGAGGGCGTGCGGTTTTTTGTGACCCACGGCCATACCCTCCGGGTGAAATACGGGCTGCTCCGGGCAGAACTGGCGGCCAGGGAAGCCGAAGCGAACGTGCTGCTGTTCGGCCACACCCACCGTGCCATGTGCGACTGGCACAACGGCCTGTGGATCCTGAATCCCGGCACCTGCAGCGGCATGGGCCCCATAACCTATGGCGTGATCGAACTCGACCGCGGCTCTGTCAGGCCGGCGATCTGCGAATTATCATATGAAGACTGAGAATCCAGGAGGAAACACCATGATTTTAGCCATTGATATCGGTAATACCAACATTGTCCTCGGCGGCATCGAGAACAGCGAGATCCTCTTTGAGGCGCGCATGGCCACCGACACCCACAAGACCTCCGATCAGTACCACATGGAGCTCAGGAGTATGCTCAAGCTTTTTGAAGTCAAGGCGGACAAGCTGGAAGGAATCATTATCTCCTCGGTGGTGCCGCAGGTGCTGAACTCCATGCACACCGCCGTCGTCAAGATGACCGGAATGGAGCCCATCATCGTGGGCCCGGGGATCAAAACCGGCCTCAATGTGCAGGTGGACAACCCCAAGCAGGTGGGCTCTGACCTGATCGTGGACGCGGTTGCGGGCGTGCGCTATTACGGCGCGCCGCTGATGATCGTGGATATGGGCACCGCCACCACCATCACCGTCATCGATGAGAACCGCAGCTTCCTCGGCGGCTGTATCTGTCCGGGCGTGCGCATCTCCATGGAGGCGCTGACAGGACACACGGCCCAGCTGCCCGGCATCTCTCTGGATGCGCCGAAGCATGCCATCGGCAGAAATACCGTCGAGTGCATGCGCAGCGGCATCATGCTCGGCGCGGCAGCCATGCTTGACGGCCTGCTGGACCGCATGGAAGCGGAGATCGGGACCGACGTACCCGTGGTTGCCACGGGCGGCCTTTCCCGCTATGTCATCCCCATGTGCCGCCGTGAGATCATGTACGACAAGAATCTGCTTTTGAAGGGACTGGATATCCTGTTCCGCAATAACGTGCGCGCCTGAGGAACGGACGATGGCTTACGCCAATTTGTATCGCCCGGACCGGCTGTTTCTGCCCCAGCAGCGGCTGACGGCGTTTGCCGAGACCGTGCCCACGCCCTTCTACCTTTATCACGAGGAGGGCATCCGCAAAAGCGCGCAGTTGATTTGCGGCAGCTTTCGATGGGCACCGGAGCATCTGGCGCTGTTTCCCATCAGCGCCAACAGCTGTCCGCAGGTCCTGCGCATCTTCCGGGAAGCGGGCTTTGGCGCCCTGGCTCGAAGCGTGCAGGAGCTGGCGCTGGCGCGAAGCTGCGGGTTTTCCGAGATCGCCTTTCATACCGCCGCCATGACGCCCGAGGCGGTGCGCGCCGTAAAGGACGCACCCTGCACGGTGATTTTCGACTCCCCTGCGCAGATCGAGGCCATGGAAGGCCGTTTTCCCGCGCGCTGCGCCCTGCGATATCACCCGGAAAAGGAACCGGGCAGATCCGCAGCGGCCGTGCTCCGGCATAAATCCGGCATGGATCGGGCGCAGATCCTGGATGCGGTCCGGATACTCAGCGCCGCCGGTGTGGAAGAAATCGGTCTGCACTGCCACATCGACGGCAATCCGGGGGAGGAATTCTATCCCGCGGCGGCGGATATGGCTTTCTCGCTGGCGCAGGAGGTTTTCCTCGGCACCGGAATACGGTTTGCTTTCGTCGATCCCGGCGGCGGGATCGGCCTGCGGCGCGAGGCGGACCGCGGGATGGTCCAGCTCAGCCGCGTCGGTGCATTGGTACGGGACCGGTACGAAGCGAGATTCGGCGCGGGATACCGCCCCGCGATCTGGACGGAGTTCGGCCGCTGTGCTGTTGCCCGCCACGGCTTGCTGATTTGCCGCGTGACGGAGATACGGGAGCGGACGCGGGCCTATGCGATCCTGGATGCGTCCACCGGTCAGCTGCCGGATCTGCTCCTGGGCGGTGCGCGGCATCCCATCTCGGTGGTGGGCACCTGCTCGAAAAACGGCAGACGGGTCTATTCCGTCCATGGCTGCACGCCGGATGTGCGGGAGATCATCTGCGACCGCGCGATCCTGCCTGTTCTGTCGCCGGGAAAGCTGCTGGCGATCCGCGACGCGGGCGCTTATTGCGAATCCATGCAGATCCCGCGGTGCATGGGCCCCGCCTGCGGCAGCTATCTCTATACCGAAGACGGAAGCTTTGTGCCTACAGCATGAGCAGAAACGCGCCGACGCCGATGACAATACTGACGCCGATGACGGCTGTGACAAGGGCCTCCAGGGCCAGAAGGAAGGGAA
>JAEEGL011559974.1_pt1 | contig 10136 bp, 7 predicted proteins | sample 9134231 | NCBI WGS metagenome assembly JAEEGL01 (sample SAMN16246548, study PRJNA631951) | gut metagenome | biome: gut microbiome; feature: rumen; material: fiber-attached | host: Bos | place: Iran: Karaj | collected 2018-10
CCCTAACATAGGGCGTTTTTCCATTTACATAAAAGCTAAAAAATGTTATAATAAAATAGGAGCCTAAAATGAGTATTAGTTTAAAAGATATGACAGACGAAATGAAAGAGCGTTTGATTTACGATGCTGATGAAACTGAGAATGATATTATTTCAAAGCTAACTAAAAACAAAGTAGAATTTCAAAAAAAATTGGATGCTAATGATAGAAGTGTGTATTGGTGTTTCGCTGGAGTTTTTGGGGTATGTTTTAAGGATTTGAGAAATATCGACTTGTCAAGTTTTACTTCACAGCAATTATCCAGAATTCCTTTTTCTACTTTGACAATTTTTCCTTCCAAAGAGAAGTTGCCTGCAGGTTTTGACTACAAAAAATTACTTTTATCAGGGAAAGACGCTCTACCATCTTCTATAAAGAAATTACATAAAAAAGGGATTACAGGTAAAGGGATAACAGTTGCTGTCATCGATAAGTACAATGATTTTTATAACGGCGATGTCAACAAAAATAATATAACAATTGTCGATAGAATAAGCCCAAAAAGTCGTTCAGATTGGCATGGATACATGGTTTCATCAACTATTTGCGGAAAAGATAATGGAATTGCTCCTGATTGTGCTTTTATTTATTATCCTGTAACAACTGATTTTGAAAATAAAACAGATGAACAGTACATTAAAGAGCTATATCAAGATATGATGAGGTGTTTAAAAGACATTTTAAAAAGAGTAGATAAAGGTGAAAAGATTGATGTAGTGAGCATATCTGGTAGTTTTGATATGTGTAGAACTAATGAAGAAAAATTTAAAAACATAAAATGTAAAGAGGAGTTGGATTATGAAAAAATAAAAGTAGAATTAGCAAAAAATGGCTGCTATGTGATTACAGCAGCTGAATTTTGGAATGATTTTTCTTATTGTTATAAAACAGATAACTTTGCAGACAAAGATGATTTGGATAATTATACAACATTTAGAAGTAAAGATAATATTTGTGTAATAGGGGCAGGAAAGACATATCCATTATCTGGTACAAAAAATGAATACTTTTATGATGGAACTTTAGGAAGTGCTAGTTGGGCAATTCCTCAAGTAGCAGCTATTTTTGCTCTAGCAAAACAAGAAAATTCAGATCTAAATTACATCGATTTTGTAGAGTTAGCAAAACAAACTTGTGATACTAATAAAGAAGGTGTGCGTATAATAAATGCAGAAAGGATTTGCGTAAAAGCAAAAGATAAATTTAATAAAAATACAAAAATTATTGAAAAATAATAATGTGGATATGTGGAAAAGTAGATAAAGAAAAAATTCTTGCATAACAAAATTTGGGGGTAATGTGTACAAATTTTGAGGGTATATACAAGAATTTTGTATGGAAAGTGTTGATTTTTCCACTTTTCCACATTATATCTTTTTTATAGTTTCTTTCATAGCTTCGACAGCTGGCTCAAAACCTAACTCCACACAACGTTGCAGGTATTTTTCAGCAAGTTTTAGGTCTTGAGGAATGCTTTCACCTTTAGCAAGAGCTACAGCATAGTATAGCATTGCCCTGACTTCATTTTGGTCAGCGGCCTTTTTTATAAGAGCGTATGCTTCATCTCGCTCAGCTTGAGTTGTAGCTTTGTTAAATTGTATTGCTCCTTGCTCAAATTGGGCAAATTTACATCCATTATTTACAGACCACATTAGTTTTTCAAGAGCTTTATCTTTGTTAAAGGCTATAAAATGTTGATTTGGCATCAACTGAATTGCTCCCACAAAGTAGACTGCACAAGGGTTTTTTTCGTGTGCAAGTTTGTCAAAAATCTTATATGCACGTTCCACATCAATCGATGTGCCTATTCCCATAAGTAGGCAATATGCAAAGCGCAGTTGGGCTGTTTTGTTTGAAGAAGTTGCTGCTTTTTGGAGTAGTTTAAACCCTTCACTCAGCTCTTTTTTGCGGAATTTTTCTGCTGATAAATAAACAAAAGCGTTGTCAGTTTTTGCATTTTTCCAAATTTCTACAGCCTTTTTCTTATCAGCGGTCACCCCTTCTCCTAGATACATTAGAGCAGCAAGATCTGCTTGTTCTTCTGGAGGCAGGGAAGAAAAGTTTTCTAACTTTTCTTTGGTAATTTTTGTCTTTGGCATTGGGATTGAGCGCATTTCACAACGAAATGCTTGAATGTTAATTTCATTGATATCTTCCATAATTATTCTCCTCAAAAGGTTATTTTTACACTACAAAGGATTTTGTGTTATTTTATTTTTCGGTCGAGGATATTCTAGCGGAGTGGATTTTAGCTTTTTATAGTAAAGTATATTTCGACTTTGTGTAGGATACTTTTCACAATTTTTAGCAAAAATTTCAAATTTTTCTATTTGTGGTTTATCTAAACCTAAAACAGTCGTTGCGTGTTGACTTTTGGTAATTTCTTCAGCAATATTGCTTCCTTTCAGAGCGATAAACTCGCCACCAATTTTAGTGTAGGGGGCACATAATTCGGACAAAATATTTAGCTCAGCTACAGCTCTAGCAGTAACATAATCAAAGCTTTCTCTAGGTGTGAGCTGTTGGAGTTCTTGCGCACGAGAATGAAGAGCGGAAAAGTCTGTAAAATGTAATTCTTTACTAACTTCTAGCATAAAGTTGACCCGCTTGTTTAGGCTGTCAACAGCCAAAACTTTTAGGTCAGGGCGCATAATTTTGAGTGGAATGGATGGAAATCCAGCCCCTGCGCCAATGTCACAAAGTGAGCAATTATTTTCAAAATGGGTATAGTTTATTACGCTATCCACAAAATGTTTTTGCACGACTTCTTCAAAATCAGTAATAGCAGTGAGATTAAATTTTTCATTTGTTTCAATTAGCATTTTATAGTATAACAGAAATTGTTGAATTTGCAAATCATTTAGAGGAATATTATTTTTAGTAAATATATCTAACAAAAGTTTTTGGTTCATTTTTCCTCCTTATTTTTTCGCAATTTTTTTAGATAAATCGTCAAAATACCGATATCCGCAGGGGATACACCACTAATTCTGCTAGCTTGAGCTAATGTGGTAGGTTGAATTTTGGCTAGTTTTTGTCGAGCTTCGATTCTTAACCCTCTCAGAGTATTATAATCCATGTCACTAGGAATAGGGATAGATTCATTTTGTAATTGCGCAGCTACTTGTTCTTCTTGAATTTTGATATATCCTTCGTACTTGGCAATAGTATTTAGTTGCGACAAGATATCGGGCGAAAAGTCATCAAACATATGAAATTCATTATTAAAATTGTATATGTCTATGCAATGCCTTTTTAGTAGAGAACGAACAGATATTCCTGATTTGAGTCTTGGTTCATTTAGTGAGGTGAGGAAATTTTGTAATTTTTCACTAGGTGGTAAAATCGTATTTAACACTTTTTCACCGCGCTCAATTTCTGCTTGTTTGTGCAAATATTTTTTATATTGTCGTTTGGTAACGAGTCCCGCTTGATAACCAATCTCAGTGAGGCGGGCATCAGCATTATCTTGACGAAGCAAGAGGCGAAACTCAGCCCTGGAGGTCATCATTCGATATGGCTCATTTGTCCCCTTGGTTACCAAATCATCGACAAGCACTCCCAAGTATCCTTGATTTCGTTTTAATATAATAGGAGGTTTGTTTCTGATGGCAAGACTAGCGTTTAGCCCAGCAAGGACACCTTGCGCACCAGCTTCCTCATATCCACTAGTGCCGTTTACTTGCCCCGCAAAGTATAGTCCTTTTATAAATTTGCACTCTAGCGTTGGGGAAAGGTCTGTCGAATCTATACAGTCATACTCAATCGCATATGCATATCGCATAAGATGGGCATTTTCGAGCCCAGATATAGAATGAATAAACTCTTGCTGGCTCTTATATGGGAGGCTACTTGATAACCCTTGTACATACACTTCATTTGTGCTCATAGCCTCTGGTTCGAGAAAAAATTGGTGTCGCTCTTTGTCGCTAAATCTTACGACTTTGTCTTCTATTGATGGGCAATATCTAGGGCCAATTCCCTTGATTACTCCTTGATAAAGTGGACTATATTTTAGATTATTTTTTATAATTTCATGCGTCTTTAAATTAGTGTATCCTATATAACAGCTTGCCTTTGGCTTGGGTAAACGTGAGGTAAGGCAACTGAATGGAGGTAAATTTTCTTCACTGGGTTGAGGTTCTAATTTGGTATAATCGATTGTGCGTTTGTCCACACGCATCGGTGTGCCGGTTTTAAATCGCAATATCTTTAGCCCGAGTTTTCGTAAACTGTCAGTAAGTAGGGTGGCGTTTGTAAAGCCATTCGGCCCACTTTCTCTGATATAGTTACCTGTGAGTGTGCGGCTATTTAGATATACACCAGTACAAACAACCACTGCTTTTGCCTCAAAATCTTCGCCCATGGCTGTTTTGATACCTGTGATAACGTTGTCTTTAGTTTTGATTTCTGCTACTTCACTTTGGAGAATTGTCAAGTTAGGTTGGTTTTCTAACGTTGATTTCATCACTTCGTGATAGCGTACTTTATCTACTTGGACACGTAATGAGTGTACAGCTGGCCCTTTGGACTCATTTAGCATATGGCGGTGTAGTGTTGTTTTATCAGCAACTCTTCCCATTTCACCACCGAGAGCATCGATTTCAAACACAAGATGCCCTTTGGCAGTGCCACCAATGCTGGGGTTACAAGGTAAAAAACCGATTCCATCAAGGTTGAGTGTACAAATTAGGGTATTTAGCCCTGTGCGAGCGGCAGCAAGGGCAGCCTCACATCCAGCATGACCTGCGCCAATCACCACGACATCATACTTTTTTGTCTTCATTTTATTAACCTCATAAATCTATAGACTCATTATATCATAACTAAACATAAAAGTATATAGGAAAACAAAATTTTTTGAAAATATTTTTCACAAATTATTGACAAGGCATACAAAATTTGATAAAATTGATTAGACAATTAGTCGAATATTTTTTGGCGGCGTAGCTTAGTTGGTTATAGCGGTCGGTTCATACCCGACAGGTCAGTGGTTCGAATCCACTCGTCGCTACCATTTTCGACTGATTGATATGGCTCCGTCGTCTAGTGGTTAGGACACTACCCTTTCACGGTAGTAATGCGGGTTCGAATCCCGCCGGAGTCACCACATTGTGCTCGTCGTCTAAAGGTTTTTAGGACACTGCCGATTATTTTTTTGTGCAGGAAATGCGGGTTCAAGTCCCGCCGAGCTTTCACTAACACTACAACAGTAGTGTTTTTTCTTTATATTGATTGACAAAAACACAATAAGAGGGTATCATTTATCAAAAAAGGGGAGGGCAAAGTGAGCCTACAAAATAAGATTGTTAGATATATAGAGAAAAAATGTCCTATTGAATATTCTGGGAAAACTGTGTTAATTACAGGTGCCAATAGCGGTGTGGGATATGCGACAGCAGAGGCTTTTTTGTATGTCGGTGCAAAGCTAATTATGGCATGTAGAAACAAGCAAAAAGCAGAAGAAGCAAAAGTAAAACTGCAAGGTGAATTTCCTAAGGCAAAAATAACCATTTTGAGGTTGGATTTAGCTAGTTTTACTTCTATTGATGCATTTGTGGCGGATGTAAAAAAGCAAAAACTAGATATAGATTGCTGGGTAAATAACGCAGGAGTGTTTCGTCAGCCTAATAAAACAACAGCTGATGGACTAGAGCTCGTGATGGGGACCAATTATATAGGTACATACTATCTTACAGAGCAAATTTTACCTTATCTACACACGCTGGCGCACAAAGTTTACTATCTAAACACTGTTTCTTTTGTCTATAAATATGCCAAACTAGATTACGATGATTTTTATTGTGCCAAGAAGTATGGAAACTTCAAAGTATATGCTCGCTCAAAACTGGCTCTTACCAAATATTGTCAGTATCTAGCAAAAAAAGAGGGGGATAGTAACATAAAAGTGTATGGTATCCACCCCGGAATCAGCATTACGCCAATTGCGACCAAGGCATACAAACGCCTAGGTAAAGTGGGGTATTGGTTTAGATTTTTGTTTAATAGTACAGCAAAAGCAGGTCTTGCTCCTCTATATATTGTGGCACATGATTTGCCTGTGGGGGCGATAGTAGGACCAAAGTGTTTGGGAGGAATTAGAGGATATCCGCATAACAATAAAATATACAAAAAAGCCTTGACGGAGTGGGACAAACTCATAGATTTTACCCAAAAAGAAATAGACAAAATCAAGAAAAAATAACAAAAAAATCACAGATTTCTGTGATTTTTTTGGTTATCTACTCATTGAATCATCATTTTTTAATGATAAACCTTTTCTAAATTCATTTTTATCTACTTTTAGTATTTTTCCGCAACATGGCTTAAAGTAATTATTAGGATGTTTAGGATCCTCATAAACAACCCAAATCACGTTTAGACTGCGATATTTATTATCAGGACTTTCCATACCACCATCAGTAAAGACAATTTTGTTTGTTTCCTTATCCTTAGAAAATGCCCCCACAGCTGCATCGCTATTAGTTCCCCAGCCAATGACATTACGATTAGCTTCGGGAAATTTATCAACATCTGCAGCTGTTTTGATTTCTTTTAGTTTATCTGTAGCACTGTCAGCAAAATATCCTACTTTTAATTTGGTTTCGCGTACTAGCGGCTTGAGTTGACGAAGAAACTCTCGCACCATAGCATAATCTACAGATCCAGAAGCATCTATCATTACTTCGGTTACCTTTTCTTCATCATCGGGTATATCCATAAGGCGAGGTGAGTAGTTGGTTGCTTTTCGAGCTCTACGGTCACTCCAGCCTATTTTGGAGCCAATCATTCCTGTTAATATTCTCTTCCAGTCAACAGCGGCTTTTTTAGGGACACCCACATTACCGACACTCTCAGAACTAAAAGCGTTTTTTTGAGGCTCAGCTTCATGAGCAGCTTGCGCTTCTGCTTGAGCTTTTTGTTGATTTCTGATTTCTTTACGTAATTCTCTGTTTTTCTCAAAAGCATCTTTTTCGTTTATTTCAGGCATATTTTTCAAAGGATTATCATTAGTATCACTATTTCCTTGGTTAGGTGCTTCTTCTTCATTATTTGACTCATCAGCGAGCATTTTATCTAGAGCATCTTCCCACATATCGTGGTTTTCTACATCAAAATCATATTTATCTTTTTGCTCATTAGAATCATCATCATTTCCTTGACTAGAGCCGCCCTGTTCTTGCCCAGAGCCTTTACCTTTTTGAGATTTACCACTTTTGCCTTGTTGATTTTGTTGTAGTTTTTCCTTGCGTTTTAGTAAGATTTCATACAATTCTTCTGCTGTAAATTTAGTTGCATTAGGGATTTTTACACAGCCTTCGGGTAATTCCATACCATCACGTAATAGGTTAGCGTTTATGATTGCATCTGTAGCAATATTCCATACTTTACTATCACGCCTGTTACCATCTTTATCTATCATTCGAGGAATGTGTAAAAACATTTGATGCAAAAATTCATGCCCCAATATACCTAACTTTTGTCTTTCGGGGAGACTATTCAAAAAATTAGGGTTTATGTATATAATTTTCCCATCTGTGCAGGCTGTTTTTATATCAGTAGTGTAGACAAAATCTGTAATAGCCATCTCAGAACCAAAACTAGGGTAAATATTTAGCAGCTTATTTTTTAATCTAAAAATTTCTCCTTCCATTGCTTCCATAGACAGTCTCCTAGATTGCTACTACCGCAAGATGATAAAGCTCTGGGGAAATCTTTTTGATAGTTTTTTCATCCTTTACAGTAAATACTATTATACAGTTCTCGGGTAGGACATATTTACCAAAGTTTCTATCCTTCACCATGTGTAGATATCTATTTTGGTCCTTGACATTTAGTTTGTCAATGTCGGCTATGATTAGATAGCAAATTTCGCCTTTTTTGCTTTTTTCATCAATTTTTGCTGCAAATGGTGGCACATCAGGAAGGTAAAGGAAACTATTACTTACTCCAGCATTGATGGCTAGGGCGTGGGTTAGTTTGGTGGCATCAGAAGTTTTTATGATGACACAAGAGTGGTGGCAACCTAGTTGCAATTCTATTAAATCTTTATCCATAAATCATTCTCCTTATATTTTTTGATTATAATTCTAACATATTGTCGAAGTCATCTCCGTAAGCTTGCTTTTTCTTAGCTTGGTCGGATAATCTTAGATTTTCGATAAGATCTTTCTTATAAGGATCGTTACCAGCCCAGAATTCATCATAAACTTTTAGGTATTCTGGATCGCAATAGTCACGGATAAAATCACGACATTTGCCGACCTCCTCCTCTGTTGCGGTGAGTAGGTTAAATGGAATAGTAAACCTATCATCAGTGTTTTCTGGTAGGTCATCCTCTGTCCAATCACCATTTACTATTTGCTTGACAGTTAGTTTTGGACATTCGTAATAGTTAAAGAAATTTACAGCCCATTCACGGCGAATTTTGGTCTTTAATTTGGCTACTAGTACAGGGTCTTTCTCTTCTGGAGATTCTTCACTTATTGGTCCTGAAATAATTTTACCTTTGTATTTTCCTTCTCTTAGGTGTTTTTCATAGTTATATAGCATTTTGGAAACATCTTCCCAGTTTCGAGGGTCATTTGTTAACCCTAATCCACCATAAATATCATGGTGTGCATCACCGACAGTTACTGCGTCTTCATAAAAGTAACTCATATTTTCGCCGGCTTTTTCGCTATTCATATCTTCGCAGCGCTTATTCTTTATATAACTAGATAATATAAATCCCGTAATAGCTGGGTGAATTATTTCTGGATGAGGAATGGCAAATTCTGTGAGCCATTCTGATACATTTGGCTTTACATTGATTACATGGAATCTTTTTTGTAGGGGGACTGACAATTCATAAGCCGAACCACTAAATCTAGTAGGGTTACCAGTTGCTACCACCACTACGTTTTTAGGGAGCTTTACTCCACCTTTTACGACTTTTTCCAATACTATTGAGAATACCAGGTCTTGTACATGTGGGTTTACATTTAGCAACTCGTCCATCAATATTACGATTTTTTTATCCGATTGTTGGCTGCGTTTGTAGATTTCATCGGCAACTTGATGCCATTCGCTTATTTGTTTCTTTACTAATGCTTTTTCTTCATCTGTTGCACATCTATCTAGTATTTTTTTAACAAAATCAGCAGGGAGACGTTCACCTGTATCATAATTTAATGTCCCCATTATTTCTTCTGGGAGCATGTTATTACTAAGATCTATACGAATCAGATCGGGGTACAATTCATATACTCTTTTTGTTTTTCCTATTCCTGGGGGACCTTGTAACAGTATCGATGCACCGTCCTCTACAAACTCTTGTATTTGTTCGGTGATCGTTAGTGGTTTTAGTTCACTTGGTGGAGTGTTGTCGATAACTCCAGCATCTTCTCTTGTTCTTCTTGATGTAGTTTGGTTATTTTTTCTTTTTGTTTGTTCCATAAAGGGTACCTCACTTTGTATAAATGCATTTTTTATAAAATTTATATTTGAAAAATCATAGTTTTGAGGGGTTTTATATTGTATATCACCATTACCGCGCGATAATTCTTGATGAATATTATATACATTTAGTATTGATCTGATACAACTATTGGGATACAGAGCGCTGTACTTTTGTGTTTCATCATCAAGACTATATGGTAGTCCTCCAATGATAGCATCCTCTGCAATCATCGTATAAGTTATATTATCAGAAGAGTCCCACACTCCTTCGACAAGCCGCCAGTTAATAGGCGAAACCTCAAACCAACGTGGAGTTTCATCTCGGAGGAATTTATCATTAGGGTCTAGGCAATACGCTACTCTCACGTATCTTTTGCCATCTTGATCTATAAACTCGGGGTATTCGATAAATTCCTTTTTAAGTTCATCATAAAAACCTAAATATTTTTTGTTTGTAGGGGTTAAGGTTTTGTCGCCCAATGGCATTAGGGATTTTTTATATAGTTCTTCGAGCTTATCACTATTTTTAGCCATTTCTTGAGGATATTCACCAAATGGGATTGTTACATAAGCACCAAATCGCTTGCTGGATACAGATCCATCTGCTTCTTTTTCTGTCCGAACCAGTTTTTCATCTTCTTTTCTTGTAAACTTTA
>JAEEGL011851175.1_pt1 | contig 10136 bp, 10 predicted proteins | sample 9134231 | NCBI WGS metagenome assembly JAEEGL01 (sample SAMN16246548, study PRJNA631951) | gut metagenome | biome: gut microbiome; feature: rumen; material: fiber-attached | host: Bos | place: Iran: Karaj | collected 2018-10
TAGGCCTTGGAAATCCTGGTAAAGAATATGAAAAAACACGGCACAATATAGGGTTTATAGCGCTCGATTTCGTGGCGGAAAAATTAAGTATAGAAATAAATTCACAAAAGTTTAAATCGTTATATGCACTCGGTACATTTGAGGGTAAAAAGGTAATTTTATTAAAGCCGCAAACATTTATGAATTTAAGCGGTCAGGCGATTCTTCCTTTTATGTCGTTTTACAAAGTGCCGCCTCAAAATGTTATTTTAATTTATGACGATATTTCATTGCCGGTGGGGAAGATGCGTATTAGAAAACAAGGCTCTCACGGCGGGCATAATGGGGTAAAAAATATAATTACTTTATCTGGTTCTCAAAATTTCCCAAGAATAAAAATTGGAGTTGGCAATAAACCAAACGAAAATTGGGATTTAGCCGATTGGGTGCTTTCTAAATTTAGTAAAGAGGAACTTAATTTAATTAGCGAAGTTATGCCTAAAATATATAATGCCTTAAGTTTGATTGTAAAAGAGAATATAGATGAAGCTATGAATAAGTTTAACGGTTAAAATCAGTTATAGAATGGAAAGGTGAAATAAGGAGATATACTTAATTTTCATATCTCTTAAAGTTTTTAGATGAAAAAACGTTTAGATGTAATTTTATTTGAAAAAGGTTTGGCCGAAAGCCGAGAAAAGGCTAAACTCGCAATAATGGAAGGTAATGTGTACGTAGATAATCAAAAATCTGATAAACCTGGCAGTATGTATAAAGAGGATTGCAAAATTGAAGTAAGAGGAGCAAAAAATCCTTATGTTAGCCGCGGTGGGTTGAAGCTTGAAAAAGCTATAAAAACGTTTAATATAAATTTGAAAGATCTAATTGCTATGGATGTAGGTGCATCTACAGGGGGATTTACTGATTGCATGTTGAAAAACGGCTGCAAAAAAGTATATTCCGTTGATGTAGGGTATGGTCAACTTGATTGGAAATTAAGAAACGATGAACGAGTTGTTAATTTGGAGCGCACAAATATAAGATATATTGATAAATCTTTAATAAAGGATAAAATTACTTTCTTTTCGGTTGATGTTTCTTTTATATCGCTGAAACTTGTTTTACCGGTTGTAAGGGAAATTATTGAAGATGGGGCATTAGGCGTTTGCCTTATTAAACCTCAATTTGAAGCAGGAAAAGAGAAAGTAGGCAAAAAAGGCGTTGTAAGAGAAGAGAAAGTACATCAGGAAGTTGTTGAGAGTACAATAGATTTTTGTATAAAAAATGGATTTTCCGTTTTGGATCTAGATTTTTCTCCTATTAAAGGTCCAGAGGGAAATATTGAATATTTAATGCTTGTGAAAAAATCAGATAGTGCATACATCGATGAGCCAGTTGATGCCGAATATACAGTTTTGAGATCACATGAGGAATTGTAAATTAAATTGGAGATATGCGTTTTGAAATGCTCATTTATTTTTAATGAATCTGGGAATTATAGCTTTGATAGTACCTTGGATATTGTAAGAAAATTTTTAAATTATGGTGCTCAGATTTCAGCTTTAGAGAAATACAAAAATAAGTTTGAAAATTTTAATTTAATTTTTTATGAAGAATTAGATGAACTTATAAAAAATAGTGAAATTGCTGTTGTATGCGGCGGAGATGGAACTATTATGCATATAGCTAAAAAAGCCGCAAAGTATAATGTGCCTGTTTTTGGGATTAATTACGGTAAAACGGGATTTATGTCCACTATAGAAAGCGGTAATTTGTTGGGCATAGAGGAGTTTATTTACGGCAAGTATAAAATAAGCCGTAGAATGATGCTTAAAGTTGTATCTACTAGTTTTGAAACTTATGCTTTAAATGATTTGGTACTGAATAGAAAATTAGATTCCCGGATAGTTGACTATAAAGTTTTTGTGGATTCTGAAAAAATATGTTCTTATAGCTCTGATGGACTAATTATTTCTACACCCACAGGTTCAACAGCATATTCTTTAGCAGCGGGTGGACCAATAGTAGAAAGTAATATGAATTGTTTTTTAATTACTCCTATATGTGCGCATACCCTTTCGGCTAGGAGTATGGTTTTGGGGAGTAGTATGCCTATAGATCTTGAGTATTTGCCTAAAGGTGGCGGAGGATTAGTTGCAACCGTTGATGGGAATATTTTGTTTGAAGATAATAAAAACGGGTCAATTAAGGTAGAAAAGGCAGAATTTGACGCATTGTTTATCGAATTAAACTCTAGTAGTTTTTATAGCAATATAGATACTAAACTAGTAAATAAGTTTGTTAATTAAGTTTTAAAAGGGGGAAGGGCTAAATAGCCTGAATATATGATGGTTCCTTTGGAGGTTTCTGCGCGCCATGTACATTTATCACAAGAAGTGGCTGATGCTCTTTTTGGAAAAGATTATAAATTTAACATAAAAAAAGAGCTTTCTCAGCCAGGGCAGTACGCATGTTATGAAAGAATTGATATAGTCGGGCCGAAAGATACACTAAAAAACGTTTCTGTTTTAGGGCCACTTAGAACTAAAACACAAGCCGAAATTTCTATAACAGATTCTTTAAAGATAGGTATTAACTGCCCGATTCGAGAATCAGGGGATTTAGAGGGCACACCTGGCTGTATACTCAGAGGCCCCCGCGGAGAATATGAAATTACAAGTGGATTGATAGTTGCGAAGCGTCACATACATATGCATACAAATGATGCGCTCAAAATTGGTGCTAAAAATGGAATTTTAGCTTCAGTTAAAATAAAAAGTTATGAACGTTCACTAATTTATAACGATGTTGTAATAAGAGTGAGTGATAATTTTTCACTTGCTATGCATATTGATACAGATGAAGCGAATGCTTTGAATTACCAGCCGAAACTCGCAGGCGAACTGATGTTATAGATGTTTTTTATAAAATTTGCCAAAAATGTAAATTATTTTTATTTAAATATCCAAAATTTTAATTAAATATAGCTTTATTATTGATTTAACACTTAAAAAAGTAGTAATATAGTACATTGTGGTGGATAATTAAATAATTTTATATGCAAATTTAATTTTCACTTGTAACAAAAAGCGGCTCAAAAGGAAGGTAATTTTGGAATTTAATCACAAAACCGTATTGTTAAAAGAAACTTTAAATTTTCTAAACATTAATCCTTCGGGAGTTTATGTTGACGGTACAGCAGGCGGTGCGGGATTGTCGTGTGAGATTGCCAAAAGACTTTCTAAAAACGGAAGACTTATATCCATTGACCGCGATCCGGATGCAATTTTGGTTTGCAAACAAAGATTAAATGAATATGAAAATGTCTGTGTTGTGCATGATAATTTTGCAAATATGTCCGGCATTGTACATAGTTTAGGTGTGGGTTCTGTTGATGGCGTTGTTTTGGATTTAGGTGTTTCGTCTTATCAGCTAGATGAAGCTGAGCGTGGGTTTTCCTATAAACATGAAGCGCCGCTTGATATGCGAATGAGCAAATCGGGTATATCTGCCTATGATGTTGTTAATGGGTTTGAATATGACGAACTAAGGCGTATTATAAGCTATTATGGTGAAGAAAGATTTGCAAATAGAATAGCTTTTGAGATTGTCAAATGTCGTGATAAAAAGCCGATTAGAACCACAACTGAGTTTGCTGAGATCGTTAAAAGTGCAATTCCATGTGCTTCCAGGCGAGAAGGCGGGCATCCGGCAAGGAAAACATTTCAAGCTTTGCGGATGTATGTTAATAAGGAATTGGAAAGTTTAAAGCTTGGGCTTGAAGAATCGTTTTGGGTTTTGAAAAAAGGCGGAAGATTGCTCGTAATAACATTTCATTCTCTAGAAGATAGAATCGTAAAAGAGCATATGGCCAGTTGGGCTAAAGGGTGCATTTGCCCGTCAGATTTTCCGGTTTGTACTTGTGGACAAGTTCCAAAAGCGAAGTTTGTACATAAAAAAGTAATAAAGCCCTCGCAAGAGGAAATAGATATTAATTTTCGAAGCCGAAGCGCTAAGCTTAGGGTTTGTGAAAAGATAGTTTAGAGTATTATTTGGAGATGGTACCTTAGATGTATAATAGAAATAATGCGGCGTTTAATTTTGAAGTTGTAGAAGAACAAAGAAAAGCGAAGGTAGTTCGGATCCCTGGCAAGAGGGCGCGCAAATTAGCACATCTTAGATCACAAAGGCTGTTAATGCTGGGTGTGTTTTCGGTTTTTTGCGTTTGTGCTTTGGGGGTATCTGGATTTGTTATGGGACAAGCTGAACTTGCTGTTCTTTCGGATAGGTCTTCCCAAGCTTGCCGTAATCTCGAGCAAATTCAAAGCGTGAATACTCAGCTTTCTGTTAAATTAAAGTCCGTAGATGCATCTGATTCATTTCAAGATAAAAACGTAGTTCCTGTTGAAATAGTTGCCGTACATACTCAAGATGCCGCTAAGCGCCGTTAATATTCTATATCAATCTAAAATATCTATTTAAGAGGTTTGTTTTCTGATTGTTTATTTGAAATAAGGGGATACATGGATGGATATTTATCAAGAACTAGTTAAGCGAGATCTTGTAGCTCAAGTTACAAACGAAGAAAAAGTGAAGGAACTTCTTAGAAAAGATAGCGTCCCCTTCTATATAGGATTTGAGCCGACTGCAGATTCATTGCATGTCGGACATTTTGTTCAAATAATGATTATGTCGCGCCTCCAGAAGGCAGGCCATATACCGATTATTTTATTTGGTGGTGCAACAGCTCTTATCGGAGATCCTTCAGGCAAAACTGATATGAGAAAGATGCTCACTCAAGAGGAAATAAACCACAATATTGAGTGCTTTAAAAAACAAGCGTCAAGATTTATAGATTTTTCAGATGGAAAGGCACTTATTGTAAATAATGCTCAGTGGCTTTCAGATTTAAATTATATAAACTTTTTGCGTGAGATAGGGGTTTATTTTTCAGTAAATAGAATGCTTGCGGCGGAATGCTACAAGCAAAGGTTAGAGCGAGGTCTTACGTTTTTTGAGCTTAATTACATGATAATGCAGAGCTATGATTTTCTTGTTCTTAGCAGAAAATATAATTGCTTTTTGGAACTTGGTGGAGATGATCAGTGGAGTAATATTATCGGTGGGGTAGAGCTTATAAGAAAATGTGATAAAAAAGAGGCTTATGGATTAACATTCCGTCTTTTAACCACGAGCGAAGGTAAGAAAATGGGTAAAACAGAGAAAGGCGCTCTGTGGCTTGATGAAAATAAAACTACGCCCTATGATTTTTTCCAATACTGGAGAAATGTGGATGATAAAGATGTTGTTAAATGCCTAAAGATGCTCACTTATTTGCCGATTGAGGAGATAAATAAGTACGAAAGTTTGCAAGGCCAAGAGCTAAATAAAGTGAAGGAACTGTTGGCTTTTGAAATAACAAAATTAGTTCACGGAGAAGAAAAAGCTCAAAAAGCTTTAAATACTGCAAAAAATTTGTTTTCGGGTAGTAGTAATCAAGGAGAAATGCCAACTTATGTTTTGGAGAAAAACCTGGGTTCAGATGATGGTATTCAAATTTTAGATCTTCTTAAAATGGTTGGTTTGACTTCTTCAAAAAGTGACGGCAGACGTCTTATGGAACAGGGCGGTATTACTTTAAACGATAAAAAAATATTGGATGTTTATTTTAAAATCCCGGAAAATGATCTTCTAAAAGGTGTAATAATCAAAAAAGGGAAAAAAACGTATAAAAAAATAATATATAAGGTGTAGTTATATATATTTTGGGGTGAAATAAACATGAAATTGAGAGATGCGCGTTCGCACACTAAAAAATCTTTAAATTTAATGTGGCTGTGTTTGGTATTAATCACCAGTTTATTTGTACCAGGTTGTGGTGGAGCGCAAATAACGCAGAACACTCCTTTTTTATCTGAAAAAACTAATGAAGATCAGTATGCTTATGCTTCGCACCTCGATTTAGATCAGCAAACACTAGAAAATCTTCTGACAATTAAGGAAAATAATAAAGAATATAAGTTGATTCCAGCTGGCAAATATACTAAAGATGAAAATTATTGGACAAATCTAGTTACCAATGATGAAAACTATATACAAACATTTTTTTTAAATAGGAAAGCTTTGACTAAAATTCAGGCAGTTTTGGAATATAGAAATGCTATAAACATTATGTGGAATAACAAGTTACCGGACGAGTTGTTTTTTATAGCTACATTAAATGGTGATTACGCAGGCATATTAAAGTGTTCGGGTTTATCAAGTGGAGAAGATGTAACAATCGGATATGTAACCGCTAAAGAATATGCCGGTCAAGGTGTTGCTACTAATTCCCTCAAAATGTTTGTAGAACTAATAAAACATTTGAATAAAAATGAGTTTTGTAGTGTTAAAAAGCTGTTGTTGTGGATTTTTGACGATAACCCTGCCTCGATTGCAGTTGCTCAAAAAAATGGTTTTACGTGTGACGAAAAAGACGCCGAAAATGAACGCAGTAGATATAGCCTAGATATTTAGTTTCCCGATGATTTTGTGTTTAGAAACTATGCTATAATTACATAGTTCAATGGAATTTAAGCGGTATAATGGAGCGATGAAAAAACTTATTTTTATGTGCGGAATAGAATTAACGGTTAAATAACTGCTAAATAGGGATCAAAATAAGGGGACTCGAAGTGAGTGATACATATAGCTCATTCACGTACAAAGAAGGACTGCAGATATCAATTAATATCTGCGTCGGTGTGTTTTTTATGAAGGGAAAATGACGGTTATGCCGAAATATTAAGCACAAAAATTGATTATAATGGATCTTATTATGTCAACGATATTGTAGAACAGCTCTTCGTGCTGCCAGTGTTTCCCTAGTTTAAAAATTTTCTAGTAATTAGGATTGAATTTTATTAATGTTGAAATTTTCTTAAGGGTTTTGATAACAATCTGGTTATAATTTTTTTGAAAAAACGTATTGAGAATATTGAACTACAAAGTTAGATGTTTTTGTGTTCAGTGAAAATGAATTTGTATCATAATTTTGTCTGAAATGTAATTTATTCTATTATATTTATTATTAGTTTTTGAACCTGAATTTTATATTTTCGTCTGTGTGTAGTATTACTTTCTGGATCAATGTATATCAGAGCTTTTCGTCAAACTTATCCATTAATTTGTTGGTGCCCTTTTAGTTCTTAACGAATAAATCATGTTGAGATGTTACATAAGTGGTGCAAATAAATTCAGTATGTAAGCTGATTTACAGCTGTTTGTAGCATTTACATTATTGTTTAAACTAAACTGCTAAATTATTAACCGTTTTAAAATATGCTGCTTGGCTAAAGAGCCTAGTGAAAGTCTGGTTGTTTTTGTACTCAAAAATAGTTTGAAAGGATAAATTAAAAACGACAACCACGAAGTTATTATTGATTCTCTCAATAACACTTTTGCTTATTGGCCAGATAATTATTGCCTTAGTAAAAAGCTCGAAAAGAAATTAGCGATTATTCTAAAAACTACAAACAAACAGCCTCTGGAAAAAAGAGACGAGGGGAAAAAACGTGCTAAAAAACTTAGATGGTAATCAGAATTGGTAGAGCGCAAAAGAATGTGATAGGATGTTGCAGGATTTATCTTTAATTTACTGTTTAAGAGCGTACGAACTTTCAAGACGTTTTGATGATACGTAAATGAAGTATAAAGTGGCTATAACCATCTATGATGCATAAATACGACAATAATATTTGTGGATGTGTTTTACTCTATAGTACCAAAGATTTGAGCCATTTCAATGTGTATCAAGCGTATCTGTAACATATTTCTTTAACTCTTCATTTTTGGATATACACGAATCAGCGAATTTGTCACTCGCTTGCTCAATGTTCTGAGCTAATTCTTCCGATATGGGGATTTTGCTTCCTACAAAAGTAGAAAAAACGATGAAAGCACCCAAAAGATTACCTGCTTGCTTATGGATTTCATCTAAACTTATTTTGTTAAATCCAAACGATGCATATGTTTTTTGTATTAACTCTTCGTATATAACCAGTTCATTCTTTTTTGAGTCTTTTGAATGTATATTAAGCGTATCTATAGCATATTTCTTTAACTTTTCTTTTCTAGTTTTATCAAGCTCATTACTTAGTTCGCCTGAATTATCCAGACCATCTATAGCTTGTTCTAAATCAAACTTAATTAAATATTCGTTGTAAAGTATGTCTGTTTTTTTCATAAAATAACTATCCAAGGTGGCGCAATTGAGTGCATAAGTGATGTAAGAAGAATACTCACGGCCTAAAGCATCTTTCATAAATTCTTTCGTTTTACCATCTTGAAAAATATATGTTTCGAAACCACGTACAAACCATTTTTCTTCGTCCGTTTTTGCAAATTTCCTTATTTCGGTTACAAATTTATCAGAATCTGATTCTACGCCTGTTTCTTTATCGAACTTGAATCTGCCGATATCCGCGTAAACAATACCCGACAAAAAAGCACTTTTGTTTTCTTTTGAAATATTCGTACCGAGTTTTTTGATCATTTTTTTACCTATGTTAAAATGAGCATTTTCCCAAACAAGGCATTCGCCTTCTCACTGAAAAGATTAAACGCAAACGATATAGCCGCTAAGCTTACGCACACTACTCTTTTAAAATTCACTTCTTGTTTTCCTCCAAGCATAAATTATTCAAATCTAACATGGCACCAAATGCAAACAAACAACGTGCCGACCTCTATACAACGTTGGGCACGTAAATTTTATGTAGAACTAGAACCTGTCTAAGCACTCAAGGTTTAATACAAACGCACGGTCATTTTATTTTTTTAAAGCATGAGAAAGTTTTAAAGCATGCGAAAGTATGAATAAATTTTATATTATCGTGTCAAAATATATAACCCCCTGCTATTTTCCGAGAATAATGATCTGCAAATTATATCCATTGTTGATTGCTTTATTGTAAACGAGCGTTTACGATTTTCGAAAGTTGTATTCATCGCTTTTGTAAGCATCTCATCATTAAAATCCAATTTATTTGCTAAATAATAAATATCGTAATAATCTTTCATTTAGCTTGAAAATTCTATAAGACTTAAAATAGCATCGATTTTTTCAGCAATGCCTTATGATTTTCTAATTAGTTGCAACATACTGGCGCCTCCATAGTCACTTAACGAAAATTTAAGTACATTTTTACCATATTATTAAATGTCGAACATAATAATACTGGTCAATGTTACAATTATAGTTACATTTTGTTGATTTTTTGTAATTTTTTGTTATAATATATTTAAGAAACGAAATTTCTATATAAGATATAAGATTTGTATAAAATCCAGGAGGCAGTCCAATTTTTATGAATTTTAAATCAATAGGGGAAAAATTTTTAAATAATAAAAATATTAAAACAGGATTAATACCTTTATCAGCGATAGCTATATTCTTTGTAACTATAGTAGATTTAAACAACCAAAGCTACGGCTTAACGCTTGAATGCCAAGGCACTCCAATAGCAACGGTATCAAGTGAAGCGGTCTATGAAGAAGCTAACCACATGATTATGGATCAGTTAAATTCAAAAAACAGCTCTGAAGTTATAAATACAAATACTCAAGTTAAAATTTCGCCTATAAACAAAAAACAATGCTGCGAATCCCCAAGCGAAATTAAAGATAAAATTATTCAAAAATCTCAAGAAATAATAACCGAAGGTTATGGAGTTTACGTAGATGGCAAATTAATAACTGTGGGTAAAGATGAAGAAAAGCTAAATCAGATTGAAGATAAAATTCTTGAAAATGCAAGATCCAAAAACAGCGATGTTAATGTGGAATTCAAAGAAAAATTAGAAATAAAAAAAGGAATATTTTCACCAGAAGAAATCAAATCCTACGAAGATATTGAAGATATCCTCACAAACGGAATAGAAAAATTTAGTCAGTATACCGTAAAAGAAGAAGATAGCATTTTGAGCATTGCCGAAAAATTTGGTATAACACCTGAGGAATTACTAACTATAAATAACGCTAAAGAAGATACCATAAAAGTTGGCGATAAATTAATAATTAAAAATATAGAAAAAATTCTTCATATAAATATATTTAAAATCGTAAAAGAAGAAGTAAAAATTGAGGCTGCTACTGAAACTACTGAAGATTCAAATAAA
>JAEEGL012831165.1_pt1 | contig 10136 bp, 7 predicted proteins | sample 9134231 | NCBI WGS metagenome assembly JAEEGL01 (sample SAMN16246548, study PRJNA631951) | gut metagenome | biome: gut microbiome; feature: rumen; material: fiber-attached | host: Bos | place: Iran: Karaj | collected 2018-10
AATGGTGTCGGCCGAACTACAATTCCGCCGTCGCAACCTTCTGCAACGCCATTGCCAATGACCTGGATTATACGGTCAATGACCCTTCGGTCGAGCTCGAACTCCTGTATATCGACGACCTAGTGGACGAGATGATCGGATGCCTCCGCGGGGAGGAGCATCGGTGTGATTTCGACGGGCTGGGGGTGTTCCCTATCAAGGACGGCAAGTACTGTTATGTGCCCACGACGCACCGGGCGACGCTCGGGGAGATCGTGGACCTGCTGCACAAGTTCGAGGAACAGCGCAAGACGCTGATTGTGCCGGAGATTCCGGCCGGGAGTTTCGCCAAGAAGCTGTATAGCACGTTCTTAAGTTATCTCCCCAAGGAAAAGGTCGCCTTCCCGCTGAAGTCCAATGTCGATGCGCGCGGCTCCTTCACGGAGCTCGTCAAGACCCTCGGCAATGGGCAGTTCAGTGTCAATATCTCCAATCCGGGGGTGACCAAGGGGCAGCATTGGCATAACACCAAATGGGAGTTCTTCATCGTCGTCTCCGGCCGCGCCCTCATCCAGGAGCGCCGCATCGACACCGACGAGGTCCTGAACTTCGAGGTCTCCGGCGACGAAATCAAGGCCGTCCATATGCTCCCGGGCTACACGCACAACATCATCAACCTTTCCGACACCGAGCCGCTCATCACCCTCATGTGGGCGAATGAGCTCTTTGACCCGAACAGACCTGATACTTACTTTGAACCAGTGGAATAGTTATGGATTATAGCAAGATTTCTTTCGCCAACAACGGCAAACTGAAGCTTCTCATCATCGTGGGAACGCGGCCGGAGATTATCCGGCTGGCGGCCGTGATCAATAAGTGCCGGAAGTACTTCGACACGATCCTGGCGCATACGGGCCAGAACTATGATTACAACCTCAACGGCGTGTTCTTCAAGGACTTGAAGCTTGCGGACCCGGAGGGTTACATGGACGCTGTCGGCACGGACCTGGGTGAAACCATGGGCAATATCATCGCCGCAAGCTATAAGCTGATGGTCGCCATCAAGCCCGATGCAGTGCTGGTGCTGGGGGACACGAATAGCTGCCTTTCTGTGATTGGTGCGAAACGGCTGCATATCCCGATCTTCCACATGGAAGCCGGCAACCGCTGCAAGGACGAATGCCTCCCGGAGGAAACGAACCGCCGGATTGTCGACATCATCTCTGATGTCAATATGGCCTACTCCGAGCACGCCCGCCGGTATTTGGCTGATTGCGGATTGCCCAAGGAACGCACGTATGTGACGGGTTCGCCGATGGCGGAGGTCCTGCACGAGAACCTTGCCGAGATCGAGGCGTCGGATGTCCATGCCAGGCTGGGGTTGGAGAAGGGTAAGTACATCCTGCTGAGCGCCCATCGGGAGGAGAATATCGACACGGAAAAGAACTTCCTCTCCCTCTTCACGGCCATCAATGCAATGGCGGAGAAGTATGATATGCCGATTCTGTACAGCTGCCACCCGCGGTCCCGGAAGCGGTTGGAGGCGTCTGGATTTAAGCTTGACCCGCGCGTCATCCAGCACGAGCCCCTGGGCTTCCACGACTACAACTGCCTGCAGATGAATGCCTTTGCGGTTGTGTCCGATTCGGGTACTCTCCCCGAGGAATCATCCTTCTTTACTTCCGTGGGACATCCCTTCCCGGCCGTCTGCATTCGCACCTCGACGGAAAGGCCTGAGGCCCTGGACAAAGGCTGCTTCTTCATTGCCGGCATCGACTCAGGCTCCCTGCTCCAGGCTGTTGATACGGCCGTGGCGATGAACGCTGCCGGAGATCATGGCATTCCCGTGCCGGATTATGTCGATGAGAACGTTTCTACGAAGGTCGTGAAGATTATTCAGTCCTATACGGGGATTGTGAATAAGATGGTGTGGAGGAAGTTCTGAATTTCGAATCGGTATAGGTAGGCTTTGGAATATAATAAGGAGGATAACTCGGTCTGTTTTTACCCAAACTGAATTGGTTAGATAATATAGATAAGTAGACCAGTTAGCCCTCAAAGTGTTCTATTTAGGTTAAGTTTTAGGTAAGAATTGCAATTGGCGACTATTTCTTAGGTTTAATTGAGGAAAGTTATTCGATTTAATTGAGTATAATAATGATGCATGGTGCTTAATAATCCATCCTCATGAATGACTGATTGGAAGAATGCTTTTTTTCGAAATACTGTTGCATTTTTCAGATAAAAGCATCATCTTTGCCTAAACTTTAAAGTTTAGTGAAGTTAATAGAGATATATAGCGGGCTGATTTGGAGCGTTTGTTATGAGGGCGAGAAGAAGGATACGTTCTCTAAACTTTTCCGTCATTGGACCGATGTGGAGTATTTAACAAAGTTTATCACTAAGAATCAACGCCTTTTGAGCAATAATATCTTCTTTGCTGGTTTAAGTGTCAAGGATGTAATAATGAATGCTCTTAATGAGGCCATTAACTTCAATAAAGACTTTACACGGTATTATTGGAATGAGATAAACGGGGAACACCCCAATCTGGATGATAGATTCGTAATACTAAACAGAAGAGCTGGTAGAGATGATTTGAAGCGAGAGATGTATGGGCATCCAAAGGATGACACAAAAATGACTTCTGTATTCCGACTCTATGCTGTGAAGGTTCCTTCGGAGAAAAAGGAAGAGCCGCCCGCCTATGTAATTACTGGTGGAGGAATCAAACTGTCGGATTCGATGCCTCAAATGAAAGAACTTGCCAGAGAGTACACAAGAATAGAAACTGTTCAAGGCTGGCTGGAACAAAACAAGATATCCACAAAAGAACAATTGATAGATTTTCAAACAAAGTATGCAGAACAAGCAAATGACAGAATGGGAAAAACTGGCGCTAAAGATTGAGAACGAAGAATGGAGAGATAAAGCGGCCAGCATAGCCATTACCGTCCTGATGCTGCTTGATCGGCAAAAGATGACCAAGCAGCAGCTGGCCGAAAAGATGGGCGTAAAGCCCCAATATGTTAGTCGGGTTGTCAAGGGACATGCAAACCTGACATTGGACACAATTGCCAAATTGGAAAAGGCATTAGGGACACCAATTATCTCGGTTTATGACCCTTCGGCCGTGGTGTTAGCCACAGCGGCGAGGATTGATCTCTCTACTAATTGGCGTAGTTTTTTTCAGACAACCATTAAGGGATCTTTCACGACCACTAGCTCAAAACGCCAACCCAAGTTGGTGTATTCTTCGAATGACAATAGTATCGCATCAGTATCATAGTATTATGCCCATCCAGTTCACCTTAATTAAGATTGATGTCCCTCAATTCGCCATCTTGGTTGATGAGGCTGTCAATGGCCCCTTCGGAATCAATTTCGAAGTCAATTTTGCCATAGGTGGCAGGAATATCATCAAGTGCTCTTTTAAGATTGTATATTTTAAAGAAGCACAACCTGTTACCCAGCTGGTAGTGGAGACATATTTTGCCATCGAAGAATCCAGTTGGAAAGAATTGGAGAAAGATGATAAGATTGTGGTTCCCGCTGGGTTCTTACAGCATTTGGCGGCATTGACCTTAAGTACTGCGCGTGGTATTCAGTATGCAAAAACAACAGATATGGGTATTAGCAATTATATCATTCCTTTGACGAATTTAACGGAAGTTATTAAGGATGATATGGTTGTCGATCTCTCCAAAACCGCCGAGAAGCGAAGTTAAGTTTCGGAATACAATACTCAAGCGGGTTGGGATTGATGAAGTTGGATATCCGCACTTGCTACAAACGATTTATGATATAGACCGCGATGACAATCGCGGTCTTATTTTTTCATCGGTTCGTGCTTTTGGGAAGTTTTAAGAACTCAGGATGATGCCAATATAATGCAAGAATAATGTTCCTTTCCTGAATCAAAACCACTTGATTTTTAACGATATTCACAGCCTGATGTTGAAAACTAAATTAGTTTTTGCCGGTATATTTTTATATAATTGTAAAAGGGAAAAGAAGGGGGCATAATCTGAGTATCGACCATCATATACGGAATTAGGTGTCCCAGAGGTCGATTCTCTTTTGAGAGGGTATAGTGTTGCGAGGGCGTCAGTATGAAAAAAAGGGGAAATGTGATGGAATGTATATATGATTTCATATAAGGGGAAATGTGATGGAATGTATATATAATTTCATATAATAAGTTCGATGCGATAACAAAGAATGGTTATCGACTGTTTTATAAGAATTTGAAACGAAACAACAACTAATAACGGTGTAAAATGCCACATAGAATTTATAGTATAGAATCACGTAAAGGAGGAGTCGGAAAAACGACAGTAGCTCTTAATCTTGCCACTATTCTCGTAAATAAAGGGCCAGTGTTATTGCTTGATTGTGATATTACTGGCACATCCATCGTTGATCCTGCTAAAAATTCGCCGTTCTGGGACAAGGAGACTAATGTACTGACCGAAGTAAACAAAAAAAGAGAGACGAAGGATATAAATCTCATTCATTTTTTTCTGAATTCATTCATCAAAGGAGAAAGAAATGTAAGAGGGTTTATTAATTTGGAAAAACTGAAAATAAATAAAGTGAACGTGCTAGGATCATTCCTCTATGGCACGCCACGTGAGGCCGCTATTAACTCTAGTTGGCTGATGGATGAACTCCATTCATACTGGATGGTCGAGCTTATCCAACAAATTATCAAAGAGTTTGAGGGCCTTTTCTCGGACAAGACTGTTCACATCGTAATCGATAATTCTCCGGGATTTACAAGTTTCAATCAGTCACTTCATGATTATATGTTTGAAGAGGGACCGATCGTGGCCAAGTTTCTTCTGGTTTCTACACTTGACAGTCAGGACCTTCAGGCTAATATGGAAGCCGCGGCAGAAATTAGAAATTGTGTTGAGAATAGGACGGCTGCTGCCAATTATTATAAGTTAAAGGAAAATGATGAGAACAATACTATTCTTTTAGCTGATAAAGAAACACTTATTGAGACAAATGAAGATATAAAAGAGTTCTTCTTTCATTTGATGGATAATGAGCATCTCTTGGATGTTTATACAAAGGATTATGAATGTGAAAACTTTCTCGCGTTAGTGCTAAACAAAGTACCACAGGCACTGCAAGATGATGACACTAATGTGGCATACGAAGATATTGTTGGGGAACGAATAGATTTGTTTCATCAAATTTCGGGATCAACAGATAACAGTCAGCCAAAGAATGTGGTCTATTATGACGATGCCATTGTTTATCAATACTACCTAAAGTATTTACATGGTAGAATGCTGAGTAACCGCCCTAGTAATGCTAGTTACTGGACTAGACGATTTCGAGAAATAGGTCAACAAGTAGATGACGCATCTCATTTGTCTCCTATAGATGAAATGATAAAATTGAATTCTTCTTATGAGGGACTTCAGGTAAGCCTGACCACACATGGCTATGCTCATATAGCAAAGCAACTGCTTGAAGAATGGGCTCCGATGTATGCGATGGCTTCTTTGAGATCAGATATCTCAAATTTCCCTTTAAGAAGACTATACGATTCGGATGATGTTCCATCTGAAAAGATGAAGGATATGCTTCATCTGTGGAATATGGAGCAGTTAGGTGATTTAAAAGCTGTCATGGGAGATCATACTGCGGATTTTTACATTTTATCTGAATTGATGGATTCATTGGAATCACTTGTTGGTTTTCATGATGATAGGCGCCGTCCGGATTCGATGGCTCTTTTGTCATTAGTATTGTATGTATTTAGACTGTCATTTTTACAATGGGGTGCTGATGAGAAAACACTAAATGTTTTTTGCCGGCAGGAGTTGTTTGATAACGATATTCTTCGGAAAGGGAGAGGCTTTTTCGATAAAGAGATTGTCGTGAATGATCAACTAACATTGAAGGGGGAGAGGCTTCAGACTTCAGTTTTAGTTAGAATGCGTTTTATACGTCTATATCGTTCTTTCTGCAAGACTATTTTAAAAATCACGGAACAGAAAGATGATTTTAATCTTATTTTATCGGCAGTCAAATTGTATGTGCCATCAATAACAGCGTTGTCTTTCTCTAAAGAAATGACGGATTATATCTCTGAGGTTGTTTATAGGAAGAGAAAGAGTCATAATCATGAATTATTGGCTGATATCAGAGCAAGATCATATGTAATGAAAAATATGCAGGATGTCCTGTATGATAATGTTATTAAAGCCTGGAAATGATGATTTTCAACTCGAAACTATATAGACAAAAGGGGATACATTTTCCAACGACTTTTAAGATGAGAGAGTCGTTGGACTATCAAAAAATGTATCAGTTGGATCAGCAATTCTCTGAGAAGGGAATCACGATGGAGAGGGCTCTCCGTCGGCTAAAAAAACGCACACCTGCTGATTATTACAACCGTATGCAGGCTGCTCAAACTGAAGCTCAAAAATATGCCATCAACGTTTTCCCTCCGTACAAATTGTTGTTGCCAGACGTTTTGATGGATGATTGGCTCTCAATTATAGGGCCGCATCAGAAAAGGAAGCGCGATCATTCCTTACATCAACCACTTACTGCTTTTATCGTATCGGAACTGCTGGGAGGGGGAATAGTTGGACAAGGTTTGATGATGCCAACAGGGAGAACGTTATTGGAAGAAGCGGCAAGAATGCTGCTTGACATGCCAGGTACTAGTTATTTACGAGAGTACTATACGGATCTTTATCCCAATGGCCTTCCACCTAAAGGTTATATAAGGGACACGTGGGCACGTGCTGTCTTTTATCATACTGCTATTATTGCAGCACTTTTTCATGACATTGGCTATCCGTGGCAATTCTTGAATAAAGTCGGTACTAGTATAGAGTTGATTAATAGGGAGGGAGTAGGTATACACGAACCACCAGAGAGAGGCATTCTAAATTTTATCACAGATCGCTTGTTGGTTTATCCTTTTTACGGTTATTCTGATACCCCTCGGCATAGATCATCGGAACTATGGGATAGAGAAGTGGATAATCTGATAGATTTATCCTTCAAGAAAACACATGGTTTTCCGGGCGCGGTTGCTTTTATGTATCTGAACGATGCTGTTAGGCGTTTTTTAGGAGATCTTAGTATCAAACAAGCAGAGTGCCGTTTTATTCAGGATTGGGCAGCTGTAGGCATCATGATGCATGACATGGTTGATCAGTATTATGGAAAGAACCAGAGGCCAGACCAGCCAAGGTTTAAGCTTTCTTTTGATAGAGACCCACTATCGTGTATAATTGCTATGGCAGATATTCTCGAGGAATTTGGACGGCCCTTGGCAACATTCACTCCCAGAAACGAAAGCTTTGTCACTCGGTTTGAGGCTTCTTGTAAGGAGACATATGTTGAAATAAAGGGGAATACACTTGAGATAACCTATAAGTATGCATCTAAAGCGGAAAAAATCAAAAATGAAGCATGGCGGAGGAAAGAGGTGGAGAGCTATTTCCGGTTCCCCTCAGGTTATATTGACCTGTCGGTGCTTGGGATAGAGAGGGTGACTTGTGTGGTGGAATAGGGCATTTTGCAACATAGTATGCCCTCTGGTTTGGTCTATCGTCCAAGTTGAAAGGGCCTTTGTATATAGGTCCTTTTTTGGGGGGGCGCTTTCTTTTCATACTCATTGAAAAGCCGTTGTTCGTATTTCTACGGGGCGGATCTGTAAATACAGGCAAGCATATTGTGTGATTCCTAATGGACATCCATTCTTCTTGAAAAAACTTTAAGCTCTGGACTGCGAATTCTGTCGCGGTCGGCATCGCAACCCTCGGCCCATGCTTTCGCAGAAATATTTAGGATTCAGTGACGCAAAAGAATGGTAAATGGTTGTTAGAGGGATTGCTGTCGTTTGCATCTTGTGTGTTGGCGCCGATTACTTAAAAAGCACTCTGATGATTATATGTCAAGCCCGAAATGGCAAAACGAGAGCCCAAAATGACAACGCCAGCGCCCGTATCGACAACAATCCCCCTTTGCTTTTCCCCTTTCCTTTCGTTATCTTTGTAATATGAAGGAAACCTCGTTTTTGAAAAGAATCTTTTCATCCAGGGTGTTGCCATCCTGGACGATTCTTCTTTTTGACATCGTTGTCGTTGTCTTTTCGGTGTTTGCCGCATTTCTGGTGCGGTTTCTGTTCTCCGATGTCAAGCTGATGGATGGGGAGTTGATCCGCACTTTGGGGGTCGTGCTTCCATTGGCCTTGATCTTCTTCCGGGTTTTCCGGACTTATGCGAACATTCTGCGGCTGTCGTCTTTTGTCGATGTGATGCATCTGTTCGTTGCTCTGACATTGACCTTCGGCTGTTCATTGGTTTTTGCCGCCATTTGGCCGTCTATATTTGGGTTGCATCTGACTAGCATCCCGGTATTGATCATCGCGTACATCGTCTCATTCATGATGCTGGCGATTTCCCGGATGTTCATCAAGATGCTGTATGATTATTTCAACCGGGACAGCAGTCCGACGCGGCTGAATACCTACATCTATGGGACGATGACCGGCATCGACATTGCCAAGGCCCTCCGGACGGAGAAGGATAACCGCTTCAGGGTCATGGGCTTCGTCGCCGACGATCCGGATGTGGTCGGGAAGGTGATGATGGGTGTCAATGTCTACCGCAACGACGAGAACCTCCTGGACCAGATGTACCGGAACAATGTGACGGCGATGATCGTCTCGCCGGCCAAGGCGAAGATGCTGAAGAATTCTGACCTGGCGGACCGTCTCCTGAAGCAGGGCATTCAGATTTTCATGGCACCGGAGGTGTCCGACGATTGGGAGGGAACCTTCCGGAAGGGCGCCATCAAGGAGGTTCAGATCGAGGACCTTCTGGGCCGCGACCCTATCAAGATCAACCTGAAGGAGATTGCCTCACACCTGGAGGGGAAGCGCGTGCTCATCACGGGCGCCGCCGGCTCCATCGGCAGTGAAATCATGCGGCAGGTGGCGATGTTCAATCCCTTCCAGCTCATCCTGATCGACTCGGCCGAAACCCCGCTGCACGACATCCGCCTCGAGATCAAGAAGAAATGGGCCGAAATCGACGCCCCTACCATCATCGCCAACGTCTCCAACCAGTCCCGGATGGAGGAAATCTTCGACAAGTATCGCCCCCAGTACGTCTTCCACGCCGCGGCCTACAAGCACGTGCCGATGATGGAGGACAATGTCTCCGAGGCCATCCAGAACAACGTCGTGGGTACGAAGGTCCTTGCCGATTTGGCCGTGAAGTACCAGGTCGAGCGCTTCGTGATGATCTCCACCGACAAGGCGGTCAATCCGTCTAACGTGATGGGCTGCTCGAAGCGCATCTGTGAGATTTATGTGCAGGCTTTGGCGCGGAAGGTGGAGAAGGAAGGCCTGGCGCCGACGCAGTTCATTACCACCCGCTTCGGTAATGTGCTGGGCTCCAACGGCTCCGTGATTCCGTTGTTCCGCAAACAGATCGAGGCCGGCGGCCCGGTCACCGTCACGCATCCGGAGATCATCCGCTACTTCATGACCATCCCCGAGGCCTGCCAGCTGGTGCTGGAAGCCGGTAGCATGGGCAAGAGTGGAGAGATCTATATCTTCGACATGGGCCAGCCCGTCAAGATCGTGGACCTGGCCAAGCGCATGATCCGCCTCTCCGGCCGCACTGACGTAAAGATTGTCTTCACTGGTTTGAGGCATGGTGAGAAGCTGTATGAGGAACTTTTGGCAACGCGGGAGAATACCAAGCCGACGTCGCACGATAAGATCATGATCGCCGAGGTGCGGGAGTACGACTACAAGGATGTCTCTGACGACATCGATGCGCTGATTACCAGTAGCTACGAATACGATTCAATGAAGATCGTGGCCCGCATGAAGGACCTCGTCCCGGAGTTCAAGAGCCTGAATTCCAAGTATTCGGTGCTGGATAAAAACTGACCTACCACATACCACATAACCTGATAACCATGAAAAAGACTCTCCTGCTTATCTTCGCTGCCGCGGCTCTGATGCTCACGGGCGCGAAGGCGTCGGCCCAGGTCAGCGTCGGCGCCGGTCCGGCCACCCGGCTCTATTTCGAGAAGGGTCAGACTGTCGATTACACCTATGGCGTCCAGCTGAACTTCGAGGACTCCAAGCGCCTCACGGA
>JAEEGL013087622.1_pt1 | contig 10136 bp, 10 predicted proteins | sample 9134231 | NCBI WGS metagenome assembly JAEEGL01 (sample SAMN16246548, study PRJNA631951) | gut metagenome | biome: gut microbiome; feature: rumen; material: fiber-attached | host: Bos | place: Iran: Karaj | collected 2018-10
GCATTTAAAATTCTCCGTTACTGATAATACTCCTCCGGAATCTTCATGGGTGCTATGCAAAGATCCCTGTCAGTTCTCTCCCATATCTTCCGAACTGTGTCCGTCATTTTCCTGGCGTCGCAGACATAGACAAGAGCATTTCCAAGCTTTGAATATGTCACTGCTCCCGTATAGTCAAACGCCTCTTTATAATTGGGATAGTACTCAGAAACACAGGTGTCCGAAGCCTTTGTAAAATGCGTATGAAAAGGTGGTGACATCATAGTATTACCATTATAATCCGTAATCGTTATCTCAAAAGTATCAGGATTAAGCCTGTCAGGAATGCCAAGACGCTCATCCACAGAGTGAAGATACGTGTTCCGCTCATGCCCCACACCTACAAGCAAAACCTTTCCATTCTCCTCATAAAGCCTGCTGATGCAGCTTCCAAGAGGCGCCGGCGATGCGCACTTCTCCTCTCCAGCAACATAATCTGCTGCGTCTTTTCCAAAAGCTGTAACAGAATGTGTGGGATGAAGCGACCGTACTCCGTCACTTCTAAATGCTGCAACTTTGGCCAGCGTCCCGATGCAAGGCTCAGTTTTTCTCACATCATAAAAAGGATGATCCTTAACCACGTCATCCCACGTATGCGTAGGGACAAGGAAAAGGCCATCTTTCAGATATGCGCAGAACGCATCAATAAGCCCATCTGCCCCGCCCTCAATCTCACCTATTGATTTAAGAGAGCAGTGGATTGTCACTTTATCATCATGCTTGATGTCTGCTTTTTCCAGAAAATCAAATATGTCGTTCTGTGTAATCGGCATAGCATCCCCTTCCTTAAACAACAGGGTGAGTTATTTGTATACAAACACCTCACCCCCTGAATATTCTATCACTTTATATGCTAATAAACTCCTCGCCCTTCGGGCTTGTCCTTGTCCACGTCTTAACCATCTGCTCTTTCAGAAAGGCAACAAAGCCATCGATCTTGTCAGTATGATCAAATACCTCAAGTGCCATATAATAAGTTTCCTTATCTTCATCAAAAAGGATTATGGGCGGCACATCATTTATCATAAGGATATAATTGAGAAGTGTCCTACCAACTCTTCCGTTACCATCTGCAAAAGCATGTATCCTCTCAAAGCTGCAATGGAACCAGGCTGCTGCCTTAAGAACTTTCTCAGCATCATCCAATTGATAACCATTAAGCTCATCACAGATAAACCTAATTTCTTCAGACACATCCTCTGGCATAACTCCAACCGATAGCCCAACGCCATAATAATTCTTCTTATATGTCCCCGGACGTTCTCCCTTTTGCCATCTGCTCTCATCATAGCAGCCATGGCATAGGATTTCCTGCACATTTAAAATAAGGTTCTCTGATACCTTCTCTCTTGCAAGAATCTTATCTTTCAGAAAAACATAACAAGCTCTCTGATTCTCAGCTTCAAAAAGTGCTCTCAGATCTCCCGTATATCCAACAACCTTACCATTCTCAAATATCTCTCTGGTCTGATGGATTGACACCCCTGCGCCCTCAATCTTGTTAGAATTGTATGCGAACAAAACCCTGAAATCACCCAGGAGCACATCAAGGTCTGCTTCTGACTTTATGCTTTTTGATTTCCATTTAGATAAAATATCCACATAAGAAGTTGTCATATTTTTCCCTATTTTAATAACGTTGTTTTCAAAACCATGTTAACAATAATATTCCAAAAACGCTCCTATTTGGTTTGTAATTACCATGCTACTCATAACAGCAACCACAATACAAAAAATTCAACTCGAGCATTTACAATCATACATTATTGCCTTTTCTATGAACGAGAATTGTTTTTGGGTTCTTCTTAACTAATAACCACACCCCTACTATAAATAAATAAAATAGTCCTGCAACTATTATTTTTGTTATTAGCCTCATATACATGTTGCTGATTTTTTGAAATGAAACATCTTTAAAAATAATAAACATAGAAATACCAGCAAGCACATACAATATTGAATTTTTAATATTGTAATATATTTTTGCTTCACCGAAGACAGCCACTGCTTGCACAATACATACAGAAGTTTCTGCAACCAAAGTACCAATCGCAGTCCCAACGGCACCGTATTTTCTAATCAAAACAAAATTCAATGCTATATTTACAACAGCGCCCAGTACCAGTGAAAAAATATAAAAAGCATCTTTTTTTCTAGGGAGTAAATATTGAGTGCGAATAACATTAGCAAATGCAAGAAATATGCAACTTGGCAGTAAAATATAGAACAATAGAATACACCTATCAAAACCCTTTCCGTAAAAAAGCGGGACAAATTGTTCTGCTACTGTCATTATCCCAAAACATATAGAACTTGATAAGAACATCGCAAACTCTATTGATTTTGAAAATATATTATCTATTACTTTATCATCTGAGTTGTTAGATATCATGTTAGAAATATACGGAAGCATAACCGTACCTAATGCCTGTATTAAAGCCAGCGGAACTCGCACCACATGCTCACTACTTTGATAATATCCTAATTCTACATTACTAGACATTATTCCAAGCATTATTTTATCCATTATCTTGTATAGGCTCACAGCAATAGTAGGAATAAATAGAATTATATTTGGTTTTATATGCTTCCTTACTAAGCCAATATCTATACCTCTAAAAGGAATATTTCTCAAAACTACAGGAAAAGTAATTAACTGGCTAAAAAAAATCCCACAGCTGTAAATAAGTGCATATTTCCACGCGTCATCTGTGGTTTTCACAAAAATAAAAATCAAAAAAGTTGTTGCTAATTTTACAACTATATCTCTTACTGATGCGATTTTAAACGCTTGAAGCCCGTGCAAACACCATGTAACATCAATCATTCCTGCAACAACAATAAAAGCCGTCATAAAGGCCACCTTGCTATCTGGCGCAAACATCCAACTGTAATATATATATATCGCAGAAAATATCACCCCAAGAAATGCTTGAAATGCATATATATTCCAAAATGTTTCTGATAACTTCTCCTTATCATCCTTTACATAAGCTATTGATCTATTCCCATAGTTATGTAATCCCATCCGAATAAAAAGAAAAAAATAATATGCTACAGAATAAGCAAAAGAATATACTCCTAAGCCTTCTGCTTTCAATGTCCTTGATAAAAACGGAACAGTGATTATAGGCACTATAATTTCAGTAAGATGATATAATGCATTCCACGCAAAATTGACTTTTGCATTCACTATTTTTTTATCCATCACCCCTAGTTAAACTCCAGTATATAAATCCCAACGCTCCCCTAATATTTTGTCAAATTCTTGAGGAACAAACTTACAATATCCACTTGCATTTGTAAATGTCATTTCACCAAAATAAATCTTCCCATCTACATTATAAAAATCAACTCTTACATGCGAAAAACCTTCTGCTAGTTTTTCTGCCAACTCAACCATTTTCCAATAATTAGGAGGTTCTTTAAGTTGTCTTTCGATAGGCTTAAAATCCTCTCTATGATAAGGCAGAAGATTATATTCCCTATCAAAAAAACCAAGTTTCCCATTTGAATGATTCATCGTATAATCTACCATTGTATATGAGCAGAAAACCTTACCCGAAAAACAGAAAAACTTATAGTCTGGCAGGTCATTTATTTCTTGTGGTGCTATATTTTTTTCTATATATAGTTTGGGAATAATTCCTTTGTATTGTAATTCAAACGATGTATATGCGTAATTCAGTTTCAACCATTTATTTAATGTCTTTCTTACATCTGAATAATCTAGGATTGATTTATCATTTACAACCAAATTGAATCCACTTCCATGATTTGCTTTTATAACAAACCGCTTAGGTAATACATCAAAATCAATTTCTTCTGCATTATCATAAGTAGTCCCTATGGTCGGAATAAGATACTCTTCACCTATCTTTTCTCGGACCCAATTCCTCACTTCAATCTTGTCTGATAATCTTGTCAATAATGCATCTGTTCTATTAAGTTTGGCCCATTGCATTTTCTCTGAATATGTTTTTGGATTTCTCAAATTACATTTTAGTCCAAAAACACTTCTATATTTTAATTTAATTAATAGTGGATAAAATACAGATGGAATCAGTTTTTTTATTGTGTACTTCATACTTAATTAACCCAAACGAATAATTTTTTAATTTACCAAACAACCTTGTCTCTCCATCATAACCCACTCAGTTTTAATATTCCTCTAGAGAGTAGATTAAACAAATTAAACGTTTTTTTCTTGCTTCTAAACCAAAATGTTAATAATTTAAAAGCCGGACTTAAAACCAATTGCGATTCCTCCATGTCAAAAACTATTGAAGGAGACGAAAACATGCTTTTGCAATTCAATATCCTTTCCACATTTTTTTGCGATATAACCCCATCTTTTTTAATATCCTTATAAATTTCACCTGAAAAAAAGGGACTAATACTATCACCTCCCCATCCAGAATTGAAAAAGTGAAGAATTTTAGCTGTGTATAGATATTGTATACTTGCTCGTACCATACAATTATAATTATCATCTATTTCATTAATTCCAATATCTGCACATGCCCTGACTAGTGCAAACTGATCTCTATCAATTCCTTTTTCTAATCCTTCTTGCCAATATATATGCCATTTTTCATACAAATCATGCGCTTCCTTGCAATCTTTCGAATAAATAACCCCACTATTAAAATATCGAGTAGTATTAGAATCCAACTTGTAATTGTATATATCAAATACTTTATTCTCAATTCGTTGCCTATAAAATGCCGTCAAATAGTTACAGTGATAATCCTGTACTGCCCCTATCTGTATATTCAAATTATCCAAATCAGATAAATCTGAGCAAACAACTGTATCTGTATCAATACACAATATGTTTCCATCAACATATTTTCTAGCACTCGTTTTTATCCACCTCGACTTGGCTTTAGAATCAAGATCCTCTGGTACTTCTATGCAAATCACCTCATCTATTGCTGTAAAAATATCTGCTCTTTTTTTGTATTCCTGAATATACACGTATGTTTCTTTATCACAAACAAATATGGTAATAACATTACGATTGTAATATTTTGCAGACCATGCAGATACACAAGCCTCTTCAACGTAGTTATTATTTTTGTTTCCCACCACAGAATATACCAACTTTGTATTCATTAATTTCTTCCTCATACTAGGTTCATCTTCAACAAGACTTATGCCTTCTATCCCATAAAAAATATAGGGTCTTAGGAGATACTACTAGCAAAAAAGCCTTTGCAAATTCTTCAATATTGAGTGCATACCTAAATAAAAAGCCTCTGGAAATAACTGAATAATCCACTTCTTTAGGCTTATTGTACATTGCAGTATAGATAAAAATCTTAGCTGAAAGCCCGTACAATAATCTTCTGATTTCATTATTGCTGTTATCCCCATTGGCCAAATCTATCCATAGTTTTATAACAAATTGCATATCTCTATATCGTTTTTCAGCCTTTTTTATATCATTGGTTATAGAATTTTCTCTCTTAACAACATGGTAGTAACAAGTAGGAGCATACGCGACAGTTTTTGCTTCTAAGTAGACTCTTAGCACAATTTCCATATCTTCATGATAAATACCAGGAACAAATCTAAATGACTTCTCATTCCAAAATTTCAAAGAATACGCCGCTGAATAAGCCTCAGCAGTAAACTCTTTCGAATGTATAGTTCTCAACAAAAAATCCTTACCACTAACCAAAGAATCTTCATCTATCGACTTAAAGCTTTTAACAGTACACTTATTCCTGTTTTCTATCACCAAATTGATTCGAATAATTTCCGCATTTGTCCGACCAGCAACATCAGAAACATTCTCGCAAAAATCTGGTTCAAGATAATCATCAGCATCAACAAAAACAACATAGTCTCCAGTAACCATTTCTAGCCCTTTATTTCTTGCCGACGATAATCCCTCATTACTTTTATGTATAGCGATTATCCGATTATCCCTTTTCTCATATTCATCACATATACGCCCAGAATTATCTTCACTTCCATCATCAACAAGTATTACTTCAAAGTCACTGTATGTTTGCATTATAAGGGAATTCAAGCACCTCTTGATTTCTTTTTCCACATTATAAACTGGAACAATTATGCTAATTTTCATAATACTTCACCCATAATCACATAGCCCAAAACCTATAGATTTGAACCCCCTCAATACCAAGCGACCATTGTTGATAAAAATATGCTATGTATAATACAAGAATAGAAAACGAGACCATCCACCTTAAATACACATTTGTATGCTTTCTAATAAGCATTGGAACAAATACCATAACATTTATATACGCATACCAAAGCAAGCGGCCTGGCAATGGAATTATGTTCGAATTAAGTGCTATCACTGCTGCAATAAGTATTAACCAAGTATTCAAATTAAACTTTTTGTCATTGTTTTTATCAATATGTACGAAACAAAGAGCTAATAAGAACAACGATATAATAATATCCGAAAACCAATAACCACCTTTATAAGCTCTAATATCATAAATAATCCTATAATACTTTGTGCCATACAAAACCATTGGCAAAAAAAATGAAATTAAAAACGCACTTGCTAGTTTAGAAACCACAAGAACAATTGCAATTTTAACCGTATCCAATCTCACATTATAAAGAAAATAAATAGGCAACAGTACTATAACAGAATTATGAAAAGTAAAAGCTAATAATATAACTGCTATGTACTTTATCAATTTACGCTCATATACATATTTTAGTCCTTGCAATACTATAGCCTCAGCAAGTAACTGTCTTATACCGTTATATTGTCTAAAGTAAAAAAAACTCAAGAAAAAAATAACCACACTCAAAGCTGGATTATCAGAATTTTTACAAATGTAACGATAAAACAAGAACCATGATATTGTCCCTATGATTATTAACAGTACGTGATAGGAAGATGTATACTTACTTATAAGACCATTCAAATAATAATATCCAACTTCTGTTTTTATTCTTCTTAACGACCTATTGTGTAGTAATGCCTTAAAAATCCTATAATATGTTCCTTTTGTATCATTGCCAACATTAATATTCCTGAACGCTAGCAAATACCACATCGGGAAAAAGGATAACCATAAAAAAACTGATCTTTTTACTATAAATATTTTTTTGTCATGAATCATTATCGATTTTGTGTATCCATACCGCTGATTCGACGGTCTTGCCAAAAGTAACAAAAACACCGTAATAAGAACGCTAGAACAATACAGCAAAAGCGATGTATTACTATCCATTTTTCGCCTTCCATTTTAAATTTAATCCATTTTTACTATGCATTTTTCATATAGCGAGTATATTTCGGTCGCATATCTTTTTGTTGTGAAGTTCTGTGCAAATTCATTGCCCTTATTGGCTAATAGTCTTTTTAGTTCGACATTATCCACCAATCGACATATTTTCTGCTTTAAATCTTCTATATTTCCATACTCATATAACAAACCATTTGTCTCATTACATATAAGTTCTGTATTAGCGCCTGTATCAGATGCTATGACGCACAAATTACTTAGCATATACTCTATTGTAATTCTTCCAAAAGCTTCTGCTTTTGAGCAATTCATACCAATATCATAATCACTCAGAACCCTATGAATATCGTTTACTGTGCCTTTAAAACATACTATATCTGATAAATTATTCTTCTTTACCAAAAGCTTTAAATAAGCTACATATTCCATTGCCCCACTACCATATATATCAAAGGTTATATGTTTTCTGTAAACATCATTCATTTTTGAAAGAGCTTTTATCACCTGAATTTGACCTTTGTTAGGTGAAATAAATCCTAACATGACTATATGTATTCTATTATCGCTATCATTATCAAAACATTTCTTTTTAAATTGATTTGTGTCAAATCCATTATAAATCCACGTACACTTATTCCTGTCTAGGCCACGTTTAATCCAATGTCTCATTTCATTTTCTGATACCATGACAAAATAATCTGTATGTAAGTTCATAAAATCAATATATTTCTTAATAAGCGAAAAGCATTCATAATCCAGATCACCATATGCCCTCAAGTGCCAAATGTGAGGTATTCTGTTACGTTTAGCTAATATGGCACCAATATCATTTTTTTCCGTATTTGTATGAATAATATCAATCGATGAAAAATCAACTTCCTTCTCTGCTAAATTAATTGCCATTTTGTTGCATATTACATATCTTATCCAGAGATACGGTCGGAATAACACTCGTATAAGTTTTCTAAGCCATGTGGATCCGGCATTAATATAGAATTGCCGGTAACCAAGTGCTATATAATTTATATTATTTTTTTCACAAAAACTTGTTACAATTCCTTTTTTTGAAACCGCAATGATGGGTTCAATATCATGAACACTCTTAAGCTCACCAATCATGCTAATTAAGGATTTGGTAGCACCACCAGATTCTGCTACATCTGCTACAAATAATACTTTCATACTTTTCCCAACAATTTTTTAATCAAGTATACAACTCTCAAAACCCTTTTGCCTTGCTCTGACATAATCTACTTTATAATTATCTCCTATGTGTACAATTCGTGTATTATGTAGTTCATCCATAATCAATTCATATAATTCTCCGTTCGCTTTTGTTTTGCCATATTCAGAAGACACATAAATCGTATCAATATTCTTATACCCACATTTTTCTAATATATTGGTTATGGCGCTATTTGAAAAATAAAAATCCGTGATAACTATTATTTTCTTTCCTTTTTTACAAGCATATTCAAATAGTTCTTTCCCATTTTTATTACTAATAGCCGATTCCAATTCGAAAGCAATTTCAGTGTCTATTAATTGCTTCTTATCAATTTTAAATCCGTGCAAATCGAAATAATCATATATATCTTGAATCGAAATTTCGCGAGAATTAAACATTTTTCTAACTCTTCGTTCAGCTTTTATCCTCTCTTCTGTAAAACCGTTCGCGAAGCTTTTCCCTAGTCTGGTATAGTACCCCTCAATTTTAATGAATACACTTTCGGGGATCATATTTCTTCTTATAACCAACGTTTCAAATAGGTCAAAAGAAATCACATCTGCCTCATCTATACATTTCTTTATATCTCCTTGACTCTTTGAAAATAGCTTTTGAATGATTTTTTTTACATAATAAACTGTTTGCCTATATAGTAAATATTTCCCCACATCTCAACCCCTATTTATCCTTCCAATCACTATATAATTTCAAAAATGTTTGATATTCTTTTGATTTTCTTGATGTACCCGTAAACACGATTTTATTTAAATATCTCATATAATCAATATTTATATTTCTTTTGCTGAAATCTATTACCGAGTAGCTAGCTAGTCTTATATCTGCAGATGTAAAGTCATTTATTATCCTATTTCTCACTCCAATCATACTCCATCCCGTATCTACAGAATCATCTACTAATAGTATTTTCTTATAGTTAACCTGTATAGAATCAAGATACCTATTTGATACCGCTATGTTTCTTTCTTTATTTCTATTATGTATAAAATAATTTATTGGAAGACTTAAAATAAAATGAACAATTCCATCCGGAATGTACCTTGCCAGAGATTTGAATCTATCTTTGCTACCATTTGTAGGACGACTAGCAGACACATCTACCATATCGCAATCCCAATAGTCAGCCATAGGTTGTGCAAATAAAAAACCACTTTTTGCTATAAATATAATTAATTCTGGACGAAAAGTTTTTTCTATTTCTTTAGCCCATTCAACACAATCTTTTTGTATATCCATGATCGGAACTGATATAGTTTCTACTCTTCCTATCATATTCACCTCATTTACCGTTTTCACAAAACTATATTTGTACCCAAATATTGTAAAAATTCCTATAGAAGATTCCTGAATAATGTTTTATACAAAAAGCGGCATCCACACCTTGGAGCATCCAGGCGCGCTGCCGCTAAACTAATCGTTATGTATGCCCCCCAAAAATTAAACTCTTTTCATAAAGTTTATGTACCAAATTTCATTGGTACAAATCATAAGAAAATCCCCATAGAACTAGACGTTCTATAGGGATATTATACGCTAAATATGGGCATTTGTCATGGAAATATGCTGTATATTGAGCGATAGGATCCTCCATATACATACTGATA
>JAEEGL013498953.1_pt1 | contig 10136 bp, 2 predicted proteins | sample 9134231 | NCBI WGS metagenome assembly JAEEGL01 (sample SAMN16246548, study PRJNA631951) | gut metagenome | biome: gut microbiome; feature: rumen; material: fiber-attached | host: Bos | place: Iran: Karaj | collected 2018-10
AACATTTGGGCATAAACGACATCGAAGTAAGGTGTGTAAGTCTTGACAAGCATCTCCTCTGTAGCACGGACATCGGCACCATCGAAGTGGACTGTAACCTCAATGTCGTTGAACACGCGCAAGGTATTGTTGACGGGATCGTAACTCACTGGCTCGATGGTCATCTTACCTACTTGGATACCACGCATTGTACCGTTCACGCTGACTACAGCTTGAGGCGTGGAACGCAAGCCGCGAGTTTGGTAAGCTGAAGCATTGTAAACAAAAGGCACTTCTTCCGGACGTTGGTCCTTACGCAATGAAGGCTGACGCGGCACCAAAGTATGGATACCGTAGTCTTCAAGACGATAGTCGGTGGTACTGTAACTCGTGATTTCGATACGTGGGCTGGCACCGAAAGGCACGGCTATGAGTTCGTTCACGACGGGAATCTGAGGATCACCCTCATTGCCGCCGATAACGGTGTTGGGCAGGCTGAGCCAGGAGAAGGTCCCGCGCTCACTTTCGAAATCCTGCGCATCAATGGAAGAGAATGAAAACGAAGCCTTTAGGCTCCTCATGTCGCTCTTCACGCATTCGGCCTTGTCTGCCGAACGCAACTGGATCTTTTGCTGGGCTATAACACTGACACTGAGTATCATCGTCATAGCAATTAGGAAAAGTTTCTTCATAATTGAATGAATTAATTAGTATTTGTGTTTTAATTGATTCTTTCTAGAGTGCTAGTTTTTCAAAAACTGACAAAAATAAGCATATTTTCAATATCATCGGACTTTTTTTCTCCATTTTACAAAAAAAAAGAAACGGAATCGTACGATACCGTTTCTTTTCGGAGGATAAAAAACCTTTACTTATTTCTGTTTTCTGCTCGTTCAATAAGTGAAAGTCTTCTCACTCGTTGCATTCGACATGTAAATGTAACCTTGGCCAGGCTCGAGGGTGGTCAACCCACCTATCCAGGATGTGCCGTTGAAGGTGGCATTGCCCATCTTCCCTTTCACCACATCCCCGTTCTCCGGATTGAGACCCGCAAAGGCCTCAGTAACCGTCATGCTCTCGCCACAAGGGAATCCTATCCAAGTGGCTCCCCTGTGGATGGTGATCACATAATTCGAGGGATCCACCGGTACACCTGTCAGCGTGAACGTGCAGGTGGCACTCACCTGGATCATGTACATCTGACAGAGGTCCAAGGTCATGCTAGAAGATGGACTCCATTGTCCGTTACTGTAGGTGATATAGCCTGTCTGTGACTTGATTGTCGCTGTACCCGTGCTTCCCAAAGCATCTGCAATGGCAGTCTTCAGGTCGTCAAGCGTGATGTCGAGGTTGGTCGACCACCAGCTGGCGCCTTGTGGCAAAGTCACATCCTGGCTAACCTCAACAGCTTGCTCCACAAAGTAGGCCACACAAGTTGTGTTTTCCGTCACATAGAAACTATAGGTGGGATCGGTCGAAGCCACACTTCCATTTCTCGTCCAATTGACAAAAGTATAGCCTTCATTAGCTGTAGCGGTAAGGGTACACAATGAATGTGCAGTATATACACCTGATCCCGTTACCGTGCCACCTACAGTGGGATTGGCAGATGCCGTGACAGTATAGGAACCTGAACTCCCTCCCCCACCACTGGAGTATTGGCTGAGCGAAACATTGGAGCCACCTGTGACCGAGGCATCAAGATAGCATTTAGGACCGTAAAAGACAGGCGTACCATTACTAACGGATACACCGCTCTTAAGGGTTGGTGTAGACGGAGCTGAAATCACCAATCCAGAGGAACTGCCACCGCCGCCAGGACCTCCACCACCAGGACCTCCGCCGCCAGGATTCCAACCACCGCCACCACTACTGACGGTTGGAGTTAAAAATGCTATGACATTGCCTCCATAGGTCATCGAGTACCAAGTGTTGCTACTCACAGATGAGGTTTTATAACATGTCTGCGCGAGAGTGCTGCCCGATTCCAATCCACCAATGGCGATGAGGACACCGCCATTGAAATGGAACTTCTTGTTTTCCTCGGAGTTGGCATCGATGGCCACTTCAGGTGATGCCGCACCGATGGCATATATAAGGCCGCCCTCAATGACCACATTGCCATTGGCATCGATACCATCGTTGTTGCTGGATCGAGAATAGAGGTAGCCATCTGTGATATTCAGGTCTTGTGCCGCATTGATGCCATCGTCGTAAGCATCAATCGTAGTCTCACCACCTGTGACGTTGAGGTAGTTCTTACTCTCAATACCTTCGGCGTTGCGACCTTTGGTACTGACATAGACGGTGCCTCCGCTGATGTTGATGCCACCATAGCAGATGGTGTTGTTACCCGATTCTTCCTTATAGCCGGCCTTGATGCCCTTGGCTGCAGAATAATAATTGTTGTCAACCCAGTCAGTATTGGAGGTGTAGTTGGTGTTTTCAGTGCCGTTGCCGTTGTTGTAATAAAGGCCACCTGTGGTAGAGACAGTAATGTCGCCTCCGCTGATGTTCAACACGTTGTCACACTTCATACCTTTGCCTCCAGAGCCTGTGGCGGTAAGAGTGAGAGTGCCTCCGCTGATGTTGATGTCGCCATCTGCACTGAGTCCGCAAGCCGCATTGGTTTCCTGATCGGTTGCGTCCCACTCACCTTTGCCTGTGGTGGTAACGTTAATGATGGCATTGCCAGAGATGTATGCATCACCTTCGCACTTAATGCCTTTAGCAGCAATAGCGTCGCTGTTAATAGTAATGTTTCCGCCACTGACATAGACATTGCCTGAGTCTTCGTCTTCATGGTTGACGGTCATGCCTGTCGAGGTGTCGCCGTCGAGGTCGCACTGGATGCCATCATCGCCCGTTCCACTGATGTTGATGCTACCGCTCTCCATAAGGAAATATTGGTTGCATGAAATGCCGTCGTCCACAGCCGAGGTAACATTGATAGTGGCATTCTTGACGAAGATGTACTCGCCCGCTTTAATAGCATGACTCTTGTTACCCATAACGTTAAGAGTTCCATACTGCTTAAACTCGGCGTGTCCTTTCACATAAAGGCAACCTTTCTGCGAGCCGCTTGCCGCATCGGTGAGGGTATTTGTAGTGCCAGTAATGACCTTTACGTTGATGCGTTTACCATTCTGTATATGCACTGCTGCTCCACTGTAAACTGGAGTCGAGTTCGTCAAGGTAAGGCCATTCAGTTCAATAGTGGCCTTGTAGGAACCCGACATGTAAAACTCGCCGTTGTTTGATGTACCAGTGAGCGTGTAAGTGATTTCTTGTGCCACGCTGCTACTTTGTACAATAGAGACGTGCGCACCGCTTTGCGTGACAGTCAAATACTGCGCCACGTTGTCGTCCACGGTCACCGTTGCCGTATTGCCATTGTAGGCGACCGTAACGCTGTTGTCTGCCCAGACCGATAAACAGGCCATGGCAGTCATTAGTGTGAATAATAATTTCTTCATGATTCTACTATTAAAAAGTTTGCAAAAGTATTACATTATACTAGTAGAATCTTCCACCAAAAGGCGAAACAACATGGCAAAAAGTCGAAAAATGGCTCATTACCGTTCTAAGGGGAAAGTAAACGTCTTATCACCCGTTGCCTTTGACAGGTAGATGTAGCCTTGTCCGGGCTCGAGGGTGGTCAACCCACCTATCCAGGATGTGCCGTTGAAGGTGGCATTGCCCATCTTCCCTTTCACCACATCCCCGTTCTCCGGATTGAGGCCAGCAAAGGCCGCGGTGACCGTCATACTCTCGCCAGACGGGAACCCTATCCATGTGGCTCCCTGGTGGATGGTAATCACATAATCGGAGGGATTCACCGGTACACCTGTCAGCGTGAACGTGCAGGTAGCACTCACCTGGATCATGTACATCTGACGGAGGTCAAAGGTCATGCCTGTTGATGGGCTCCACTGTCCGTTACTGTAGGTGAGATAACCTGTCTGTGACTTGATTGTCGCCGTACCTGTGCTTTCCAAAGCTCCTGCAATGGCAGCCTTCAGGTCCTCAAGCGTGATGTCAAGGTGGGTAGACCACCAACTACTCCCAGCAGGCAATGTAATAGTCTCCTGAACTTGAGGTTTGTCTGCTTCGATGCCAAGGATGAGATGGTTCTTCACTGACAACACATTGCTGTTGTATTCTGAAGTGGTTGGCGGCGCTAACGGATTGTAATTTGTTGCTGCAGAATAGGCATACAAAGCTTGATTCTCCACAGTACTATAAACCGAACAGGACATGTAAGGCGCATGATCATAACCATTGGTGTTGTCATCAACCACCAAGACGAGATTGGAGATGCCATCATACTCGAACGGAGCGTCGAGCTCGAAGGTAGTCCAAGCTACCGCGCCCATTGTCACCGTGCCGCTGAACACCTTATCGGAAGCCGACACCGTGATCCAATCGGTTTTACCACTGAAAGAAGATTTGTTCGTGTGTTTCAGATAGATGTCGTAAGTGCGGACTCGATCTGTATTCGCTTTGTTGAAGAAGGAGATGCTGGTGATGGTGCAGGCTGTTCCGATTTCTTCAGCGGTGTAGATTTGTTGCGACAGAGCATATTCATAGAAACTATAGCTGGGTAGATATTCGTGGTTGCCTTCATCTTGTCCCAACTCCAATCCTTGTCCAAAGTTGGCCACGAATTGGTGGTTGCTGTCAACAGGGAAGGTAAAAGGATTGGCGGTTGAAACTGTCATACCGTTTTCGGTCCATCCCGTGAAGAAATAGCCGTTTGCAGGTGTAGCTGTCAGGGTGCAATAATCGCCAAAACTAAACTCACCCCCACCACTGACGGTGCCATGGGCATTGTTGCTTGAAGTGGCGGTGACATTGAAAATGGCAGTTGCAGCACCACAGTTACAATCGAACTCGAAGAGCACACCAGCAGCGGGGCTAGCCCCTTGTTGGAAGATAATGGCATCGTCTCCGTAGCTTACCACAAAGGAACACTCTTGGTCGTAGCTGCCTTTGGTCCAGGTCAAGGTCACATGCGTGCCGTTGTGGATTTCCAAGGTATAGATGGCAGAATTATTGCCCGAAGCGATGGTAAGGTCTTGCGAAGCAGTTCCATCATCGAAACTAACAGTAAGCTTCGCACCGTTCCAACCATCTCCGTAGCTGTCCCTGAGGCTGAAGATGACACTGCAGTGGTTTTTCAGTGTCTCACTGCCTTGAGCGCTGAGGCCTTCGTCGGCAGTCATCGTGAAGGTGACAGGGATTTCCTGACTCTCTGGACAATTGGCTGCAATAGTGACAATAAATGAACAAGAAATCTCTCCTTCAGCTGGGATAGTACCTACCGTGATTGATGGATTGGAGATAGTGATGTAATTGCTAGTGGAACTCATTGTGGCAATGGCGTTAGTGGCTTGGTAGTGGCCGGTATTTAAGAATCTAGCGGTCAGCGTCAAGGTCTCACCAGGGACAAAACCTCCATTCCATGCCATGTTTCTGTATTCCAAAGCGGCTTCACCTGCAATAATCACAAAGTCACCTTCCCAAGTGTTGCTGCCATTGAGTGCTATGTAGTGGAAAGTGACGGGTGAGCCTTCGGTCACACTGGAGTTGATGTTGAAAAGGAAGCCGCTCACCGTGGTAGTAGCACCAGCGGCCAAGTCACTGAAAGTCTTGGTGTGAGTACTGAAGTTGGCGTCGTCAGAAGTCAAAGTGACGGTTGTGGTACCTGTGCAGGAACTGTTACCCACGTTTTTAAAAGTGATGGACAATGAGGCGTCATCACCGACATGGGCTGCCAGAGGAGTATAGCTGTCAAGGCTAATGTAAGGACCCTCAACTGGAACAGCTTGGATGGTCTGGATGTATGGCTGGCGTTGGTTGCGAGTGACCACAATCATTACTTCACCAGCAGTGGTGACAGGCGTGATTGGTACATTGACTGTACCTGTCGAACCGACTTGCGCCACTCCAAGGATCTCATTGTCACGAGTGATGGAAACATAAGAGCCAGCATCAGCGTTGACGGTAAAGGTGTTTACACCAATACCTAAGGTGGAAGCATGGCTCACTTGGTTCACATCGGGTTGTGTCATGTATGGCATCACGGAGCCGTCGCCCAAGCATTGGTAGGCTCTCCAATAGTATTCGTCATCGACACTGTTCTCATAACCAGCAGCATGGGCATAAGTCACGGCAGCATTTCCGATGTAGATGATCGAGCTTATGCTATTGAACTCCGTCTCGTCAAATAAAGCATCGTACATGCCTGTCATGGTGGACTCAACGGTTTGGACCGTTGCTGGCTCAGGGTCGTGAGCTCCCACGCCAAAATAGTAATCTTCAAACCAATAGGTTTCAACAACTGAACCGATGTAGCCGAAAGCTCCTTTTTCAGTGGCGCGAATTAGGGTTTCACCTAAACAAGGGGTATAGGTGGCATTGCCCCAGTTGGCCGCCAAGCAGCAGTTTCCAACTGCCAGGAAATACTTGTCATTATTGGTCAATGCATTGGCATTGGTATTGGTAAAACTGGGACTTGACCAAGCCTGGATGCTGCCGTGGGCAGTGTAATTGACGAAACCGACACCGGAATTTAGGTAGTCATAGCATCCGTTGTAGTTGGAAGTCACGTAACCATAGACGTTGCTGAAGCCATGTTCCGTGTTAAAATAGCTGTTAAGGGCATATTGGATGGTGGGGCGACCAGCGGCCTCATCCCATCCGTTGGAATCGTAACCGGCAATCAGAAGTGCATTGTCCAAGTAGCTCGGGTCAGACATGGTGTATTTCTCGTAAGTCAGAATCTTATGGACGAGGTCGCCCAACTCGGTGGTGTTCGACACCGCCATGCGACTCATATACAGATCGTGATAGATGTCGTTGTCAATAGAAGCGTAGGGGTTGTCGCTAACATAGGGGTTGAAATAGTTACCTGAAATGTTATAGGTTTCATAATTGGTGACATCGTTCTCGTCGCCAACAATGACCAAAAAAGTCGGATGGTTGGTGTTGTATCGGCTTTGGATCAGAGAGCGGATGGAGGCTCCGTTGGTACTACTGGTCACTGTCTGCACATCCACATCGATACCTTTCTGTTTCTTCCAGTTCAGCCAAGTTTGGAAAGGCTCGCTGTCGGAATATTTCGTGGTGGTCACAACAAGCATCTTGACGGGTGTAGTGTAAAGGTCGGGGAAGCCTTCATAGGCCGTGCGAATCATGTTACCGTTGAACAACTGTTTATAAACGATATCAAAATAAGGGCTATAAGTCTTGACAAGCATATCCTCTGTGGCTTGTCGGTCGGCACCGTCGAAATGGACTTCCACCTCGATGTCGTTGAACACACGCAATGTATTGTTGACAGGATCATAGCTCACAGGCTCGATGGTCATCTTGCCGAGCTGAACGCCACGCATAGTTCCCATCACATTGACAACGGCCTTAGGTTCGTTGCGGAAGCCACGGGTCGACTGGTAGGCGGCCTCATTCATGACAAAAGGCACCTCTTCTGGCCGTTTGTCCTTCCGCAATGAAGGCTGACGTGGCACCAAAGTACTGATGCCATATTCATCAAGGCGGTAATCCATAGTACTATAGCTTGTGATTTCGATATGAGGGTTGGCTCCGAAAGGAACGGCGATGAGTTCATTCACTACAGGAATCTGAGGGTCGCCCTCGTTACCGCCGATAACAGTATTGGGTAGGGTGAGCCACGAAAAGGTCCCGCGCTCACTTAGGTAGTCCTGCGCATCAATGGTAGAAAATGAGAATGAAGCCTTTAGGCCTCTCATGTCGCTCTTCACGCACTCGGCCTTGTCGACCGAACGCAGTTGAATCTTTTGCTGCGCCATGACACTAATACTAAGTACTGACATCAACGCAACCAATAAAAATCTCTTCATAAATGTAAAATTGATAAAAATAAGTGTTTGTTTAATTTATTGAAAATCAAACCTAATAAAACATATAAAATTGGTTTTTGATTCGTTTTTGCTTTGTTTCAGTTTTATTCCAAAAAAGAGGATGTGCCTTTTATGACACACCCTCTTTTATTGGGTAGCAGAGTGTTATTACTTATTGCTATTGTTTCCAAAGGAGAACGTCTTGTCACTCGTTGCCTGCGACATGTATATGTAACCTTGGCCAGGCTCGAGGGTGGTCAACCCACCTATCCAGGATGTGCCGTTGAAGGTGGCATTGCCCATCTTCCCTTTCACGACATCTCCATTCTCCGGATTGAGACCCGCAAAGGCTGCGGTGACCGTCATGCTCTCGCCAGGCGGGAACCCTATCCACGTGGCTCCTCGGTGGATGGTGATCTCATAACCAGACGGATTCACTGGGACACCTGTCAGCGTGAATGTGCAGGTGGCACTCACCTGGATCATGTACATCTGACGGAGGTCAAAGGTCATGCCAGTTGATGGGCTCCACTGTCCGTTACTGTAGGTGAGATAACCTGACTGTGATTTGATTGTCGCTGTACCCGTGCTTCCCAAAGCTCCTGCAATGGCGGCCTTCAAATCCTCAAGGGTGATATCGAGGTTGGTTGACCACCAGTTCAGGCCTTGGGTCAATGTGATGGTTTGTTCCTCTTCTGTTTCAACCTCCACGCCGAGACGGATATGGTTCTTCACCGATAATACATCATTGCGATTACCATTCCAGCTAGAAGATCCTGCAGTAGTCGGAGGCGACATCGGGTTGAAATTAATATTATCATCCCAATAATAAATGGCTTGGTTTGTATTGGTGCTGAATACTGAACAAGACATATAAGGTGAGCTATCATATCTGCCCGTGTTGTCATCGGCCACAAGGACAAGGTTGGAAGTACCGTCATACTCAAATGGCGTGTCGAAGAAAATGGTGGTCCAAGCACCAGCTGTCATAGTCACTGAGCCGCTGAACACTTTGTCGGTTGAGGCCATTGTAATCCAATCGGTATTACTGTTGAACGACGACTTCTCGGTAGTCTTCAGATAGAAATCGTATGTACGGGTCCTTGTCGTTCCTTCGTTATAGAAAGCGATGCTGGTGATGGTTCCCGCTGTACCGATTTCTTCAGCGGTGTATATCTGCTGTGTCAAAGCCTGCTTATAATAGCTATAGCTGGGAAGGAAATTGTTGGTTGTTTCACTTTCGCCAATTTCTATTACAGTCATGTGGATGAAGTTGGCAACAAGTTCTCTATCGTTGATAGCGGTAAAACTGTATTCAAGCTCATCGGAAACCACCTCTTCGTTTTCTGTCCAACCAGTGAAAGTATATCCATTTCTAGGTGTGGCAATGACTGTGCAAGTCTCACCAAAAGTAAACTCACCTCCGCCACTAACCGTGCCACCATTGGAAGGATTGGCAGTGACAGAGATGCTCACGGGCTGGTCTGTATAGAAACATGAAACCGAAGCAACCCAGCCCGCTGCATTGACACCTGAATCTGAGGTGAATTTGAAAGTCAAGGCACCCGCTTCATTAGTTGCCATCACTGTCCCTGGGCTTGTAGTACCATCATATTGTCCAATTTGTGGAGCAGAGGTAGAAGTGCCATTGTAAATATAAAGGTAGTCGTAACCTGATTCAGTGTTAAACTGAGTGAAATTAACGGTCACCATGGCTCCTTCGGTTCCGGGATAGAAAGTCATAGTATAATTGAGGTTATTACCATAGTTGGAATTTGGACCGCCTGAATCATAGAATATACCGCTGCAAGTGGTCACCGATCCGTTTTGCATGGTGATGGACTCTGCTACATGGATGTAATTCTCTTTTGTCAAGGTTTGGCTGTTGCCGTCAGCATCGGTGATAGTCAAGGTAACGTCATAATCGCCAGCCGTGCTGTAGGTGATGTTTGTGGGATTCTGAGCAGTGGAGGTGGAAGGCGTTGCACCTTCGAAAGTCCAACTCCAAGAAGCAATCGTGCCGAATGAATTGTCAGTAAAGCTAATGCTTTGTCCTAGAGAAACTTCCGTGGTAGAAGCCGTAAAACTCGGTACCATGCAGTTGCCAGGCGTAAGCTGGATGTTGTTCAGTTCCACCCTTTGACCATCAGCCACGGTGACATCAACATAATATGGGCAATAGCCATCTTTGGTGAATTCAAATGTATAGCTACCACCTTTGATGGGACGGTGAAAGTCTCCAACAGCGTGTGTGGTCACAAAAGAGGTCTCGCT
>JAEEGL014129306.1_pt1 | contig 10136 bp, 8 predicted proteins | sample 9134231 | NCBI WGS metagenome assembly JAEEGL01 (sample SAMN16246548, study PRJNA631951) | gut metagenome | biome: gut microbiome; feature: rumen; material: fiber-attached | host: Bos | place: Iran: Karaj | collected 2018-10
AAGGTCTGCCAACATCACCTTGCCCTTCCACGGCAGATTGGGCGCCATCTCTATCGCGCCACTGTAAAAATTGCCATTCGGTACGCCCACGCCGATGCCACGCAACGTGTGTTCGCCGCATTTGGTAAGGATGTCCTTAATGCTGGATACCAAGGCGTTGATGTAATCATCAAGTACAACATACTTCTGCGTGGAGAGCGAAGCCTCGGCGATGATTGTAGCGTCGTCAGTTACGGCTCCAATCACGGTGTTGGTGCCGCCTATGTCGATGCCTATCGAAATGTTTTTCATGTCAATAATTAAATGTTTGGTAATAATGTTAAAATATTTGTGGGTCAAAAATACAAATTTTCCCAATATATGCCACAGATTTTGCGGATAAATGCAAAAAAAATCTATGCAAACGTTTTTTGGCGAAGTTTTTGCAATTAATTAGGCAAAATGAGGCTGATTTTTACGTTTTTTAACATAAATTCATGCAACATTTTTTCACTTTGTTACGTATAACTCATCAAAACAGACAACAAAGTGATTAACAAAAAAACATACAAACACAGTCAACAATAATTACTAACATTAAAATAAAGGAGGAACGCCTATAAGTTGAGAGCTACACGTATTAACTAAAAACAGAAATACCATGGCTTACGTAGAAATGAAAGACCAGGAGCTCGTCAATACGTTCATTGAGAACGGCGACGGCAATTGTATAAAGACCCTCTTCGAGCGTCATAAGAGCAAAGTTTTCACTTACATAATGCTCAACGTTAAGGATCGCGAATTGGCGGAGGATATATTCCAGGAGACCTTCATCAAAGTGATCAAGTCGCTTCGCAAGGGCAGGTATATGGAGAAGGGCATATTCCTCTCGTGGGTGGTCCGCATCTCGCATAACCTGATTATCGATCATTACCGCAGGGAGAAGCACTTGAAGGTGACGTCTTCCGACAGCACAGAGGCAGACCTCTTCAACAGCAAGAAGTTTGCGGATGTCAACATCGAGGATCGTCTTGTACAGAATCGTATAGAGTTTGAGGTTAGGCAGCTCATCAACGAACTTCCTGACGACCAGAAAGAAGTAATCTTGTTGCGTCACTACGGCGAAATGAGTTTCAAGGAGATTGCAGACCAGACCGGAGTAAGCATCAATACAGCACTCGGCCGCATGAGATACGCGCTGATTAATCTCCGCAAGATGATAGAGGACAGAAACCTCAGCCTTTACGCCTAAGACACCGACAGACAACGGCTTGGGCACCGGCACAACAAGGATTATTTCATAGGCGAAAAAAATATTAAAATTTTCTGCTATGAAAAAAGACTTTTGGGAACGCTTCGAGATAAAGAGGTGTTCCCAAAAGTCTTTTTTGTGGGGGTACAATAGGAATGTTCAATCCATTGAGTAAAAATGTTCAATGGATTGAACATTTTTGTTCAGCCCATTGAACATTTTGACAAAAATCCATATAACTAACAATCGGTCAGAAGATTACATACTTCTACCAATTATAAAGTTTCGGCGTTGCGGACAAGGCGGACGGAGAAATGGTTGCTGCGGCTGTATTCGCCGAAGTCAAGTCCGTATGAATGTCCCTTGACACCTATGTCAACTCGTTCAAAATTTTTGCGTTCGACACGGTTGCAACGCAAAATAAGGGTGTAGCTGTCTGAATATTGTCGGTATGTTTTACTATTGGTGTCATACCATAGTTTATCGTTGGTCAACAAATTATTCGGCGCGTCATAATAGAATGTCTTTTCATTTGGGTCGTACCACTTATACTGCTCCTCGCCGTTTTCATCTTTGTATGGCGTGCGATAGACAAGACAATAGTTTTCCGAATTATTTAAAGCCTGCCTTCTGTTTTTGTTATACCATAATTTATTATTATTGTTATTGTTATTCCCAATGTTATTGATAACAGTGCCATCCTTGGGGTCAATCCATACCCTGTCGTTCCTATTTCCGCTAAGTGACGGCACGTAGAGAACTTCATCGGTGTATTTGCTATACCACAAAACATCGTATGACATCAATTCGCTGGGTACTTGACGGTACTCGTGATCAACCTTGTCGTACCACGGCGAAAAGTACAATTCATGTGTCTGAGGGTCGTACCACATCGGAACTGTGTTGCTTTTTTCTATAAAATCCCAATTATGGTAAAAACTGATGCGCGAGGCATATCCCGTGGCGCTGAAACTTGTGGAAGTCCAATACGAACCTGTCATCTTCTGTTCCCTGTCGGCGAAACTTGTCTTGTTGGTGGCGGGCAGGAACACCGCACCGGCGTTGCCCATCAGCGTCCACTCTTCGATGGTATAAATATTGTCAGCAACGATGTCTTTGGTCTCCGGCTCAATCCAATTGTCAGGAAGGATAATAAGACCAAAATTGTACGACAAAGTATCTTTATCTTCATTAGTTGCCACAGTAGCGATGAATCCAAAAAAATTCTTTGCATCCGCATCAGGACGGACGTTGAGAAGGTAGTTCCATTCTATTTGCGAAAGTGTGCGCCAGCCTGTGCCAAACTTGTTTCCCCAATCGACAAAATTGGCGTATGTGGCGTTTGACGTGCTGGGTTCGGCTGGGTTGTCGCCTGTACCCCAGCCAAAGAGGTCTATCACTCTGGAATTGGAACTTCCGTTGTAGTCGTATTGATCGTTGGCGAACTCATATCTTCTGGTAGTAGTGTTGTACTGCAAATTACCTTTGCCAAAACGGACTTTCTTGTCCGCGCTGACGGAAAAAATGCCGACAAGTTCGTTGGAACCATCAACGGGAGTGCTTTTGCTCAACGACCTTACCGTCGTCGAGCCACCAGGGATGAGGTCACATTCGAGTTCTGTATTGTCGGCGACGACGAGACATACAGAGCCGTCGGTGAGAGTATAATTTTGGGAGTTGATGGTAACGGATGTTTCGCCGACGCGACCTCTGACTTCCACAAAGGCGTTGTTTTCGGTGAGCGAAACAGGGTCGCTGTCGCCATAATTGAACGACGCAGTAAGGCTGCTGTACTTTTGGTAAGCCTCTTCCAATGTGGCGGCTTTCATAATTTCGCCGACAGAGAGAATTTTGCCGTCGTTGCCGTTGCTGGTGTTTTTGAGGGTGACGGATAGGGGTGTGTTGTCTGTAAGCGTTGTGCCGTCGGCGAGTTTCAGCGTGCCTTCAAATATGACGGACGATTGGTTTTCGCATCCTTTCTTCAACGTCAGGATGCCGCTCACGCCATCGCCGGAAACTTCGAGGTAGTCGCCGCTCACGAAATATTCCGGGAGAGAGGTATCGTCGTCGCCTGTGCTTTTGGAGAGCAACTGCGTTTTCTTAGTCACAGAGATAGAATATGCGACAACATTCTTGTCAAATACAGAAGGTTCGTCGCCATTGTCATTGCTGACTCCATTGTCATCTTCCTTGCCGCAGGATGCCGCCAAAATCACGACGGACAGCAAGACAAAAAAATTTTTGATTGATAACGTTTTCATAATGTTGCCCTCCTAATATTAAAAGAACACGGCCGATTTCATTGCAGAAATACCGACCGTGTAAAAGTTAACCCAAAAAATTCCGTTACTTGGCAGACACGCCTACCAAAGCCTTCTTCGACAGTTCTTTCTGGGAGCTGAGGTTGGCCTTGCAGACTTGGTCGCCTTCCCCTACATTGTATTCGAAACTTATGGATATGCTCTGATAGCCGCCCATTATTGTTCCGATGCCGTTCTTGATTTCCATCTCGCCACCATTCAATACGCCGGCAAAAGTGAATGTAGTGCCGCTCACCTTGGCAGTAATCGTCTCCTCCTTGCTCTGTCCACCGAAATTGCTGATTATGATTTCGTCAGAAGCACTGCCCTGCGAAATATATACGTAAAATTCCGAAAAATCCTCGCTCTCGGTGGTTTCCCAAAGCCAAGTGCCGTTAAGGTCGGCTACAGAGTGAGTGTAGGTCGGTGCGTCTTCCTCGCTGCACGATGTCATCGAGAATACCGGCAGCATGAGCAGCAGCGCAATAAGCGCGTAGAATAGTCTGTTGGTTTTCATTGTTTTGTTGTTTTTAATGTTAATCGTTGCAAATATACAATTTCTTTTTATAACGTGCAATATTTGTGATTATTATTTTGGATAGAAATACAAAATAATATGAAAAAACCACGAAAAACATCGATGGCGTTTCGTGGCTTTTTATGACAAAGCGACAAATTATTTGCCCTTTGCAGCCTTTTCGACCTTGGCAGGCTCGGCAACCTCTGCAACCTCGGGCCTGGGGTCCACCTCGTCGGCGAGGTCGTTGTCGATGAGGATGCGGCCGCAATATTCGCACACGATGATGCGATTGTGGGTGGCGACGTCAATCATACGCTGCGGGGGAATCTTGTTGAAACAGCCGCCGCAAGCCTCGCGCATTACACGGACGATGGCAAGACCGTTTTTGTGCCCCTTGCGGATGCGGTCGTATGCGGTGAGGAGGCGTTCTTCGACCTTGGTGGTGAGGGTCTCGCGCTTCTTGCCGAGGGCTTCCTCGTCCTTGCGGGTGGATTCGATGATGGAGTCGAGCTCGCCCTTCTTGCTGTCGAGTTCCTTCTGGCGCTCGGCGTGCTTCTCCTGCTCCTCTTCGAGTTTGGTCTTCTTGGAGACCATCGTCATCTGCACTTCGCGGATCTTCTTGGTCTTGAAGTCGATGTCGAGACGCTGAAACTCGATTTCCTTGGTGATGGAGTCAAACTGCCTGTTGTTGCGGACCTGCATCTGCTGCTCTTCGTATTTCTTGATGTTGTCCTTGGCAACTTCGATGTCGTTTTTGTACTGCGAGATTTCCTTCTCGCAGGCAACGATTTCGTTTTTGTATTTGGAGATGCGGGTCTCGCGTCCCACGAGTTCGTCCTCCTTGTCCTGCACTTCGAGGGGGAGTTCGCCACACTGACGGTGGATTTCGTCGGTCTTGGAGTCGATGGTCTGCAATGCGAATAGCGCACGGAGTTTGTCTTCCACCGTTGCCTCTGCCGCCGTAGCCGTCTTTTTGTTATCTGCCATTTTATAGATATTTTATTGGATTCGTATTCGTTTCGGATTTTTCGACCGCAAAGTTACAAAATTTTTTTTGTATTATATCAACAAAAATATTTTTTATTCCAATTTCTGTTTCATAATGTCCGAGGTCGGCTATCAGGATGCGTCCGTCGGCGTCAAAAAACTTGTGGTAGGTGAAATCGCCCGACACAAAGACGTCGGCGCAGAGCCTTTTGGCTTCGCTGAGGAGAAAACTACCCGAACCCGAACACACCGCGATGCGCTGCACCTTGTCTTTTACAATCGCCGTGTGACGGATGCCGCCGCACTTGAAGTCGGTCTTGAGTTTTTTCAGGAAGTCCATCGCGTCCATCGGCTCCGGGAGCTCGCCGATTGCGCCACTACCGCAGGGCATGCCGCCGTATTCTTTGGGCGAGAGGATGTGATAATCCTTGATGCCGATGGTCTCCATCATCGATTTTGATGTGCCTTCGAGCACCGCGTCGGCGTTGGTGTGTGCACAATAGATTGATATTGCGTTGCTTACAGCCTTGTAGATGATGCGCTCGGTGGGCGTCTGCATCGTGATGTGCTTCAATCCCTTTCCGAATATTATCGGATGGTGGGCTACGATGAGGTTGCAGCCCTTCTTGACCGCCTCGTCGATGACTTCTTCGGTAACGTCGAGCGTCACGAGACACTTATATATATAGCCGTCGTCGGCCTCGACCTGAATCCCCGCGTTGTCGTAATCCTCCTGCAACGAGGGAGGGAAGTGTCGTTCGAGTTCCGAAATGATTTCTGAGAGTGTTAGTTTCATTTGGTTTTGCAATTTTTAATTATTGTAACGACAAAAATACAACATTTATTGAGAAAAACCAAATAAAAAATGCCCCGCCCGCCTGCGGATTGTGCAGACGGACGGGGCAAATTTGTTAATTGTTAATTGTTAAAATTGTGCGGAGTTGCGGAACGTTGACAAGCAACGCGCCTACGCAATTGCAATGGTCTTTTTGGGGGCTTGTGCGCCGTGGGGTATTTCGAGTTTGAGGATGCCGTTGGTGTAAGAGCCCGAAATCTTCTCGGTGTCAACGTCGTCAGGCAGCGTGAAGGAGCGTTGGAACTGCGTGAAGCTGAACTCCTTGCGGTAGTTTTTGCCTGATTTCTTGTTGCCTTCCTCGGATTCTTGTTTCTTCTCGGCGGAGATTGTAAGGACGTTCTTGTCGATGTCCACTTTGAAGTCTCCTTTGTCGTATCCCGGGGCGGCTACCTCGATGTCGTAGCCTTTGTCGGTTTCGTTGACGTTGACGGGCGGGATGGAGTCCATCTTGTTGTTTTTGAACAATGACGGGAAAAATGCGTCGTTGTTGAAGAAATCGAAATCGCCGTTGTTAAAGAATCTCTGTAACATTTTAAAGTCCTCCATTTTATTAGTTCTTTGTTTATCTATTGTTAACTTTTGGAAGCGTTCCCGATTGCCTCGCGGCTCTCATTCGCGCTTTCACATACCAACTTTGCAATCAGTGTGCCAATGGAGAAAATGGGTATTTCCCACGCCAAAATGACAGAATAAACGTGAATTAACGGTAAAAATGTCACAATACTATGACATTTTCGCAGGCAAAACTGACGTTTTGTCTGTTTAATAAACAAAAATTACCGTCAATTTATTCGTCAATTATCGATAATTTTCTAAGAAAATTGATGATAATTGACGGTAAAATTGACGGTAATTGATGTTTACCCCAAAAAATTGACGGTAATTGATGTTTACCCCAAAAAATTGATGGTAATTGACGATAAAATTGACGGTAATTGATGTTAAAACAACTAAGGCCGCCGTAGGCGGACGACGTTACTTGAATGCCTTTTGTGCGGCGAGTTCAAGGTAGTCGCGGCAGTTCATCCACGTGTGACCGCCCTCGGGGTTGTAGAAGGTGTGGGTGAGACCGTTTTCTGTCATGAACTTGTCCAATGTCAATGACGACTGCAAGAGGAAGTCAGACTTGCCCGTGCCAAGCCAAAGCATTTTGAGTTTCGATTTGAGCACTTCGGGCTTTGCGTATGTGCCGTTGGAGAAGTTTTCGGTGGGTTCGTTGCCAAAAATCGCCGGCGCAAACGCCGCTACGTAGTGGAACTTGTCGGGATTGCCGAGACCCGTTGCAAGGGTCTGGCGGCCGCCGAGCGAGAATCCGAAGATGGCACGGTTGTCGGCGTCGGTGAGCACGTTGAAATTCTTCTCGATGTAGGGGATGAGCTCGTTGATGGTCTCGTCAACGAGTTTTTTGGTGTCCATCGGGTCGTAACGGTCAGCCTTGCCCGCACGGATGAGTTCGGGATAGGGATTGTTGTAGGGCATCACCACAATCATACGCTTGCAATCGCCCTTGGCAATGAGGTTGTCGAGGATTGTATTGGCGTGACCAACCTTAAACCAAGTCTCGTAAGTGTCTGTCATACCGTGGATAAGGTAGAGGACTGGGAGTTTTTCGTTGCCATCGGGCTGATAGTCGGCGGGGGTGTAAACGCACAGCGGACGCTCGATGCCGAGGGTGTTGGAATGATAAAAACGATATGCAACCTTGCCGTGGGGAACATTCTGTACGTCCTGAATAGTGGGTTTGCCGCTGCGGATGTCAACAAGGCTGCCCTTGAATCCCTCGTTGGGGAAAAGTTCCATATTGTTGGGGTCGTTCATATTGGTGCCGTCCACGATGAAACCGTAGGGATAGATGTCGGGGCGGTCGGTGGCGATTGTTATGCTCCAAACGCCGTCAGCGTCCTTTGTCATCGTCTTCCTGCCACCAAAAAGTTGGTTAAGGTCGAGTTCCACGCTCTTTGCGCTGTCGGCTTTGAGGCGGAATGTGACGCTGCCGTCCTTGTAATACTCTGGCGACACGACGGGCTTGGGGAACAGCCTTGCCATCACGCTGGGCGTAAACTGCTGATCCTGACGCGGTTCGGGGAGCGTCACCTTCATATTTGCGCCTTTGTAGGGGTTGGGCTGGAAGAGTCGGGGCAACGATTCCTCCAGGAAGTAGCGGGCGTTCATCCAAGTGTGGCCGTGCTTGTCGGAGGTTATGACCTTGACGTTCTTGATGTTGTGCTTGTCGAGTTCGAGCATGAAATCGCGGGCGTTGCCGTAGAGGAAGTCGTCGCTGCCCACGCCGAGCCAAAAGAGTTTGATCTTGGAGTTCAACGTCTTGGCGTCGTCAAGTTGTCCCGGTCGAAGCATCGTGAACGAACTGTACGAACAGAGGTGGGAGAATTTGTCGAGGTTGTTGAGACCAATGCTCAGAGCCTGGTTGCCGCCACGTGAGAATCCGCCGATGGCGCGGTTGGCTGCATCGTTGATGGTGCGGTAATTCTTCTCCACGAAAGGCATCAGATAGTCGAGGAAGTCCTTGCCAAACATGTCAAACTGCATCGGATTGTCGGTGCTGGGCTTGTTGGCGATGTGGGCGGGGTTGCCGTATGGAAGCACGATTATCATCTCCTTAGCCTTGCCCTGCGCGATGAGGTTGTCGAGGATGAGGTTCATCTTGCCAACCTTGAAATACACTTCCTCGGTGTCGGTGGTGCCGCTGATGAGGTACATCACGGGGTATTTCTGGTTCTTGCCGTTGTAATATGTGGGCGGCACATACACGATGGCGTTGCAGAATGTATTGGCGGCGTCAGACCAATAGGTCACGTACTCCACGCTGCCGTGTGGGACGTTTTTGAGGGCGTGGGGAAGGTTGCCGTCGCCACGCATGTCGAGGAGGCTGTTTTTGAAGCCCTCGTTGGGGAACCACTCGGCGTTCTGAGGATCCATCACCTGCAATCCATCCACGATGAAGCAGTAGGGATAGATGTCGGGGGTTGTGGGTCCGAGGGTGATGGTCCAGACGTCGTTGGCGCCCTTCTTCATGTCATGGCGACCCGCAAACTGCACATCCACCTGCACCCTCTTGGCGGTTTTGCTCTGGTAATTGAAAGTAACGGTGTTGTCCTTGTTGACAACCGGCGACGGAGCCTGAGGCTGTCCGCCTGGCTGGGCAGTAACATTGCCAGCCAAAAGAATTGCGGTCAATAAGACCACAAATTGTAGCATTAGTCTTTTCATAAGTAGTGTTGTTGTAAGAAAAAAAATTAGTAAATTCGGGGGCAAAGGTAAAAATTTTTTTGGGGAGAACAAAAAAAGAAAAACGGATTCAATGCAGATTCACTCACTCCCCCACCCCGAATGGCGTTTCCGGCTCGGCGGCTATTCTGTAATTGTCTTGCGAATCGAAATCAACATCCTCAATGGCAACACTCTCGCCAAGTGCGACTGCCTCGCCGCGACCCGTGAGATAATGGAGGGTGTTGAGAAGGCGGGCGATGGTGGCTTCGGCATCTGACTTGCGGCGGAGTTCGCACTCCCAAACCACAAGGGCTGTCCAACCCATCTGTTTGTAAAGGTCGAGGTTTTTGACGTCGCGGGCGCGGTTGTTGGCAATCTTCTTTTGCCAAAAGTCAACGTTGCTTTTGGGCAGATGGTACATCTCGCAATTCTCGTGTCCGTGCCAAAAGCAACCGTTGACAAAAATCACAATCCCATATTTTTTGATGGAAATGTCAGGACTGCCGGGCAAATCCTTGTTGCCGACACGAAACCTGTATCCGGCGGCGTGTAAGGCTCGCCGGACACACATTTCTGGCTTGGTGTCGCGACTATGAATCCGCGACATCACAAATGAGCGTTGGGATTGTGTGAAAACGTCCATCTGTTGTTATAAATCCGTTGGTTGAATCACAGACTATTTTACTGCGCCCACTCCGCGCCTTCGGGAGTGCGTCGCCAAGCAAAATAACTGTCGAGCACCTTCATCGCTTCAAGGCTTGGAGTCTTGCCCTCGTGCGGTGTGGGGCCTGTCAGGTACATATAAGTCTGGTTTTCGTTGGTGAACTCGGGCCAATTGGGAAGTCCGTCGCCGTTGGGGTTGCCGGTCTTGGCGAAGTTGGTCCAATATTTTCCGATAGCCTTGGAGAGCGCGATGTCGCTGTCGTTCTGATTGATGTGCTGGAACACAAAATTGACGTCCTGACCGTGGTACGAACCTTCGGCATTTGCGGGCGGCTGGTCAAAATAATAAAT
>JAEEGL014240946.1_pt1 | contig 10136 bp, 10 predicted proteins | sample 9134231 | NCBI WGS metagenome assembly JAEEGL01 (sample SAMN16246548, study PRJNA631951) | gut metagenome | biome: gut microbiome; feature: rumen; material: fiber-attached | host: Bos | place: Iran: Karaj | collected 2018-10
CTCCCTGATGTCCTCGGAAAGGGATGGATCTGTAATGAAGATGAACACGTGGTCGTCCACTCCGGACGAGGCGCAGTCGATGTTCCCGAACCTGGTCTTTATCATCGAATCTATCTCGTCCAGATTCACGCGGTTGCCGTAGACCTTCAGGAACCTCTTCATGCGTCCGACTATGTAGAAGTATCCATCTTTGTCGAAGCGTGCCACGTCTCCCGTGTGCAGCACCCCGCCGAACTCGTCACCCTTGCTCAGATCTGAAGCGCTTTCTGCATATCCAAGGGTGACGTTGGGTCCGCGGTAGACCAGTTCCCCCGCGGTATCCGGAGTCTTAATCACATTGCCGTTGACGTCGGTGACCTCGAAGGTCCCTCCCGGGATCGCTATCCCGATGGACCCGCACCTGTCTATGCTGTCCTTGTCCGGGAGATAGCTCATACGGGCGGTGGCCTCGCACTGTCCGTACATCACGATGAACTTCTTGCCCTTCTCCTTGGCGTACTTAGCGTACTTCGCATGCAGTTCCGGGGAGAGCCTGCCTCCCGCCTGCGTCATCGTCCTTATCGAAGGGAGGTCCATCCTGTATACGCGCAGACGGTCCAGCATCTCGTAGGTGTACGGGACCCCTCCGAAGGATGTGGCTTCCTTGGACTTCAGGAAGTCCCAGAACTCCTTCTGGACCAGCGTGCTCTGCGTCACCAGTATCGTCGCACCCACCAGCAGGTGGCTGTTGATTATGGATAATCCGTAAGTGTAATTCATGGGGAGGGTCGTGATCGGCCTCTCCGTCTCATCCAACTCCAGATAGGATGCGATGGCCTCGGCGTTGGACCTTATGTTGGTGTAGCTCTGCCTCACGAACTTGGGACTGCCGGTGGAACCGGATGTTGTAAGAAGAAGAGCGAGCTCGTCATACATCTTGTACGGCGATTCTCCGGTGGCCAGCAGGGTGTATCCGAACTCGGAGAACACCGCCTTGGATCCTGGGAACTCCTTCACATGGACGTCAGGGACCCAGAGGTATCCCGGTCTGTAATTTGCAATCAGATGATCAAGGAGCTCGCGGTCGATCTCCGAGTTGACCAGGAGCGCCACGTCCTTCCTGTTGATGAGCGATACGTATCCGGAGACGGAACCTATCGTGTTGGTGCAGAGGATGAAGACCAGGGAACGGGCGGGCATGGCCGCCGCGAACCTCTCCCCGAAGGAATCCAGTTCCTGATACGACACCGTGTTCCCGGCATCGTCTACGAGTGCTGCCTTGCCGCCGAAACGTCCGAGGTCCCACATACCCTGCTCCGTCTCAGAATTCCACGTCGTACTTCGACGACAGGATCTCCTTCCCCTTCTCGAAGGAGCTGAACGCGATGATGTCCTCGGTATCCATCATGATATCGAAGGCCTCCTCGATCGCGGAGATCAGAGCGATGTGCCCCACGGAATCCCATGATGCGACGTTCTTGTACTCCAGTCCGGAAAGCTGGTCCTCGGTAAGCTCGAGGGCGGTCATGAATGCTTCTTTGTATTTCTCCAGGTTAGACATTTTATCACCTTAGATCACGGCACCGCCGTCTACGCCCAGTATCTGACCGGTGACGTATCTGCAGTAATCCGAGACAAGCATCGCGCATGCGTCGGCCACGTCCTCGGGCGTACCGAGCCTGCCCATGCCTATCTTTGCTCTGAGTTCTGCGACGTGCTCCTCCCCGATGGAGTTGAGCATATCGGTATCGATCATTCCGGGTGCCACGGCGTTGACGCGGATGTTGAACTCCGCCAGCTCCTTGGATGCGGTCTTGGTCATCGCTATGACCGCTCCCTTGGATGCGGAGTAGACCATCTGTCCTTTGTTGCCATAAACACCGACAACGGATGCGAAGTTGAGGATGGATCCCGACCTCTGCTTCTTCATGATCCTGGAAGCGTACTGAATCGCCTCCATGGACGCGAAGACGTTGGTCTCGAAGATGCTGTGCATGAGGTCCGAGGGGATCATGCCGATGAGTGCGTCCTGCATGATACCGGCGTTGTTCACGAGCACATCCAGGCGCTTCTGCTCCTTGTTGATCCTCATCACGGTCTCCTTGATCTTCGCGGTGTCCCTTATGTCGAAGTAGACAGGGATGATCGTGCTTCCGTCCCTCTTCATCAGCTCTGCGGCCGTCTCGTCTATGGACCCGGGGGTCCTGGCGTTGGCGTAGACGATCGCCCCTTCCCTGCTGAAAGAATCGAGAAGGGCCTTCCCTATCCCGCGGTTGGTACCTGTGATCAGACAGACCTTTCCATCCAGTATACCCATGTGATGCACCTACCGCTAACATGCCCTTTTATAATATAATATCTGGCATTGGCCCTGTTACGCATACTCCGCATTAAAAGCGGTAACTGCGCCAAAACCCGCGGATGCCCGGAGACCGCATGCCCTGGACATATCTTTGCCTGCTGGACGGGAAACTGTTTTTTTATACGTACGGTTATAATGAGGGAGGGGATTCTCTGACAGAGGGGGAATGCAGACGGCGAACATCCTGATTTCGTACTTTTCCGAGATGGGCGAGACCATGTACGACGCCATCACGGACGTGCTGCTGAAGAACGGCAACAACGTCTTCAGGCTCAACATCAACAACAGTTCGGTACGCGCCCCCGTCTGGGGAGAGGACTCCAAGATGGTGGACGATCCACTCCTGAAGCAGATCGTTCAGTTCGAACCCGAGATCATCCTGGACTTCAGCAACTGTCTGCCCACCAACGTCCGCAGCGCCATCGGGACCGACTGCAGGCACTGCATCATAGACGGAGACAGCGTCAACTACATCTGGAACAGGAAGGACCTGATGGAGACCAAGGAGAACCGCCTGTATCTGGGTCAGCAGTCCGCATCCAAGGGGATGTACGAGGAGTTCCTCGGCATGGAACTGGATGACGAGCACTATCTGTACTTCCCCGGCGCCACGGTCATACAGAGGAAGCCGGAGGTGCAGGACAAGAACATATCCTTCATCGGGACCAACTTCCATCTGATGTACTCCCCTCTGGAAGGCCAGTTCTACACCGAGGATGCGCTTTCCATCTACGAGAAGATCAGAGGCGACTTCTTCTACGACGTCTCCAAGCTCAAGGAGGAATACCCGAACATCGAGAACATGGACGAGTTCGCAGAGACCATCAGGACCGCTCTTGCGGGCCAGGAGAGGATCAAGTACCTCCAATCGGTTTGCGACCTCGGCCTCACCATATACGGTGTCAGATGGGAGAACTCCGCATACATAGACATGGAACTGGCCAGATGCTTCGACAAGACCAGCATACGCACGCTGGAGGAGAACCAGTACGTGTACAACTCTTCGAAGATCTCGATAAACATCTCCCACCCCCAGGCGCTCACCAGCTTCTCATGGCGCGTGATGGACATCATGGCGTCCGCCTCCTGTCTTACCACTGAGATGAAGAAGGACTGGATCGACCTCTTCGGCGATTACATGTCCGATGAGACGAAGGAGTATGTGGTGTACAAGGACAGGTTCGACCTCAGGGCCAAGTCCATAAAGCTTCTCGAGGACGACGACCTCCGCGAACACTGCGTCACCGACCTCAACAGGGCGATAGAGGAGAACGGCAGATGGGAGACCCGTTTCCGCAGTCTGGAGAAGCATATCGGATGCAAAATCGTAGGCAACTCCAACGACGATCCGGAGTACACATGGATCCATGCGGACGACAGCAGGAACAGGAGAAAGAAGGAGAACTACATCAGCAGACTCCTCCACAACGGGATGTACAGGATATCCCACGTCCCGAAGATAAGATACTACCTCTGGGACATTCTCCGTCCGTGATCAGTCGGAGCCTCTGCGGATCCTTTCCTGCATGAACTGCACAGCCATGGGCGGATCCCTGAATGCGTATCCGACCCAATGCGCGAAACGTCCTAAAGCTCCCTTCGAAGAACAGTACTTCTGGAGGAAATCCCTCCTCTTCACCGTGCGGGCCTTCCATCCGTCATACATCCTCTGCGCCTTCTCGGGATCGTCGGCGAACTTGAGGATCTCGTTCTCGAATATGGCATCGCTCTCCTTCTCGTACACCTCGTTGAAGCGCGCCTGCGAGCTTATGCCTCCGGAACTGTACTTGACGACCACACGGTCCATGAAGTGTATCGGTACGCCCTCACGGGACAGGTACAGGTATCTGGGATAGTCCTCTATGATGCGATATCTTTCATCGTACAACCCGTACTCGTCGAAGCATCTGCGTGACTGGGCGGTGCAGCAACCGACTATCATGTTGGAACCGTACATCGCGCGGAACAGCTCCTGGGGGGTCGACTGCTCGATGGTACGGATGATCTTCTTGGACGGAGCGATTCTGTAATGCGCACCCAGTCCAGGAGCCCTGATGTCGCGTTTTGCGGTGATGACCAGCGCACCGGTGGATTCGAACTCCCTCACCCAGTCGGAGATCACAGAATCGTCGTTGAACACATCGTCCGCACCGATGTTGAATATGTACTTCCCCTTGGACTCGCCGATGGCGCGGTTCAGCGTACGGACCGTACCGATGTTGGTATCGTTCGCCATCACTTTGAGGATGTCCTTCTTCCCCAGACTCTCGGCCAGTTCCACGATGTCCCCGGGATCGAACACCTCCGACCCGTCGTCGATGACGATGTACTCCATGGAAGGATAATCCTGACGCAGTACCGACTCTATGGTCTTCAGACGGTCGGGACTGTTGAATGTGGGGGTTATGACCGTTACGAACGGAAGTTCGGTATCCTCACTGGTTGCGGCGGCAGTTCCTGTCATTGAATTCGACGTACTCCCCGGAGAGGATGTTCTCCATCCACTGTCCGTGTTCGGCATACCAGCGGATGGTCGACTGTATCCCTTCCTCGAATGTGTGGGCTGGCCTCCATCCCAGTTCGGACATGATCTTGCTGCTGTCTATGGCGTAGTGCCTGTCGTGGCCCAGACGGTCCGTGACGTGCTCTATGAGCGATTCCGGTTTTCCAAGGGCCTTGAGTATCAGACGCACTATCTCTATGTTGGCGCGCTCGTTGTCGCTGCCTATGTTGTAGACCTCTCCGATGCGTCCCTTCTCCAGCACCGCTTTGATTCCGCGGCAGTGGTCCTCCACGTGAATCCAGTCCCTGATCTGCATACCGTCCCCGTACACCGGGATCTTCGAATCGGACAGTGCCTTCTGGATGACAACGGGAATCAGCTTCTCGGGGAACTGATAGGGACCGTAGTTGTTCGAGCACCTGGTGATGTTGACCGGCATCTTGTACGTCCTGCGGTATGCCATCACCAGATGGTCCGCGCCCGCCTTCGATGCAGAATAGGGGCTGCTCGGTGCTATGGGCGTCTTCTCCGTGAACTGGTAATCGCCGATGATGTCGCCGTAGGTCTCGTCGGTGGATACCTGCAGGAATCTAACGTCATCTCTGTATGTCTGGCACTTGTCGCTGTCGCATGCCTTCCAGTAGCGTCTCGCGCAGTCGAGGAGCGTCTGCGTACCGAGCACATTGGTACGAACGAACACCGACGGATCGGATATGCTGCGGTCCACATGGCTCTCCGCGGCGAAGTTCACGACGGTGTCGATGTCGTACTTCCTGAGTATCTCATCCACCAGTTTGCCGTCGCAGATATCGCCCCTGACGAATACGAAATCATCCAGGACATCCTCCAGGTTCTCCAGGTTCCCGGCGTAGGTCAGCGCGTCCAGTACCACCAGTCTGCAGTCCTTCCTCTCCGACAGCATCAGTCTGACGAAGTTGCTGCCGATGAATCCGGCGCCTCCGGTGACCAACAGGTTCTTCATAGGTCGTCCCTCACCTTCTGCAGGTATTTCCCGTAATCGGTCTTGATGTTCTTTTGGATGAGTACGTCGAGCTGTTCCTTTCCGATGTATCCCATGCGGTATGCGATCTCCTCGATGCATGCAACGTAGAGGCCCTGCCTCTTCTGCAGGATGGAAACGAACATGGATGCGTCCATCAGACCGTCGTACGATCCGATGTCCAGCCAGGACACTCCGCGGCTGAGGAGTTTCACATTCAGTTTTCCGCGGCGGAGATATTCCTCGTTGACCGAGGTGATCTCCAGCTCCCCTCTAGCAGAGGGTTTCACGGATTTGGCGATGGAGATGACGTCGTTGTCGTAGAAGTACAGTCCCGGCACCGCATAATCGGACTTGGGTTTCTTGGGCTTCTCCTCAAGGGACACCACTTTTCCATCCCTGTCGAACTCGACCACTCCGAAATCCTCCGGGTTCTTGACCCTGTAACCGAAGATCACAGCGCCCTCTTCGAGCTTGGTGAGCTTCGAGAGCATCTCGTGGAGGTTGTATGCGTGAATGACGTTGTCGCCCAGGATCAGTGCGACGCTGTCCTTGCCTATGAACTCCTCGCCGATGATGAACGCCTCGGCGAGACCGTTGGGCTTCTCCTGGACAGCGTATTTCAGGTTGATACCGAACTCGCTGCCGTCGGAAAGGAGGGACTGTATGACCGGGACGTCGCGCGGCGTGGATATGATCAGAATGTCCTTGATCCCCGCCAGCATCAGCGTAGATAACGGGTAGTATATCGCGGGCTTGTCGTACACCGGGAGCATCTGCTTGGACACCGCCCTCGTAAGGGGGTACAGCCTCGTTCCCGATCCTCCTGCCAGAATAATGCCTTTCATGTCATTCCCTCCATGAGTTGATCGTATCGATCACGTAAGAGACCTGTTCGTCGGTCATGCCGTAGAATATGGGTATGCTCAATTCGGTCCTGGCCAGCTTCTCGGTCACCGGGAAGCTTCCCTCGGGAGGTCCCAGACCGGCGAAGGCCTTCTGCATGTGCATCGGTATGGGGTAGTGGATGTTGCAGTGCACGCCCTTGGATTCGAGGTACTCCTTCAGGGAATCCCTCTTGTCGCAGTACACGGCGAAGATGTGGTAGACGTGGTCGCCGTTCTTGACCTCCGGCAGACGTACGGCGGGATTCTTGATCTCCTTGTGATAGCGTGCGGCGATGTCCTTCCTCGCCTCGATCTGCTTGTCCAGATCCCTGAGCTTCACGCGGAGGAACGCCGACTGCAGCTCGTCGAGCCTGGAGTTCATCCCCATGTAGTCGTGGACGTACTTCTTCTCAGAACCGTAATTTGTAAGTGCCTTCATCACTCTGGCACATTCATCGTCGTCGGTGACCGCGGCTCCCGCGTCCCCGAGAGCGCCGAGGTTCTTGCCAGGATAGAAGCTGAATGCCGTGGCATCCGCGTAGGCGCAGATCCCCTTGCCGTCGATCTCCGCACCGTGGGCCTGCGCCGCATCGGCTATGATCTTGAGGTTATACTTGTCGGCGATCTTCCTTATCGCCTTCATATCGGCCGGCTGTCCGTAAAGGTGGACGGGTACGATGGCCTTGGTGCGGTTGGTGATGGCCGCCTCGATCTTGCCCACGTCGATGAGCGTTGTGCCCTCCTCCACATCGACGAACACGGGCTTGGCTCCGGTGCGCTGTACCGCCAGTGCGGTCGCGATGAAGGTGAACGCGGGTACGATGACCTCATCGCCCTCTCCGATGCCGAAGGCCATGAGCGCGATGGCGATGGAATCGAGACCGTTGCCGCAGCCCACCGCATGGCGTACTCCGCAGTACCCGGCGTACTCCTCCTCGAATGCCTTGCATTCCTCCCCCATTATGAACCAGTTGGAATCCAGAACCTTCTGGAACGCATCCGTCAGTCCCTTCCTGCAGTCTGCATGGACGAACTCTACGGTAGAAAACGGAACCTCCATCTCAATCCCTCTTTGATCTCATGAACTCATCGTAGTTGCGAATGTAATCTCTCTCGTCGTATTCCTCGGATGCCAGCACCATCAGCACCGCATCCTCGGTGAAATCGTACATCTCCCTCCAGATTCCGGGGCCGATGTACAGTGCCTTGTCGGGTTTGTCCAGGACGAAGTCCTTCTTCTCCTTCCCGTCATCCAGCATCATGGTGCACGAACCTGATACGCACAGGCACAGCTGTCTCAGGGCCTTGTGCGAATGGTATCCGCGCCTGATGTCCTTGGAGGGGACGCCGTAGATGTAGTATATCCTCCTCACGGGGAACGGCATCTCCTTGCCCAGTTCCCCTACGGAAAGGATGCCTCTTGCATCCTCGAAGGAGCGCATCTCCACCATCTCAGCGTCCATTCACTTCTCCTCCTTGCCTATCATGGACTCGACATACTGGTCGCAGACCTCGTTGGGGTCGCCCTCGGCGCGTATGACGCCGTTGTCTATCCAAAGAACGCGGTCGCAGAAGGACCTGGCCTGATCCACCGAGTGCGTCACGAGGACCACGGAAACCCCAGAATTCTTGAGCTCCATCAGCTTGGCCATGCACTTCTTGCTGAACTTTATGTCACCGACCGAGAGGATCTCGTCTATCACCAGTATATCGGCCTTGACATTGATCGCGACGGCGAACGCCAGCCTCAGGTACATTCCCGAGGAGTAGTTCCTGACCCTCTCCTCGATATGTTCCCCGATCTCAGAGAACTCCAGAATATCGTCGAAACGGGCATCTATCTCCTTGTTGGACAGCCCGAAGATCGAGGCGTTGATGTACACGTTCTCGCGTCCCGTCATATCGGGATGGAATCCCGCTCCCAGTTCGATCAGGCAGGACATGTTACCGTCGGTCTCGATGGTACCGCTGTTGGGCCTGAGGATACGGGTTATGAGCTTCAGCATGGTGCTCTTTCCGGAACCGTTGCGTCCTATGATACCGACGACCTCTCCCTTCCTGACGTTGAACGAGATGTCCTTCAGCACGTCATGGCGGTAGATCGTACCGGACTTGCCGCGGTATACCACACGGTCCTTGAGCGACAGTCCGGACCTCCCGCGGAAATGCTTGCAGACGTTCTTGACCTCTATCGCGTTCTCCGGATCCATCACATCACCTCCGCGAAGTCCTTCTCGAGGTAGTGGAATACGAGCCATCCGATGATCAGCGCACCGAAGGCCAGTCCTACGCACATCAGGAACGTGAACGTGGCCGGCAGGGACAGACCGTAGAGGATCTGGTCGAATCCCTCGACGAAGTAGGTCATCGGATTGACCTTGAGTATGGTGGTCAGCAGGGGATCGTCGAACATGTCCCTCTGATACATGATCGGGGTCAGCCAGATGAAGATCATCAGACCGACGCTCACTATGTACTCCAAATCCCTGAGATACGCGTTCAGGGCGGACAGGAGAAGCGTACATCCGAACGCGAACATGAACAGCAGGATCATCATCACTGGCAGCATCGTCAGTGCCAGCGCGTCGAACCCGTGTCCGTAGACGGCGATCACCAACAGAACGATGATCATCGAAATCACGTAGTTCACGAACTTGGAGACGGTACTCGCCAAAGGCAGCACCGAACGGGGGAAGTAAATCTTGGTCACCAGCGCCGAATTGGCCACTATGGTGCCGGTTCCTCCTCCCAAGGCCTCCGCGAAGAATATCCACGGGACCATTCCAACGATCAGATAGATGGGATACGAATCGATTCCGGGACGGAACACTATGGTGAACACCATCAGATAGACGGCGACCTGTGTGATCGGAACGATGAAGTTCCACAGGAATCCCAGAAGGGAGCCTTTGTACTTACCGCGTATCTCCTTCCTGATGAAGTTGCCGATCATCCCGCGGTAACGTGTCAGTTCACGAACGGATTCGAACATTCACATCCCTCCGGACAGTATCCTGTCCACTGCATCCTTAAAAGTATTGCCAGCGCATATTTTAATGGTAGCGCACCCCAGACCCTGGCCGAATCCCATATCCGCTTCGGAATCACCGACCATGAACGATTCCGAAAGGTCTATTCCGAGGTCCTTCGCCGCCCTCTCGCCCATCAGTGTCTTGGGCTTGCGGCAGGCGCAGTTCTCGTCCGGCCTGTGGGGACAGTAATAGATGGCATCGATGTGCCCTCCGGCAGCCTCGATCTCCCTGTTCATCTTGTCGTGTATGGCTTTTAGGGTTTCTTCGGTGAAGTATCCCCTTCCGATGCCGGACTGGTTGGTGATCATGACCACCAGGAAACCCGCATCGTTCAGTCTCTTTATCTGCTCCGGGATCCCCGGGAACAGATGGA
>JAEEGL014506158.1_pt1 | contig 10136 bp, 6 predicted proteins | sample 9134231 | NCBI WGS metagenome assembly JAEEGL01 (sample SAMN16246548, study PRJNA631951) | gut metagenome | biome: gut microbiome; feature: rumen; material: fiber-attached | host: Bos | place: Iran: Karaj | collected 2018-10
CGTGTATTGGCGAGAGATTTTTGTGCCTGTTTTGACTGAGAAATCGCAGGAAAACAGGCGGTTTTTCAAGATTTCGACGTCATAACAGGCGCAAAAAGAGCCGTCAAGACGCGTGCGTCGAATTGTGCGGTATTGCCTTAATAAATTTTTACAATGTGATCACGGATCTCCGGTCATTTCCCGAGGGGCGGGCAGACGCAGTATTTCGTCCGTTCGCTCACGCAGGATATCCGGCAGAGCTCGGCCAGCAGTTCCTGCGCCTCGGGTGAATCCTTGAGCCTGTATCCGTTGGAATAAAGGATGAAATCGAGGTGCGCGCGTATTACCATAAGGCGCCACATACGGGAGTTTCTCAGCTTTTCAGGTACGAGGGGGTCGGTACTGTCGATTATCTTTTTTATCTCGGGTGCCGCCGTTGCCCATCTGATCCGGAACTGCCAGACGCCGGAGTCGGGATGCAGGGTCTCCCTGCGGTGGCAGCTTTCCATAAGCTGGCAGGCGCGGACGAGCTCGTTCTGCGCCGCAGCGTCGTATATCCCGAACTCGAATCCGAAATACTCCCGCATAGACGTGACGTCGTGTTCCGCGTATCCGCAGTAGAATCCGGCGACGATATACTTGTTTATATCTTCGTAAATGCCTTCCGAATAAAGGAATCCGCCTTCGTTGTACGCTCCGGTGTTTTCCTCGACGTTGTTCAGGTACATCGGGAAGGGAGTCGCGCCGAATCCGCCCCAGGGATGGGCAGGGTTCTGCATGCTGATCTCGGGGAAATCGACGAAACGCACGCCGCGCGGCACGCCTTTTTCGGCGATGACGCGGGGCAGTCTGCCCGACTGGAACGCCGTCATGATATACGGAGCCCAGGAGTATTCACCGTTTTCAAGGTGCGAATAGAAATTGTCCCATTCTCCCGGCATCTGAACGTCGAAGTGCCAGGTGGAAATGCAGAGTTTTCCCCTGATTCCGTATTCCTTCATCAGCCGCAGGTCGAGATCGGCGACTTTCATGAAGCCGTTTGTCGACCAGGGATAGCATTTTTCGCAGAGACATCCGCCTTCGTCGTACGGCCAGAGGTAGTATTCGTCCACCGCGACGTCGCGGAACGCCTCGAAAAACTCCCGCTGGATCCGCTCAATCTCCCGCATGCCACCCTCGGTGGATGGGCAGAGTTCGGTCACGAACTCGGCGACTATGTCCCGGACGTAACGTACTCCGTCCGCTTTTTCCTCGGCGGCGAATTCCTTCGGGAAACCGTCCATTCCGGTGTTTGAAAAGGCGATCAGGGCGTTTTTCATGCCGATCGACGAGGTGAAGGCGAAGATCCGCTTGATCCTTTCGATCATTTCGAGCGCTTCGGGGTCGCGCAGGGTCCGGTAGTGCTGTATGCCGACGCAGAGCATGATATGGTTGAAGCCGCGCAGCGCCTGATCGGCGATATAATCGCACTCGTCCGCGATCGGGGAGGAATGGTGATAGTTGTAAAAATGGGAGGCAAGGTAAATGCCGCGTACCGGCTTTTTCATTCTGTGCCGGAGCGGCAGCTCCGGCGGGACGAACCCGCCCTCTCCGTCGAAACGGGAGAGAACCAGCAGGCGGCCCGCCGCCGCGAAAACGCAGGGGATATCGCTTCCGGCGACGCGTATGCAACTTCCGTTCGCCGTTTTTCTTTCGGTTATTTCGAAACTGTCGGCGCAAAGACGTGAATCGACGCAGAAGCGCAGAGTGAGCGCGCCCTGCGTTTTTCTCGCGACGCGGCAGCCGCGTTCCTTTGCCTTTCGCTCTATCGCGCGTTTCAGCGCCGCGAAGGCGTCGGCCGGAAGATTTGCGTTAACCAAATGAAATACAGTCATTCCGTCTACGATTCCCTGCGAAGAATCTCGATCTGCGCCAGCGCCTCAAGCTGCTTTGCCTTTGTGTAAAGGATCTCTCCCGCCGGATCGGGCGGAAGCGCCGTCTTTTCCGGACGGTAGGGCAGTTCGAAGACGCGGCAGCGGTCGGCGTTGTTGTGGACCTCCTTTACGTGCATTCCGTATACGAGGTCGTGGTTGTATTTTATCTGCAGATACATCGGAAGAAGCTCGTCCGACGTGCTGAATATCGCGAGTTCGGGATCAACTGCGGCGTAGAACGGAGTCGTTCCGCCCCAGCCGCCGTGATGGCAGACCTGGAGTATATCGCTCTTCAGGTATCCGCCCCAGGTCTTCAGCATGATATCGTTTGCCGTTTCGTCGCAGTCTGCGGGCAGAAGGACGGTATTATCGCCGATATAAAACCGCAGACAGAGAGAAGCCGTGTTGAGCGTGACGTTTCCGAGGGAGAGATACTGCCTGACCAGATCGTCCTGAGTCCAGAGAACCTCGACCCGCGTTTTTCCGAAACGGAGCACCTCTCCGGTGTGTATCTTCGAATATTTCGTTTCGGGGAAATACCTGTAAAGCGATTCTTTTATTCTGCGGGTGTTCCAGGCCTCGCGGAATATCTCGGCGTCCGGTATCGACGGGAAATTGCAGCATAGTTCGTCAAGGATGATCCTGTCGCCGTATTTTGCAGCGATCTTCAGGAAGGCGCCCGAATGATCTATATGCGTGTGTGATATGAACCAGCAGCGCACCCGGGGCTTTTCACCGGCGGGAGCCAGTTTCTCCAGGTGAGCGAGGATTTTCTCGGCGTAGTCTCCGAGTTCCATCCCGCCGTCGACGATTATGAAGGAGCCGTCCTCCAGTCTGAAAAGGTATCCCATATTGCCGGAGCCCGCGTCCCTGTTCAGATAGGATGCGGTGTCCGACCAGCGGGCGCCGACTACCGTCATAAGCGGATGGCAGAGATCGCGGTACCCGTCCTCCGCGTCGCGGTGTGAGTTTTCCGCCGGTTCGCAGAGGATCCTGACGGAAGAATTGAAGGGAGTGAAATACGCGTATACCGAGCACTCTCCCGATACGTAACGGCAGAACAGATTTCCTTCGGCGGAACGCGAAAAAACGCGTTCAAAGCCCCGCGACGAGAGTTTTTCGAGATATTCTCCGTAAGACTTTTCGGTCATCCCTCCGAGCAGTATCTGATCGCAGAGATCGTGGCTTTTCCGTACGGCGAGGACGGTCCCGGCGTCGGGGGACGGAAGGAAACGAAGAAAACCGGGAAGAGCGTTTTTACGCCCGATGAGACCGTCCGGAATATCGATCAGCGAGCCGTCGTAACTCAGAGACGAAGAGAGCGCGTCGACCGCGCCGATCAGCGTCTCCTCCGTGCGTGTGACGCAGAGGCAGAGACCGTTCTGCGGGGCGCAGATCAGGCATTCGCCGAAATTCAGCCCCGAAAGCGCGGCGCGCTGTGACGGATAACCCGAATCGCCGAGCAGAATCGCGTTGGCGGGATCATCCCGCCCCCGGTCGCAGCGAAGAAGCGGACGGACGCCGCTTTTCCTTTCGATCGCGCACGCGAGGCGTTCTGCCGCGTCGAAGGCGAAGGTCGTTATTTCGGGAGGGTAAAAGACCGCGAGCGGATTGTTGCCCGAATGGCTCAGCTTCATGACTCCGGAAATTCAACGGGAGGTCTGACCCAGACGTTCGTCCTGCCCGAGGCGTAATATATCCCGCAGAGCTCTTCCATCGCCCGACGGCAGATCTCCGATCTGCCCGGGTATCCTCCGCAGGAGGCGAGTTCGCGGTCGATTACGGCGCGCAGATACCAGAGCCGGAATTTGTACCCGGCGCGGACGTTTTCGGGAAGCACCGAGTTGTAGAATGACAGAATGCGGTAGACCTTTTCGGTTTCGGACGCGTCGGCAATATCGAAATGCAGACCGGTGACGTCGCTTACGCGCTTCCTGGCGAGCGCCGTCTCGGTCGAGAGCAGGGCGTCGGTCAGTTCGTCGAGCGCCTTTCCTTCGACGCAGAATTCGTATCTGACGTAAGCGCGCACCGCGTCCTCCGCGTTTTCGTACAGTCCGGAGTAATAGCACTGAGTTATGAATTTGTTTACGTCCTCGAATATGCCCTCCGAATAGGGGAAGCCGCCCGAATAGAGCTTTCCGCTCTTTTCGTTCGTGCGGTTGAGAAAACGCGCGAGCAGGCTGGCGCCGAATCCGCCCCACGGCATGCAGGTGTACATGCTGATCTCGGGGAAATCTATGAATTTTACGCCTTCGGGGATGCCGTTCTTTTCTATCACTTCGGGCAGCTGCCCGTTGAAGAAGAAGGACATAATATAGTCGACGCCTTCGGGACTGCCGTCCTTTATGAAGGGATAGAAGGAATCCCATTCGCCGGCGATGAATTTGTCGAAATACCAGGTCGAAATAATGATGCGGGTCCTGGGCATCATTTCTGCGACCAGGTCGCGGAAATACGGGAACAGGCGCATAAAGCCGTTGGAGCCCCATGGCGTGCATTTCGAGCAGGTGCAGCCTCCCTGGTCGTAAGGCCAGTAGCACAGGTATGCTATGTCGAGATCAGCGAAGCGCTCAAGCATGGCCCGGCGTTCGCGGAGGATCTCTTCGATTCCGCCTTCCTTCGACGGACAGATCTCGACGTGATAGTGCCCGCCCGGCGCCTTGAAGTAGCCGTTCTGGGCGGTCCACTCGGCGCGCAGGTGCTCCGGAGACGAGGAAAATCCCTCGTTGGAGAGCATGGTCAGCGAACCCTTCATTCCGATGCGCGCGGCGTATTTCAGCATCTCGCGCAACCGTTCGGTCAGTTCAAGCGCCTCCGGGTCGTCCATCGAGGTGAAATGGTGCATGTCGAACCAGACGAGCAGGGAGTTGCAACCCCGGAGCGCCAGGTCCTCTATGACCTCGTATACTTTTTCTATCGGCGCCGAATGATAATAATTGCGGAAATGTGTCGCAAAATACATCCCGCGGAGGGGATCCTTCGGCGTGAAATCGATTTTTCCCTCAAAAGGGGTGAATCCGCCGCGTCCGTCGAACGCCGACTCCAGCATCCAGCGCCCGAAGGCGGCGTGGGCGGAAACGTCGTTTGCCGCGGTGAGGGAGGCGCCGACGGCCGTCGAATCGATCAGATACCGGTCGTTCTTCAGGGACGGATCGGTCGAAAGTAAAACCGAATAAACGCTGTCGTCGCCCCGCTCCGTTCCGATCAGTCTTTCGGAAAAGAGTCTCGCGGCGGATTTTTCGAGTATTTCGAAGCTTTTTTCTCCGATTCCGGAATTTTTCAGGCGTATCGTCATGGCCGGTTACTCCTTTACAGGTCCTGTGGATTCGCGTTCTATAAGTTCCGGGGTAAACAGTACGGTACTGAATTTCCCCGGATTGCCTTCTATTCTCGCCCGGATGAGCGACGCTGTTCTGGTTCCGATTTCCTCGACCGGAACTCTGATCGATGAAAGAGACGGGTTGTAATACGACGAAACAAGGTTGTCGTCGATGCTGATCACCGAAAGATCGTCCGGCACCGCAATACCGGCATTATGCGCGTATTTCATCGCGCCGTAGGCGAGAGAGTCGTATGCGGCCATGATCGCCGTCGGCCTTTCGTCTTCGGGCAGCGAAAGCAGACGTTCGGCCGCTTCGAAGCCGCCTCTGCAGAATCTTTCGCGGCATATCACCGTATGATCCGGAGAAACGGCAAGTCCCGCCTCTTTCATCGACGCCCTGTACGCTTTTTCCCTGACCGACGTGTACACGTCGCCGATAAAGGCGATCTTTTTGTGCCCCAGTTCGAACAGCCGGTTCATTGCAAGCTCGACTCCCAGGGCGTGATTGACGGTCACCACGTCTCCGAAGTTTATGTTTCGCATATTGGAGATAAAAACTGCGGGAATCATTTCCTCGTCCAGCAGAGCTCTGATCCTTTTCAGGTCGAGATTTATTTCGGAAAGAACGAGGATTCCGAGAACGTGCAGGCGGGCGAGATAATCTATGCAGCTTACCTGAGCGTCGGCGTCATTGTAGTCGGCGATCATGGTGACCATGCGGTACCCGCGTTCGCCGAGAGCACGGCGGAAGGATTCGACGATACTGTTGTAATACTCGGAGTTCATCTCGGTAAAGACGACGCCGACGGTACCCGTCCTCGCGTATTTGCAGTTGAGATGATCGGTGTCGTATCCCATTTCACGCGCGATTGCGCGGATACGCAAAGCCGTTTCCCGGTTCAGCTCGACAGATCCCCGTATCGCTTTCGATACCGTTCCGCGTGTCGTGCCCGCGGCCCGCGCAACGTCTTCCATGGTTACGTAGGGGGATTTCGTTCTTGCCACGGTGATCTTCCTCCGCTTTCCCAGCCGCATACGGTTGCCGTATTGCTTTGGCATTATCTTTTTACCCAACAATATCTTATCATAAACGACTTCGCTTGTCAAGGAAAAACACGTTTTTTTTCGAAATTAATCCTTGACTAAAAAGTGCCGCTCGTGTATAATTATGTATAAATACAAACGTGAAAAATATGCCGTCAGGTTTCCGGCGGCATTAAAGTTTCGAAATTTATGGCGGATCCGCTTTTTTTCGCGGTATCGCTCCGATCAGATCTGCGCCGCCCGTACGGCGGCGGGAAAGGGAAAAAAATGAAAAACTTGACAAAAGCCGCCGCAGCGATGCTGGCTCTTCTGCTGTTATGCACGGCGTTCGCCTCCTGCGGGAATGGCGGAAATACCGACGTCACGACGCTGCCCGCCGCGACCGGCGAACCGACGGCGACCGTATCCGAGGACACCGAGCCCGAGGAGACGGCTTTCACCCCCTCTTCCGTTATAAAGGAAGAAAACCTCGACTACACCTTCAAGATCCTTTCGCCCGTTCACGACTGGGCGATTGTCGAGATGACCGGCACGGCGATCACCGGAGACGTTATGAAGGACGCGATTTACGAGCGTCAGCTCAACGTTGAGGACCGTCTCGGATGCAGAATCGAGGAAACGGTCTACGGCGGCGATCTTGCCGTCAGGATCCGCACGGTCGCGAGCGCCGGAGGCGAGGATGCCTTCGATCTCGCCCAGATGCCGACTTCCGTCGCATATCCGCTCTTTACCGAGGGATATCTTGCCGACCAGGCTGACATTTCAACGATGAACCTGGACAATCCCTGGTGGGAGAAGCGCTTCAACGACGAGGTAAACCTCGGCAACAAGAAGTATATCACCTTCGGCAACGAAAGCCTTATCCTTTACAGCGCTTTTTACATCTTCTGCTTCAACAAGGATATGATAACCAACTATAAACTTGACGATCCCTACGATCTGGTGAAGAACAACCAGTGGACCTGGGACAAGGCTTACGAGATGATGAAGATTGTTGCGACCGACGTCGGTCAGGACGGTCTCTGCGATCCGGCTTCCGGCGACGACATCATCGGACTCACCGGACACATCAACCACAGCCGCAACCTGATCTTCAGCTCGGGCATTACAATATGCCAGCGCGACGAAACCGGAATGCTCACCTACGACGGTCTGACCCAGGAATACGTTGACGCTTTCACAAAGTTCACCAACTATTTCATAACCGATCCGCGCGTTGCCATCTCGGGCGGCAATCCGAACAGATACGCCGGTTACACCGGTACCTCCGGAGTCAAAAACTATATCTCGGTGTTCATCGAAGGGCGTTCGCTCTTCCTGACGACAGGCACGAATGAAGTCATTTCGATCCGCGAGGGCAATATCGATTACGGTATCGTCGTCGTTCCGAAATATTCGGTCGATCAGGAACAATACAACACGCCGGTCTACAGCGCCGCCGCGGGCATCGTTATCCCGAAGGCGACTCTCGACGTCGAGAGATCCGGAAAACTCGCCGAGGCGCTCGGAGCCTATTCCTACAAAAACATTATCGACAAGCACATAAGCATCGTTCTCCACTACCGTGTCGCCAACGATCCGACCGCCATCGATATGATCAACCTCGCCTACGAGAGCGGATCGATCGACGTCGCCATGGCTCACAACTTCGGACAGTGCACCAGCCTTCTCAACAACCTCAACACTCAGGGCCTGACGGAGGTCAGCCGGGTGTTCGATCAGGCGAAGACGCTGATGAAGAAGAACCTGGACGAGGCGAGGGAAAAGCTCGCCGGGTAACCGGTCGGAACGGTTTTTGAATAATGAATTATTCAGGATTTCGCCGCGCCGTCTCCCTCTGCATCCTGACGCTTCTCTGCGTATTGCCGCTTCCCGGATGTGAAGGCGGCGCGGGCGACGTGACGACGGCTCAGACCGAAGGGACGTCGGCTCAGACTCAGCCGTCCGAGGAACCGTCGACCTTTACCGTCGCGTCGGAAGGGACGGTAAAATGCGCGATAGTGCGTCCCGTCGAAGCGACCGCGGCGGAGATCGACGCGGCAGTGCGCATAAGACAGCAGCTCCTTTCGATGTTTCCCGGATCGAACGTCACACTGCGCGACGATTTTTCAAAGGACGGGAAATACGATTCCGACTCTCCCGAGATACTGGTGGGCAACACCGGATATCCGGAGACTCGCGAAGTCTTTTCGGAGACCGGATACGGGAAGGCGGTCGTGCGGATTTCGGGCGCAAAGCTTTGCGTCTTTTCGGCTACCGACAGCGGCATTTCTTTTGCCGCCGGGAAGGCGTGCGAGATCTTTTCTTCGCTTCTGAGTTCCGGCAGCGTTGTCTTCGGGAAAAACGACGAGTATTCCCTGGAGATAAGCAAGCCTCTCTCGACGCTGCCTTATTTCGAGGGCGGACTTTACTCGTCCGTGTACTGCTCGGGTGACAAGGCGTATCAGGTATACGTGTCGGGAGCTACTCCTGAAATGCTGGACGCCTATCTTTCAAAGCTTTCGGCGGCCGGATTTGAAAAGACTTCGGACAGGGAGATAGAAAAGAACCGTTTCTGCGTTTTAACCGGAAACGGCACCGCCGTAACCGCGTATTACACCGACACCAACCGTACCGTGCGGATTATCGCCGAGCCGGAGTCGAACCTTTACGTATCGGCGGAATGGGACGGGAATGCGGTCACGACTCCGATTCTTACCATGATCGGCAGAAGGTACGCCCCGGGCAACAGGTATCTGGACACCGAGGCGGAATCGGGACTGATGTGCTTTGTCCTGCGCCTCTCCGACGGACGGTTCGTCGTCGTCGACGGAGGAGTATACGACGGAACGGCAAGCTATTCGCAGGCGATTTACGCGAAGATGCGCGAGCAGGCGCCCGACCCGTCGAAAATCGTCATAGCCGCCTGGATAATCACCCATTCGCACAACGACCACGTCGGCGGCTTCTGCTCTTTTGCCGCGACCTATTCTAAAAACGTCACTCTCGAGAGCTTTCACGCGAATTTCCCCGACGAGACGACCTTTACCTCCGCGGGCGAGACGACTAACGACTACAAGCGGACGGTCAGCGCCCTCAAGTCGTATTTCCCGGGCACAAAGACGTACAAGATGCACACCGGACAGCAGTTCAGGATAGCCGACGCGCTCTTCGAGGTCTATTACACCCACGAGGATTTCGTGACCCGCACCCGTACCGTCGGGACGGTCACAAACAACTGGAACAACTCGTCGCTTATCTTTTCGGTCGATATTGCCGGACAGCGGATCATGTTTACCGGCGACTCCCAGGAGATACCGAACAACCTGACCGCCAGCGTTTTCGGTTCCTATCTGAAGAGCGACATCCTGCAGGTCTGCCACCACGGAGGCGTCGGCGGAACGAACGCGCTTTACCGCGCCATCGATCCGGAGATCGCTCTTTACACAACCTCCGACGCTTTGGTCGGGACGTATATCTCCAAATGGTCGTACAATTACTATCTCGTCAACGAACTGCACGTGAAGGAGTATTTCAACTCCGCGGACAGGATAACCACTTTTGCGCTGCCGTATCACGCGAAAAGTTCGGGATTTATTAAATCAACAGTCAACTGAGAGGGTTGAAAAATGAAGGAAAAACTGAAATTCGGGTGGGCTGAAGTCAGCATTACCCCGGATAAGAGACCGATGCTCGCGGGGCAGTTCTATCCCCGCATTTCCCAGTACGTAGAGACGCCGATAACGGTCACCGCGCTGGCGATAGAGGCCGGGTCCGAGCAGGCGATCTTCTGCTCTGTTGATCAGACGCATATTTACGCGAGCATAACGAACGGCGTGCGCGGGATCCTCGCCCGCACGATCCCCGACTTCGACGCGCGGAAACTGATTATCAACGCA